>Ga0209373_10003518_pt1 | contig 14365 bp, 18 predicted proteins | sample Higcelweek5metaG_FD_187173 | JGI IMG/M metagenome (GOLD analysis project Ga0209373, IMG submission 187173) | Freshwater pond sediment microbial communities from the University of Edinburgh, under environmental carbon perturbations - High... | ecosystem: Environmental > Aquatic > Freshwater >...
CCGGTGACCATGATCGGGAGATGCGGCACGTTGCCAGCCGCGTTGACGGTGTAGGACACGCGCCGCCCGACCTGCGTGAAGCCCAGCGGGTATTTGTTGGCCGTGGCGTCCGTGCGAATCCAGCCGATGCGCGCCTTGTACGTGTAGCCTGCGGGCAGCGTGGGGGCCGTGTCGCTCAACGACAGCAGGGCCGCCGTGGTCCCGTCATCCTTGGCGATGATCCACAGCGCATACCAGGTGCTCATGGCTATGGCCCCGGTATCCAGGCCGCCAACGCCGGTGGTGGCTGTGCTGGCCGTCACGTTGACGGCGGACAGGAGTTTCGCCCGCCCTGCGGCATCCTTAACCACCAGCTCATCCGCCGTAATGGCCACGCTCGCGCTGGCCCCGGTGGCGCTGGCCATGAGGTTCTGGGCATCGCCCACAATGGAGACTGCCGCCGCCGGGGCAGGATTGTCCAGCACCCACTTGTCCAGAGTGGCGTCGTAGGTCATGCGCAGCCAATGCCCGGCCCCGGAGATGGTCCCAACAGCCAGGGCCGCGCCCGCCGGGCCGACGATGCCCTTGGCCCCGGTGGCAGTGGCTCCCAGGGTGAGGGCAAAGGTCGGCGTGGTGGTTGTGTTGGCTGCGGCCGCGCGCACCAGCATGCCCATGCCGTGGATTAAGTCCGTCTGCGCAGAGGGGACCGTGGCGGTGAGGGCGTCCGCCGTGCCTGCGGCCAGGGCAACGCGGCCCGTGCCGCTCAACGCTGCCGCCGCCACGTCCGCCGGGGTCATGGCCGTGGCCGTGTTGGTGCCCGCAATGGCCTGAGTCAGCGTGGCCAGTTTGAGGATGCCCGCCACGGTTTCGCTGGCGGCGCTCACGTCCACAGCATGGGCCGCGATGAGCGCCGTAATGGCCTGCGCCAGCTGGGTGTTGTCGGCTTTGCTCAACACAAGGCCGGACGACTCGACCACGTGGGCGATCTCCTCCTGCACCATGTTGGCCCAATCGGACGTCATCTCCGTGGCCAGCACGCCGCTCGTGGGGTCGCCTTCGGTGAAATGCTTGTCCGCGGTGGCGCCGTCGCCGTCTATTCTGTGTGCCATGGAATCTCCTCCTTGTTTCGGCTAGCCGCCGTAGCTGAAAATCACGATTGCATGGGCCGGGGCCAACCGGCGGATGGTGCATTCAAGCCGCTCATTGCCCCAGGAGCGCAGCGGCTCACCCGCGGCGCTTTGCCCCACGCGGAAGCCTCGGATGGGCACGGAGGGCGTCTTGACGGCAAAGGCATGCACCCACGGCCCGTTGGTCAAGGCATCGCCCACGCGGCTCTTGCCCACGCGGAACGGCCGATACTCCTGCACTGTGCACACCGCGCCGCAGAGCATGGTGGCCAGGTCGGCGAAGTATTCCGGCGTTTGCCCGCCCTGGGCGGCCAGCTTGGCCACCACGGCCTCGCGCCGCTGCGAGATGGTCTCTCCGGTCTGCGAGCACTTGTCCGGCAAGCCGCACATGATCTCCCAGCGGGAAAGCAGCTGATAGGCCTGGGGCGGATCCAGCTCGGCCAGCAGCTCGTGCACGGTGCTGTCCACCCGGGCGGGCTCGCTGGCCAAGGCCGAAAGGAGCGCCGCAAGAACCGTGTCCGCCTCGCGTGGCCAGGCCGCGCCCTGGGGCAAAAGCGCTGCAAGCTGGCTGGCGTAATCGTCTGCGCTATAAGGCTGCATGGCGGCCCCCTAGACGAAGGTGACGGTGCCGAGCACCGGGAACTGGAGCGCGCCGGCGACAATGTCCGCCGTGGGGCTCGTCATGACGTGGTTGACCTCGCCGTTTGCCACGCTCACGGCCTCGCGGAGGTGCGAGAGATAGATGGTGCCGCCGGGCTCGGCCTCGCGCGCGAAAAGATCGCCCAGCTCGGCCTTGACCGCCGCGCGCGTGGCGGTGGTGTCCGGCGAGAGGGACATGGTGACGGGCACCGGCAGGGCCGCAGGTGCAAACACAAAGACCTCGGCCGTCACCGGGCGCTTGGTCTCGATGTACGCCTGCACGCTGGCCACAAGCTCGGCCGTGGGGATTGGTCCGGTCGACGCGTCGTCGGCCACGAAGGTGAGGCCCACGGTGCCGGTGCCCATGTGCGCGGGGTACACCCAGGCCCGGGTGACGCCGGACACGGCCAGGGCCCACACCTTGTAGTCCGCGGCGCAACCGCCCTGGGGCGGGGTCTGAATGCGCGTCAGCAGCCGGGCGCGCACGTCGTCGTCAGACTCCACAGCCAGGCCGCCGATGAGCCCACCGGCCCGCACCGTTGCCGTGGACTCCAGGGCGGTGACAGGCGCGGTCAGCGTCAGGGTGATTCCTGCGGCGGTATTGCCCGCCGTGCCCGCCTCGCTGGCGGTGACGGCGGCCACGGCCACGCCAGCGGCCACGGTCACTTCGGCATCCGTGGTGAAGAGCACGCCGTCCACGCGCTGCAGCTCCGTGCCGGCAGGCAGCACAGCGCCGTTTGTTCCGGGCAAGCTTATGGAGCCCATCGCCGCCACGGCGGCCTTGCGAAACACGCCCCAAATGCGCAGATGCCGCTCCAGGTACTCAACCTCCGCCTTGTCGACAAAGGGCTGGTCTGCAAGCCACTCGAGGTAGCCGTACAGGCCGTGGACAAGCCCGGCCTCGCAGCGCGCCAGCACGCTGACCACGGAGCGGGACAAAGGGGTTTCGCCGTCGAGGAGCCGCCCGGAAAGGTCGGTTTCGGCGCGGGCAATCAGCTCGGGCAAGGTCGGGCGGGTGATGCTCATTGCTACTCCGCAAGGCTGTAGGTTTCGTTGGCGGAATTATAGGCGAGCTTCCACGAGGCCTCGCCGTTGCGCCGGGTGAGCCGCACAGTAAGCAGCCATAGGCCGCGCGCGGGGGCCGTCACTGTGACGCCAACCGCCAGCACGTGGCCGTCCGTCACCAGCCAGGCAAGGGCCTCCTCGGCGTATTCCTTGGCGCGGGCCAGCACGCTGGGCAGTTGCTTCTCGCGCTTAAGGAGCCACAGGCGCGATCCGATCTTGTCTTTGCCTCCGGGCAGGGTGGTGTCGCCCCACCAACCCTTGCGGTCGTTGCCGCCGGCCGGGAGCTCGTCGCCGGGGTCGGCCTGGCGGTCGGTGAACAGCGAGATGATGACGGCGGTCAGCAGGCTGTCGTCGGTCAACAGATCGCTGTCCGCCAGTTGCAGGTCGCAGCCCAGGGAGCCGAAGGCCAGGAGGATGTCGTGCGTCATACCGGGACTCCGCTGGTGCCGCTGCCGGGCTCGACGTTGGTGGTGAGGTGGTGCTGCAGGCTGATAGTGCCCGCCTGCACGTCGCCCGTGGTGGAGATGGAGCCGGTGAAGCTGGCCGTTGCCGCGCCGCCGTCCGGAGACGCCACGGACATTGCCGGGGTCAGAATCTGCACGCCGGTGGTGGCGGTGAGCTTGAATGTTTCGGTTGTGGCCTCAATGATGTGGCCGCGCTTGAGCACGACGCTGTCGCCCTCGTCGCTGTAGAGCGCCACCTCGCCGCCCTTCAGGCCCTTGAGGCGGTAGCTGCGGTCGTCCATGGCGATGACAACGCCGTGGGCGCGGTCGCCGCCCAGGAACAGCACGATGCCCTCGGCCCCGGGCAGGGGCACGGAGGTGAAGCCGTAGTTCTGCACGCGCTCCACGTCGTCGATGGTTTCATCGGCCAGCACGCCGACCTGGACGGCTTGCATCTTGAGGCCGTCGCTGGCCAGGCGCAGCACGCAACGCGCGGCCATGCCGTGGATTTTGCGCATCATGGACTTTATGGGATCGTTCATTTTCCCCCCGCGCGGATCCTGTCGATTTCGGCCTTGGACAATTCCACGGCGCCCTTGAGGGCGTCGCCGCCGTCGCCCTTTTTCTCTTTCTTGATTTTCTTTTCGAACTCCTGGGCATAGGCCAGGGGCGACTTGAGAGTGAGCGTCGTTGTGGTGCCGCCGCTGCCCAGCTTGTGCACCACCTTGCCGATCATGAGATCCTGATCCACCCGCAGATAGGGGATGGTGGCCCGGCACATGGCGTTCAGCGGCCACAGGGATCCGTCGCCCTGGCGCCAGCCCTGCACGGTGACCTCCACCGAGGCGGAGCGGCCGGCGCGCACGCTGGCCTCCCAGTCCGCCCGGCGCGTTGCAGTGGCCGCGTCCTTAGGGGCCTCGCCGGTGATGACGTGCGGGCGGTAGCGCCCCACGGTCGAGTCGTGGGCAATGCCCAGCACAGCGGCCGCCTTGTCGCCGGAGGCGCTGTCGCTGCCTTTGTTTTGGGCCAGCACGCGGTATTCCGAAAAACGGCCCTTGGCGTCAAAGTCCGCGCTGGCGGTAAGGATGTTCTGCCCCTGCACCAGGGCCGTGGTGGCGCGGCTCTCGCCTATGGGCGCGATGAGGATGCCGCCCTTGGCGTCGGGAAACGCAATCAGCTCGCGCTGGCGCAGGGCGCGCTCCAGGCATTCCCAGGCGGTTTCGCCGGGCTCGATCTTATGCACGGGGATGGCCGCGCCCTGGGCCGCTGTGCAGCGCACGGCCACGCCAAACGGAGCGGCCAGGATTGCGGCCAGGCGCGAACAGGTCAGGCCCTTCCAGTGCCCTGGCTTGTGCACGGCCGCGCAATCCACAAGGTCGGCGCTGGCGTCGCGGCCGGAGATCGCAATCTTGTGGTCCGTGGCGCCAAAGCTCGGCTTTGCGGCGTCGATGTACCCACGGATGAGCTGGCTCTCTGCGGAGCCTGCGGTGTTGGCGCGCGTCTTGATGCTGACGGGCATGGTGGACATGATGGGCAGGGCCACGGCGTTGTGGCTCCAGCGGTCGGAGAGCGAGACCTCAAACGCGCCGCTCACCGCGTCCACCGCGCGGGTGATGGAGACCTCGGTCCAGCCCTTCCAGGCGATGCCGTTGATTTCGAGGGAGACGATTTCAGAGGGCACGGAGCACCTCCAGTTCGCCCTGCGGCACAAAGCCCGGGTGGCGCACTTTGTTGCGCGCAAGGATCTGCGCCTCGGCCGTGGTGGCGTCGGTGCCGTAGCCGGGGGCCACCACCAGGCGCTGGCCAAGCAAAAGGGCAGGCAAAACCGCCGTGGTGGTCACCGTGGTCACCTCCGGGGCCTTGCCGGAGCTTTCGGCCAGGGCGCGCACGGTGGTTGTGCGCAGATCGGTGAAGGTGGCGTACACTTCCGCGTCGGTGCTGGTGTCCAGCACGGTGTCGATGGCCTCCACCACCTGGGTGCGCAGGGTGGAGGCCTCTTGCTTGGACGCGGGCGAAACAAGGATGACGCTGCGCGCGGCCTCGGCCACGGCAGCGGAGCGCTGGTACTCGGCTATGGCGGCTTGGTTCGCGGCGATGGTGGTGCGCACCGTGCCGGCGCCAACAGGCGTGGTGACGGTTGGCGTGGCCGCCGCGATGGCCAGGAGGCCCGTGGCTCGCGCGGCCAGGTCGGAGGAGGCGGTGGACGAACTGGACGAAGTTGACGAGCTGGACGCGTAGGCGGAGGTGAGCGCGCTATACGCAGAGGAGAGCGCGAAAAACGGGCCGGTCAGCTCGGACGGCAACAGCCCCGTCAGGTCGGAGGCGGTAATGTTCTGCAGGGTCTTGAGGGCTCCCGGCAGATCCGCGCCCAGGCGGGCAACGTCGGCCGCGCCGGAGATCGTCTCGCCCAGTTCCTTGAGCGTGGCGAGGGTGCTTTCGCCCACGGCCACGGGCACGCCAGCGATGACCACCTTAGAGTCCAGCACCTTGCCGACGGCCTTTATGGCCTCGTCCGCCTTGGTCTCGCCCAGCACGCCGGGCAAGGCCGCTCCCTTCGGAGCGCTGATCTTTCCGGCTTCGGTAAAGGTGAGGCTGAAGCTGGCCTTGCCGCCTTCCTTGGCGCTTTCGCGCTTGCGCATGCCCGTGCAGATGACTTGCCGCTCCGGCATCCACGGCACGATGAGCGCACCAGGGCCTTCGGCGTTGCAGGCCTTGATGAGCGCGTCGCGGGCGGCCATGTAGTTTTTGCCCAGCACATAGGCCTCGACCGTATAGACCCCGGCCTTTTTGCCCAGGTCCTCGGTGAAGGGCACGTCGCTGCCAGGGAACTCGTGCGCCGCCGCCCGGCGGCCTCCTTCCTCGTCGTCGGTTTCGACTTGGAAGGGCACGCCCCGAAAGCTGGGGGCCTTGAGCTTGGAACGCCAGCTAGAGGACGCCGCGGCGCTTGCCTTGGTCGCGTCGGTCTGCGCGTCGGTTTGCGCGGTGGCCGCAGCCTGCGCAGTCGCCATGCTGGAGACCGCGCGCGCCTTGAGATCGCCGATGCTTGGGATGTCGATGCCGAAAGGTGCCATACCGCGCTCCCTATCGTGCTTCGGGCATGGCGAGGCCCATGTCGTACCTTATTCCAAGGTCAACAGGTGCCCCCGCGCTGCGAATCTCCGTCCCACGAGGAACATTGGAAAAGTCTACTGTCATCGTAGAGTGTTGCGTGGTTGTAAGGGTTTGCTTTGTCTCTTGTATTTGGCGTTGGAGCGCCGCCGCACCAAAGGATGGCCTATCCGTTTGGCCGGTTAACGCAGGCGCTGGCGTCGCTGACCCTAGGCCGAATGGATTTGCGGGCGCGAGATTGCCCATCCCACGGCTGAAATCCATCATCGCGGACGGGGCGGCTCCGGTTCTCCCAGAAGCGCCCTTCGGCCCATCCATGCCCACGAGATCACGAAGCCAAGCGGGGGTACTCTCCCGGATAGACTCCATTAGGCGCTCCCAATTCGTCATCACGGCCACTATTGCAGCGCCTACGACAGCAAATCCAATTGCCAGAGCCCCAAGAGGCGTTATTGCGAAAGCCGCCCCCAATGTCACAAAGGCAACGGCCAATTGTCCGACGGCGGCAATAAGCTGGACACCCATGAGGGCCAAGACGAGCTTCCCCATGTTTTCCCAACCGCCAAGCAAGTCCGCAGTCCAAGCCAAGGCGGTGCCAATTGTTCCCAGGACAGCGGCAAAGCCTTTCCCCGCCTCCCAGGCTCGCCCAAGGAAAGTTGTAAGGCGCTCCCCCCACTGCTTCGCCCAGGCGTCAAGACGACCATCGGCGCTCATGATGTCGATGGTATTCAAAATGCCGGAGAGCTTGTTCTTCATCCAATCAAAGGCACCGTTGCTCATCACCTTCATGGCGAAGCGAGACCACGCGTCCGAAAGGTTGGACATCATGCCGCCAAAGGTCTTGCTCAAGGCGTCCATGCCGCCGCCGTACTTCTCGGCCCAAACCTTGGTCAGGGTGGCCTGGATCGCCGCGCGGTCGCTGGCTTTGGCCATCATCTTGGTTTGGGCCCCCGCGGCATTGGTGTAGCTGTAGACGATCTTGTCGCCCACTTTTTTGCCGACGATGCCGAATTCCTTAAGGCGTTCGTTTTCACCGGTCACCGCGTCGGCGATAGCTTCCACTGCCTGCTTAAGCGGCTTGCCCATGGCGGAGCTGGTGTCGCCCAGCGTTGCCAGCAGGCCATTCATGGGCTCCATGCCGTAGCTACGCAGCTGCACAAAGGCCTCGGTGACCTCGGCCAGTTCGTAAGGAGTCTTGGCCGCAAAATCGGAGATCCAACCCATCTCCTTTTTGCTTTTTGCCGTGTCGCCCATGTTCAGGGTGTTCAGGATGGTTTCGGACTTTTCAAACTGGCTGGCGACGTCCACAAAGCCTTTTTTGAAGCCATACGCGGCGGCTCCGCCAATTAAGGTCAATTTTCCGGCAAGGGATGATCCTGCGTCGGTCACCTTGCCAAAGCTCTTTCCTATACCAGCGCCGGCGCCGGCCAAACGAGTGAGCCCGGACTCGCGCCCCAGGCTCCCCATGCGGGACCCCAGGGTGCGCAGCCCGGCGGTGGACTCGGCCATCTTGGCGTTGAAGGCCGCCATCGGGGCGGAGAACTTGTCCACTGCGCCGATAACGAAATCAATGCCGCGCTTGCCCATGCCCATTATCCACGCTCCTCGTTTAATTCTTTCACTCGCTCAAACCAGAAGGCCAGATCGTCAACGTCCATGCCTTGAATCTCCGCTGCGCTGAAGTGCAGCTCGGCGGCGATTATTCCGCAGGCACGGGGCCAATCGTCTGGCCACTCATCAAAAAACGACCTACCATCAGGGCCACCTCGGCCATGTCCTCGGCATCCAGTTTGCTGGTGATGGAGGGCGGCACGCCCGCCACGCGGGCGGCAATCAGCATGGCCTCATCCCAGTGCATTTCCTTGCGCATGGGGATGCCGCGCATGTCGCCGGAGACAACGCGGCGGGAGAAGACCAGCTCGGTGATCGTCTCCGAGCCCTGCTTGATGGGGACGTTGAGCGTGACCGTGATCGGCAGTTTCCGGGCCTCCTCGGCCTGGGCCTCCGCGTCCATTTCTGCCAGGGTCTCGTCGTCCAGAATATCCGGGTTCTCTTTGCTGATTTCCTTAGTCATTTAAGCCTCCTCGCAGCTTTTGCCTTCAAAACGCACCGGGATCTCGCCTTCCTTGGTCTTGACCGTGCCCTCATTTGCGTACCAGGCGTTACGCAGGACGATGGTCTTGCCGTTGGCCAGCTCAAGCGTCACGGTGACGTCGTCGAGGTTGGTCAAGGTCTTGAGGACCACGTCCTTGCTGTCCGTTATGGCGCCCTCGACGAAGGGTGCCTGGACCTCTTCGGTGTAGCCGTGGACGCTGGAGGCCCCCACGATAGTGGTGCGCTTGCCCTGGCCGATGTTGTACGAAAACTCGCCTTTGGCCTCGTATTGGGTGCCGTCCACCTTGAAGAAGATGGTGCCGCCCCTGCGGTTGCCTGCCATGTGTCTCTCCTTTCGCGCTTAGAGGATGAAGCCCATCTGCACCGCGCCGACCACGAACTGATTGACCAGGTCGGGCGGCAGGTACCAATTCAGGCGGTTGCGGTCGGTAGTGCTGCGCTCGCAAATGACGTTGGACGCGAACACGTCCACGTTCTCCATGAGCCCGGCCTCTTCCATCTCACGCGCCCAGGCGACGGCCTCGGCCTTGCCCACCTTGGGGGTGATGATCTTTTGCCCGGGGCCGTAGTTGGTGCCATCGTCGGCCAGCTTGTGGCGCGGGTACTTGGTCATGATGCGGTTGCGGAAGCTGTAGCGCAGGTAGCCCAGGGTCAGCGGAGTGTTGAGGTCGAGATAAGCCGTATCGTCCGCCCCGTTGGCGCTGGTCTTGTACGTGGTGATGAGGCGCTGCACCCGCACGGTGCCGTCGGCGTCCACGTAGGAGGTGGAGATGCCGTCGAACAGCAGCAGGTTGTTTTCGGTGAAAGTAAAGCGGTCGGCCTCGGCAGGCGCCAAGATGCCGGGGAGCGGCAGGGTCTGGAAGGGCCGCGCCGGGTCGATGTTGCCATAGAAGGCCGCAGCGGCCGCAACCGCGGCGGAGACTTCCCAGGTGGGGCTGGGGGTGCCGTGGGCGTGCATGATGACCAGGTGCTTGCTGTTCTGGCTGTCGCCCAGAGTGCCAAGCACGCCGTGGGTGCCAACAGCGGCGGCGATGGCCACGCCCTCGATCTGCTTGAGGGGGCCCCAGCGCTCGGTCAACAGCGCCTTGATGTCCACCAGGCTCGAGGCGTCGGTCCAGGGCCAGCAAATGACGTGGTACTGCGTATCGCCCAGGGCGGCGATGAGGTCGGCCACCTCCGGGTTGCCGGTGCCGCCGTGCATGGCGGCAATGGCCACGGTAAGCCCGGCCGGGGAGGACTCGGCGTAGTAGTTGAGCCGCAGGTCGACGCCGTTTCCGGCCTCGCCCTTGTGGCGGGCGGTCATGGTAACCACGCCGGCGTTGGCCGTGGCGGTGCAGGGGCAGTCCGTGGCGGCGGTGATGGCGGCGACGATGGCCGTGGCGACGGCGGCGGCCTGCATGCCGCTGGTGACGCCGACCTTGATTTTGCGCCCGCCGATGTACAGGTAGAGGGTGCCGCTCTCCGTGGCGGCGCCGGTGATGGTGACCGTGCCCGTGGCGGCGACGCCGGCGGGGTCGTCCACCACGGCGATGGCCCACAGCTCGGTCATGCTGTCCACCTTGAAGTAGGCGGCGCACTGCTGCGCCAGCATGGAGCCCGCGCCAAAGAGCGTGACGGCCTGGGCGGGGCTGGTGATGCGCACCGGGGTGAGCGGGTTGGCGATGCCCGCAAGCATCTGACCCGCCACGAGCACCTTGTACGGCATGAGCCCATTGCTGGAGGCGTTCGAGGAGTCGAACTCCACGGACATATAAGGCACCCGGACGCCGTCCGGAATTTCGTTGAAGCTGATAGCCATGGGCTACTCCTTCCCCGCGCTTGCGGGCTTGGCTGCGGTTTTGGCGGCGGAAACCTCCACCACGTCGCCCGCCTTGAGCCGGCGGATCCAATGCGAGCTGCGCTCCTTGGGTTCGCCCTCGGCCTTGAGGGGGATCATGGTGACGGGGTCGCGCACCACGAGGGGCTGACCGTCTGCGCCCAGGGCGGGCTTGATGGTGATGATGGTCGCTGGCATGGGTTCCTCCGGGTCGTTGTAGTAAGTGGGCTGCTCGTTAATTGGCCTGCGTCGGCAGGTGCATCTCGTCCTCAAAACCGGGATCCGTTTGCGTCGGCCGGGCGTAGGTGACGCCGCCGGTGGCGAAGTCGTCGAGGCTGGGCTCGCTGACCAGGCCGGGCATGGTCTCAAAGTCGGCCTCGAACTCCAGCTCCAGGCAACCGGAGTCGACCCGGCCGTCGTTGACGAAATACATGCTGGTCTCGATGAGGGCGGAATCGTCGGCCACGCCACCCCAAGTGGGGTCGGCTTGGAGGAGCTTCTCAACCTGCAGGGACAAGGCATCCATGGCGTCGTCGAGGTTTTCATCAATCTCGAACACGCCCTGCACGTGGACCTTGACCGTGTGGGAGTATTTGCGCGGGCTCGTTTCCTCGGTGTCCGAGGTTTGCTTCGTGGTGTACACGCCGATGGCCGGGAGCAACCGCGAGGTGAGCGGCCGCACGCGGGACTTGAAAACGCGGTCGCCCGCATCGGTGTGGCCCTTGAGGAGTGCCACCACGGCTTCGCGGATGATTTGGCGCGGGTGTTTGGCGGTCATGAGCGCACCTCGTGCAGGGTGTAGATGGTGACGCCCTGGCCGTCGGGCTTGGACTCGTGCATGCGGAACGTGCGGCCGAGGATGACCAAGCGGTCAGCTTCGTCCGGCTCGGCCGGGATGCTCCCGGCCTGGAGGTGCACGGCCGGGCCGGTGCTGGAGATGGGCGCGCGGCTCTTGGGGTCCACCTCGCACCAGGCCTCGTCATAGATGCCCTTGAGCTGGACCGCGGCACCCGTTGCCGGGCGGTATTCCACCGGCACGGTGAGGCCGCCCAGGTCGAACAGGGTGGCCAGGTCGTCAGTCATGACGGACATGAGGTCGGTCATCTGCCACCTCCGGAGAGGTGTTCAATCTCGTGCGCCAGTTCCTTGCGGAAGCGAAGATCCGCGCCTCGCAGAATGATCTCTCGAGCCGAGTCCGGCGCAACATGGAACTGAAGGGACGGACCCCACACTTGGTTGATTTTTCCGCGTTCTTTGCCCTGGCGGTAGTACACACCGAGCTTGCCCCTCACAGGGGCCACGAACAGCGTGTGCTCGCCGTTCTCTGTCGTGTTCGCGTGGCGCTGGCCGCCGCGCTCCAAAAGGTAGGAAAGCGCCTTATATTTCGAGGGGAGACGCCCCTTCATCGAGGTTTGGCGGTTCGGCCGCACGTCAAAGCGCATAAGCGGAATGCCCCCGCCTTTGACGCGGACAGAACCCGTCCACTGCGCGCCCTGTATTGCGGCTTTCTTGACCGAGAGACCGGAGCGCACATCCTTGGCGCGCAGCGGGACAATGTCTCGAATGTAACGGGCGATGTCTGTGCGCATGCCCAGGAGCGACCGGTCCAGCGCCCGGCGCAGGGCCTTTTTCGCCGTTCCGGGGAGGCTGGCCAGCTCGGCCAGCTCGGCGTCGAGCTTGGCCTTGTCATAGCGCAGCGAGAATTCGAGCAGCCCCGAACGGGCAGACACCATGCCGCTTTTATGCTGGCCGAAGTGCAGATCGTTCATTTGCTCCACGCCTCCAAAAGCTGCAGGCGCGCCCCGGCAAGGGCCTTGTAATCCTGGCACTGCGCGCCATAGTCGCGCACCCAGGCAGCCAGATCCTCCGGCGTTGCGTTTACGGGTGCATCTTGGCGTACTGCGGCGCCAGCGGTGCCACTGGCAGCGGCTCTGCCTTCAGCTCCGCCGGAATTTGCGGCTTGGGGCAGGTTGCCGGAACCGAGACCGGCGAACGCGTTGAGCAGCCCCACATAAGCAGGGCCAAAAGCACAGTCGGCAGAGACAGTCGCAGAAACATCGTGGATCCTCCCGTTGAGCTGCGCGCGGACGTTGGCTAGGTCGGCGCGGGTGGTGATGAGGGTGGCCGAAATTTGATTGCCCTGCGCCACCAGCTCCTCCGAGCGTTTGAGGGCTTTGGCCAGGGAGTCGGACACGGCGGTGGCGTGCTCGGCCTTGAGCTCGTTCAACTCGGCCTTGCCTTTGGCCGTGGCGGCCGCGTCGCCGTTATGGCTGCCCCACAGGTAGCAGCCGATGCCCGTCAGCAGCAGGGCCACTACGACGGCCAAGGCGACGATGGCCTTGCGGTTGGAGCCGGAAAACAAATCGAGGCCGATCATTGCGCGTCCTCCATGTCTACGCCGGGCCCCCAGCTGCGGTAGCGCGGCTGGTGCACGACGATGATCTTGTGCGGGTAATCCCGGTTCTCGCGGAGGAACTGCGGGGCGCGGCCGCCATTGGCGCGCTCCACGTTGCCCCACCAGCGTGCGGGGTCCAGGCCCTGGGCCTTGGCCGCGGCGCGGTCACGCGGGATCCAGCCCGGCCCGCCGTTGTACGCGGCAAGCGCAAAGGCCCAGCGGTCGGCAGGCGTGGCGGCGTAGCTGGCTGCATCGAGCATCGCCTTGTCGTACTTGCAGAGCGCCAAGAGCGCCCAGCGCGGATCGAGCGGGGCGGCGCTGCGCAGGTCCTGGTGCAGGCGGGCCATGTCGCTGGCCGTGGCCGGGGTGAATTGCGCCAGGCCGGAGGCGTAGGCGCTCCTGGCCTCGGGCCTCCAGGCGCTTTCCTGGTGGACCTGGGCGGCCAGCACGGCCACCGGGGCGCTCATGCCGAACACGTACCGCGCGCTGCGGATGAGATCGCGGCGGTAGCGTTCTGCCTGGGGCGGCGGAGAGGCCTGGCTTGCGGCCTTGGCCTCGCCAAGCGTAAGCCCGACGATGATGGACACCGCCAGCACCAGCAGCAGGAAGGCGAGCATGCGCCGTTCAGCCGGGTGAAGGATCACAGCGCAAGCCCTCCGGCCAGAGTGATGGAGCCGATGATGATGGCCCGCCGATACATGCAGGCGAGCCAGACCGTGCGGTCCACGTGGGTCTTGAAAGCGCCGGGGCGGGCGTACCAGAACACGATCTGGTCAACAGCCAGTCCCAGGGCCACAAAGCAGGAGAGCAGCCAGGCCTTCCACGCGGCCACCTGCAGGCGCGCCAAGCCGTCGGGCACGAAGGCGAACACAAGCACGCCCAGGAGCAGGGCCAGGGCGCACAGGGCCAGCAGCTGGCCGGGGCGGGGCATCTTCAGGCGAGAGAGAGTATTCATGCTATTTGCCTCCGTTGTCGTTAAGGATGGCTTCTTTCTTGTCCGACGCGAGGGGCAGGTGAACCACGATGGAGCGCAACATACGCAGCATCATGGAGTGGTCCTCTTTGTCCTTGCGCGCCCGTGCCTCCATGTCCTCGTCCAAGGCCGCATGGCGCTTGTCACAATCAAGGCAGCTCACCTTGCCCGCGCCGGAGACGTACCGCACCACGAGGCCGACGATGAGGCTGACGAAGAGAGTGATGAGCGTCGTCTCCAGGTAGGTCATGCGGCTATCCTTTCTGTTTTTGGCCCGCCCCGGCGTGTGCGCCAGGGCCGGAGCGGGCCGGTCAAGGGAGGGGACCTTGAACTCTATTCAGCGGACAGGCCGGTGAGCAGGTAGCCAGCGGCCGTGAACTGCAGGCACTCGTCCGTGTTCTGCCGCACGCGGTAGATGTCGCTGCGGGTCTGGTCCTCGCGGTACTGCTCCACCACCAGCGTTTCCGGGGCGTCCTCCTGCCAGCTGAAGGTGCGGCCCAGGCTCGGCTCCTTGAGGTCCTGGCCGCCGCTGGACACCACACAAAGCATGGCCTTGGTCGGGTCCCAAATGCCGTCGATGTCCTTGGGCTTGCGCTTGGCGGCCTTGTTGTAGACGGCGCCGGCAGTGATGATCTGCTCCACCTCAAAATAGGCCTGGAGCTGCTCCAGCGTGAGGCTGCCGCGAATGGCGTTGGGGTTGGTGTA
>Ga0209373_10003520_pt1 | contig 14364 bp, 20 predicted proteins | sample Higcelweek5metaG_FD_187173 | JGI IMG/M metagenome (GOLD analysis project Ga0209373, IMG submission 187173) | Freshwater pond sediment microbial communities from the University of Edinburgh, under environmental carbon perturbations - High... | ecosystem: Environmental > Aquatic > Freshwater >...
GAAACGGAGGTCCGGTTCGTCCGGAAATAACCATGAGCGAAACAACCGAAAAACAGAAAGTAATGGTAATCGGCCTCTCTAATGAGGATTACGCCAGGGAGCTATCACATCAGGGTATGGATGTCATGGTAGTGGCGACAATGGCTGATGCTTTCAAGGAGGCTCATGGAAATATTGTATATCAGCGTGGTTTGGTCTCCGGCTGGAGGAGATTAATTATTTCGCTGCCTCGCTATGCTTACGACCGAAATGGCCGTAGGAAAAGTATCAGAAAATCTAACACAAACCACTAATTATTAACTATATGGCTGAAATAGCAAGATTTTCATGCAAGTCGTCTGATAAGGACGAAAAAACCGGGACAAAAAAGGTTGTTCTGGTACCTGAGTTCGTGGACTCGGAGACGGGCGCAAAAACCCGTGACATTGACCCCAAAACCCAATTGGTTCTCACCGATCCAACCGGTGAGTGTCTCAAGGGTTTCATTCCTGATAAGAAGTATGTACTTCATTTTTCGGAATTGAGCTGATGGGACGTAAGAATCCAGGCATAGCCCAGGGTCGCCAGTGTCGTAAGGTGATGATAGAGAGCGAAGAGCCTATCGTGCAGCTGTGCTTCACAGTTGTGGATTTGCTTTATCAGGATGATCCCGATGAGGTTCGTCCGGAGCTCTATCGTGTTGTTCGGAGATACACGCAGGCAGTGTTGCTGCGTGAGTTTGCCGGGCTGACGCTTACCCATATTGGCGACCTGGTGGGCTTGTCTCATAGTGCCGTTATTTCGGGGATTAAGAAGGTAAAAACTAGGTTTTTGCATGGCCAATATGGCTCCCTGATTAGCGATTGTATTGACTTGATGGAAAGACGCACAGAATCATACTGAGAATGAGCGAATTACACAAAAAACTCATGACCGTGCTAGGGAAAGCCGGGATAGACGATAATCAGCGTCATGATCTAGTATATGTCTGGACTCAGGGGCGTACCTCGAGCACGAAGGACCTGACTGAGGACGAAATACGCGACATTATCTGGAAGTTCGAGAACCAGTATAGCGCTCCCGTTGCGGCCCAGGTGTCGATTGACTCTGAGATGCGCCGCAAGCGCTCTATCGTGCTGAAATTGGCGACTGAAAACGGACTCAAGGAGGTTGACGGCTGGGACAAATTTAACGCCTTTATGGCTTCGCGGTCGATTCATCGCAAATCCCTGAATGAGTACTCTGTATCTGAGCTCGATGAGCTGATCAAGCAGTTTAGGGGCATCGCTGAGAATAATAAGCGGTATCCCTCGAAAAAAACCATCCGGTTTCTGGGTGGGATTATATTGAATTGAATCACAATGGCATACAATAGACTCAATCATCTACAAAAAGTCATCGCTATCCAGAATATCTGGCAGGAATACGGCCGGTATGGGAAGGGATATTCAGATGTTTGGGTGTATCGCAACAAAATTAAGGATGTGTACTATATCTCGATGCGCACATTCTATTCCTACCTCGAAATCCCTGCTAAAAAGCAGATTAAGGAGATCGAGGCGCTCAGAGCATTATCACGCCCACAACCAACCCTATTCTGATGCGAAAAATGGCTTTATATGGGGTTATTGTGGTGTTATGGCCTGCTACTTTAAGCGGGCAATTTACACGCCAGGAGTATCTTGATGCCTATACCCGGATCACGAAAATCGAAATCCGGACTATTAAGATCGCCTCGGGCCTGCTCCTGGCTCCGGAACTGAAAATATTTGATCCGCCGACGCTGAAAAAGCTGACCCGTGTGGTGCAGATACCTACAGTGGGCTTCACTTTTGTGAAAACAGTGGAATACAAAACGCATAGATTATTCAGGCGGGCACCTGACCGGTTTATCCGGCGATACGGGCCGCTCATGAACCTTGAAAAACAGACACAAAAACGCAAAAAATCATGATGACAAAAGAGGATTGGGCATACGTTAAGGCTAATGTCCGTCAGTTTTCGTCCGTAAAACTCGATTGTGACGGATATCTGCTAGATATTCTGGAGACTAGGGTGAAGAACAGTATTAAGGTTTCATTCTACGTTAACGGCTACCTGAAGGGAGTGTGGGCTAGTGGGGATTGCCCGGAACGTCAGAAGTTTTTCCGTCGCGTAGAAAAATGTCTTTGGTCGGCTCAGAGGCGCAAGGATAGCAGGCGTACGCTTGGGGCTAAATTGTACAAAACGTTGGATATGGATAAAAAATACGAGTATTATACTGCATTCTGGCCCTCGATCGGAGCATTCATTTCCCACCTCAAAAAAAACTGCGAAAACATCACCCTAATAAAGCCAGAATAATGGATATTAAACAAGTTTCAACCGATTGCTTCATAACCTACTCCGGGTTGTGTATGAACGTATTCTCTCCCACTCCTGAAATGATCTGTATTGAGGATATTGCTCATGCGCTGTCGCTAGAATGCCGCTGGGGTGGACACATCCGACGGATGTATTCCGTCGCTCAGCACAGTGTTGAGGTGGCATACCGTGTTCCGCTTGAGATGCAATTGCAGGCGCTCCTGCATGACGCCAGCGAGGCCTATTTAAAGGATATTCCGAGCCCGATTAAGGCTCACCTTCCGGATTATAAGGCTCTGGAAAATGGCCTTATGATGGCAATAGCGGAGAGGTTTGGTTTTGCATGGCCAATGTATCCGCAGGTCAAGGCCGCCGATCGTCGTCAGCTCGATGTGGAGTGGCAGATGATTGTGAATGGGTCTCGTGTTGGCAATGAGCCTGGCGTCGCTGAATATCTATTTCTGTCCGAATACCGAAAAATTGTATCTTTCACTCGACTTAATTCTCACTACTCCCCATAATTATGGCAATTACATCATGTCCGAAATGCAGCAGTGTCGCTCAAAAGGGCGGCTTTAGAGCCTGGCAAATTATCGCTTGTTTCTTTTTCCCGATTGGTCTCCTGGCGTTACTTTTTGGCCGGCGGGAGTCTGTCTGTTACAAGTGTGGCCACATCTGGAAGTAATAACCCCTCCGGATCACCATCGAAAACCCTGGCAATGCTGGGGTTTTTCGGTGGTCTGTAAAAGATTTAAAACCGCAGGAAATGAAGGGCTTTAAGAAATACAATACGCCAAAATTCGGGCTATTCCGTATTGATACGAATGAGTACAGCCTGTCTGAAGGTTGGATTCAGGCGGAAAACCAATTTAAAATCATCGGAGAGACCGATGATTGTTATGTTACTCGCCTCCAGGAGAGTGTATGTGGAGAATGGGTCGGTGATGTTGTAGTAGAAAAAAAGTGCACGATACCTATTGGTGTGCATAAAACGAGGCTGGCTCGTTGGATTCCGGGTCAGTTGTCAATTTTCGATTAACGTGTCGCTATACGCTATAATATAGCTGATATTATAGTTGTAACCCCGGTCACCGCCGGGGTTTTGCTATTTTAGAGATAGTGATGTCGTGAAGTCGACAAACGTGATCATCATGCCTACCTTTTTCTGCCAGGGTGTCCAGGCAAAGGGCTGCAAGGCCTTGAGGCTTCCCGGCACGAACCGGTTGAGGCCTGCTTGCACTGCATCACAGAGTAGATCATGCTCCGCAACGATGGAATCACAGATTGTTCCATCTGTGTTGCTTGCTACTTGTCTGATTACGTGTATCCTGACTATAAATGTGCCCTTTTTGAGGTCTTGTGCCGTCAACGGGAACAGGATCGGGTCCGGAAACTCGATCAGGAGGGCGTTTTTCGAGGCTAATATGCCGTCATACTGCATGTTGAACCACTGTACTGATTCCGCAGTCAGGCAGGTTGCAATCAGCTGGGCCTTGATGGCCAGATAGGGAGTGTTGAGCATGTTATCTTGCGTTAAGTTTCGATTCTATCATTCTGTTTGCCTCGTCAATTACGCGTTTTTCAAGGGCTTTGCTATCGCCGATCATCTTCCTTTCAGGCATCTGGAATCCACTACCCCGGCCAGCTTTACCGCCGTCGTTGTGTACCTCAGCATAAGGTAAATGCGACTGGAAATTCACCTGACTGGCGCTGGTTTTCGTATCTCCGGCCCACGATCGCCGCAAAAATCCGTGATCGACCAGCACGCTGCGACCTTTTCGCCGGTTTTTTTTGCCTTTTTTATCCGTTTCTTTTCGCTTTTTCCAGGCTTGATAAACCCCCGGAGCGGTCTCGAAACCCTGTTTTGCAAAATTGTCGTGGATGAACTCGATACCGATCACCTTCACGGCTCCCGGAAGCTCTTTCAGGCCATCCTTAATGTGCCTGCCGATGTTTTTCAGTACGCGGTCGAATTCCTGTTCAGGCATTTTTCATCAGGGTTTTAGCCTCGGTTTCGATTCGCTTCTGTTCATCGCCCTTGTATATGCTCTGATAGGCGTTTGAGTCGGCGAATAACTTCTTATCCTTGCCAACGTTGTGGTCGAACCCGGCCTCAGGCTGAAAATCGCTGATCCCCTCAATCTCTTTTGCCGGCCTGCTGGTCTGGCTCACTGAACATCTGCAATTATGCCCGTTTGGTGGGTATATCCGGTTCCATCGCGGGTCGTTGATAGGCATGATCAGACCGTCGAGCCTGGCGTGGTCCTTACGCGTCTGGCTATCCATTACTGCCCGGTACTCAAGATTCGGAAAATGCGCCTTATTTTCTTCAAATCCTGCCCATTTTTTGGCCATCTGCGCTGATGCTACAGCATTGTCATACTCGGTCTGTAGCCAGTTAATGTTATAGTCCTGAGTGACCGGCTTGGCGATTTTTTTGAATTCGCTGAAGCTGCGCAGAGTGCCGTCATTGGTGGTCAACAGGTTTACAAGGTCTTCCTGCTCGCGATGATTTTTGAACGCTGCGAACACTCCGGCATTGGTTTTGAGTTCCTCAGCAAGATCGTAGAGTTTATGCTTCTGGTTGAACGTCAATCCTGATGCCGTAATAGCCTGAATCAGGCTGTCGAAGTTATATTTCCAGATGTCCGGATCAATTCCGGACTGACCGTCGTAGATGCGCTGTAGATAGGCGTCGAGCATCTTGTCGATACGGTCTGCCGCTACAATCCTGCGTTGCCCCACGATCTTACGTGCACGGCTTTGCGCCGGTAATCCCGGTGTCCCTTCAGAGGTACCGATGTCGCTCGACTGATCAAGAGCTGGAAACCGGAATGTAGCTCCCTGTAGGGGGTATCCCCAATAGGTCAGAAACGGGATCAGCTCGTAATTGACCAGGTTGGTGGTTACTCTTAAGCGGCTCTCGTGGTAGTCGCTCATGATCCCCTCGTGTACCTCAGCGGTGCCTGACCAGGCTTCGTTGTTCGCCGTCCCGGTCTGTCCGTTAATGAGTTTACCGATGTTTTTGTCACCCAGGTCGATGTTGGTTGCGAAGAGTTCGTGTGCCCCGTTCCGGCTCGCCGGTTCGGTGATAGTGATCTCGTCGGAGTCCTTGTCGCCGACTGCCCAGCCGGACGATGCAAAATTTCGTAGCATATTCACGCGTTTGGTGAGGTCGTCACCTTCCGCGTCCGTTAGCATCGTCACCAGTGGATTGCCAAATTTTTCCGAGTATGTCGCCCAGTCCGAGCGGGAAAAATTCTTCCAGATCACCTCGCGGGTGATGGTCTCGAGTGTGCCGAGGTCTTTCGGGTCACCGATCTCGATCAATCCGAGTGGGCGCATAACGTCGCCGATTGGGATGCCGTTTTGTAGAAACGGGTCGATGAGTATTTCTTTTCTGTCCGGTCGCACATGGGCGCGTGGGAATGCGTCGCAGGTACGGAACTCTCCAGCTGGGTCAAGTAGTCCGAATTCGCCCAGCGTGTACCCGTATAACTCGCTGTAAAATACGTGCTTCAGCAGGGACTCAAACCACGGACGGTGAAAGTAGTCGGTCAAATCTGGCCGCTCTACGCCGTTGATTGAGATGATGAACTGCTCAGCTACCATCTTGTTAATCGCCGTGCGTGCCTGGCTACGTACCTCGCTGTCGGTTATCGCATTGTCGTAGAGTAGGTACAAATCGTACCGGTTAGGGTTGTAGGGGTTTTTTGCGCTCTCTACCGCATTGCGCAGGGTGCCCATCTCCATCTTAACTCGATCGTCTAATCTGTTGTTGATTTCGCCACTCATTCGGCGCTTTTTCGAGGCCGGTGAGTCTGATTTCGCAATCGCTGTTTTAGGGCTGTTTTTTGACATGCCACTGAAAAACCGGGGGATTGCCCCACTATATCTATTATTACTCATAATATCGACGCTTAAAATGTATTTAAAAGGTTTTTGAGATGTCAGTTAAAGGGGTTGTTGGATCGCTTCGCATCGAACCCGTACTCAAACCGGGTGACGGTCTCCCCGGTAGTGGAGTCTGTTTTTGCGGTCAGGGAGGTCGCCTTTTTGCCGGCGGCGAACAGCTCGATGTCCCGGATCGCAGCCTTGTAATTGTCACTCACGCGCTCGGGTATCTCTACATCCATCACCGTATTATACAGCCAGTACACGGTCAGGCTGATCATTATCCTGATCATGACGGTATTCCGGTCGGTGCTGGTTTTCGCCAGCTCAGCGTCGATATCGTACCGGATGCTGAGCGGATCGAGCTCGCTGATCGCATTCGTTTCGGCGGCCGCCAGGTTGGCGTCTGCTGTGCCCCTCAGTAGGGTAAGTGTTCCGGCGCTGATCGCGCCCTTGAAATCGTTTTCTGTTAAATATCTCATATTACATTCTCCTGCTTGAGTTGCTTGTATATCCACCGCTTGCGATAGTTTTTCCTTCGCTTTTCCCATGCTTCAGGGACTTGGTGAGCTTCCAGATTCCGCCCTCTACCATGTCCGGACCCTCATCATGTTCCAGGTCCGGGAAGCCCAAAAACTGGTCTCTGGTCAGCTGCATGTCCGGATCGTGTTTTTCGTCCTGGTTGAACCGTATGTATCGCTGATCGGTAAGCGGTGATAGGTTCTCGATTCTCGAGGTTTTTTCCGGTTTTTTTCGATCGTCACCTCTGATGCGCAGGTAGTATCCTCTCCGATCGCCCTCCTGATAGTATTCTTCCAGCATGAGGTCCTGCATGAAGTTCGATTCCATCCAGTGCCGGCAGGCCAGATTTTCAGGTATCAGGTCTGCAATATTGTAGTGTCCGGCAACCATTTTCCCGGTTTTGCACTGCCTGTTAAAGGCCTTAATAATGTCATAATAACGCCCTTTCCGGCCGATGAGAGCAATGCCTTTTCCGTCTGAAAACTTGGTGTCCTTGTAAGATGGGTCGCAATAGGTAATCAGTTCGTCGTACTGTGATAGGTCCAGTACCTTAACCCACGGCAGGTCTGCTTCTTTGAATACCCGACCGATAATTACATGTTCGTGAAAAAATTCACGCAGGCCGATACGGTTGCCCTGTTTGTTCATTTTCGCCAGGATCTGCTCTCTGGTGTAGTTCTCTTTCCACGCCGGTACACCGTCCTCGCTGAGGTCTTTGGCGTGCGTTTTGGGGTTTTCGAGAGCGAAAATCTTGCTGTGATACAGATCGTTTCGGATTGGATCGTCCGGGTTGACGTCGCCCATCAAGTGTGCAAGGATACTGTACTTATGAATGCGGTTCCCGGCGATAATGAGCCGTGATCCCTTGTTTTGCATGGCCCCAAAAAAGTCACCCAGAACCCAATCAACGGCGAGTAATACGCGCTCCAGGCTCTTCACAATTCCAGCATCGTCGATATCGTCGATAACGCCGTAATTAGGGCGGTTGGCTCCCTTACGGGTGCCGCGAGGTGATTGACCCCGGCCGAATGCCCAGAATCCTACTCCGTCAGAGGTGACGAAATACCCGTCTTTCCATTGTCCTATAGTTCGTTGCTCACCGAAATCGCGCGTAAAACGCTCATTGAGCATCAATTCGGCCTGGATATCGCTCAGGAGGATATTTGCCTTGTCTTCATTCGCGCTGCCTATCATCATGCCGGTCAATTCGCCCCTGGCTTTCAGCATCAGTGGCATGATCACGTCCCAGATGATAGATTTAGCGTGCTCCCTCGGCCACTCTGCACCCATCATGCAGTCCGGATGATTGAGGCAATATAACATGTCTCGCTTCTGGAAATACCCAAATTCACTGGTCACCAGGTGTGGAAAGTAATAGTGTCCGAATTTAACCGGGTCTTTCAGTAAATATTTTATCCGGCGCTGCTGAGCCTCCGGGGTTTCATTCTCGATCGGCTTCGCGTTGATGATCGCTTTTTTCTCGATCAGCCACTCCTGCCACTCCCGGCGCTCCTGTGTGGTTAGTTCCTTGCGGCTCATGAGTTCCTGCGTTGTTCGTTCAGGTATCGCTCAATCGGGTCGATGTTGCCTTTCGCCAGCTCTGGATTTTCGAGCCGTAGCCAGGCAACGTAGTCGCGCAGGATGCGCACCAGGTCGCTCCATTCGGTATCTTTTTTCCGGATCGTAGTGAAGAGCTTTTGTAGGGCGTCGATATCGCCTTTGGAAATCAGTTTAATATCCTCCGGATGCTCCTCTTCTTGTTTGGTGTATAGCTCCGTGAGCCGGGTAAGGCGGTCTAGTTGGTATTGTATCAATACCCACACCTTGTCAGCCGCCGTCTGCTGGTTCATCTCGAAATGTACCCGCTTCCGGTCCCAGTCGCCCTCAGTTTTCCAGGCTGAGATCGTCTTTTCGGACATCTTGAGCATCGAGGCGATCTCGGTGTTTTTCCAACCCTCGCGATAGAGGATTCCGGCAGCTTCTTTTTTCTGGATCATGCGCGATTTTTCCCCGAAGGTCGCGGATTCATGCTATAGAAAAAAGGAGTCTCGTAAGGGTCGCAACAAATGTTGCAAGTGTTTCAAAATTAATTGGTTGCAACGTTTTGACTCTGCAAATTTGAATCGCAATTCTGAGAAAAACAAGTAAAACCAGAAAATTATGAAAACATGGATCTGAGATTCTCGAAAATAGTGAGCCTGGAGTATAAGACAATCGAGATGATGCTATATGGCGTCATCGGAGAGGAGATCAACGGCTCCTATTTTGCGCAGGAACTCGCTTACCTGGCTAAGAATTACAATGAGATCATCATTCGGGTCAATTCCGAGGGCGGATCGGTATCTGACGGGCTGGGTATCCTGGCTATCATGATGTCAAGTGCAGCTCGCATTGTTGTACAGGTCGATGGTATTGCTGCCTCGATGGCAGCAATTACAGTTGCCGGGGCTGATGAGGTCCGGATGAACGACTTTGCACAGCTCATGATCCACTCGCCCTACTACCTTGATGAGAATGACGAGCGTATTACGACCCTTTCCGCAAAGGAAAAGATCGCGCTGGGTAATCTGACTGCCTCCCTGGTGCAATTACTCACAAAGCGTGGTATTGAAGAAAAGGTGGTACGCGAGATGATGAACGGGGATACCTGGTTTGACGCTGAATCGGCCTTGAAAGCGAAGCTGATTGACAAGATTATCACGACAGGACGTAAGGTCGAATTAGCAGCCCTCGAGCCTAAGCGGCTGGTCGCTGCACTCATGCAGGAGCACACCAATACACAAGATACAAATATGAAAAAAGTCATTGCACATCTTAAGCTGCCTGAAAATGCTACTGAAGAGCAGGTGATCGCAGCTATCGAAAAAATCCCGGCATCGCCAAATCCAAACACCGTGATCCTGGTCGACAAGCTGATCGCTGTCGGGAAACAGCTCGGAACTATCACGGAGGCTAATGAGCCTTCAATGCGCAAGCTCGCAGACAAGGATATGCAGCTTTTCTGCGATCTCTTTCCGGTCGATGTTAAGGAGGCTGGTGATCAACCCGGCGTGGGTGCCAAGGGTGAGCAGGTAAGACTGTCTCAGGTACTTGGTCAGATTCAGGCTACGCTTGGAGCTAACAACCCGGCCGCGAAGTCTGACAAAGATCGCTATGCTGAGGTCGAAAAAAAAGGCACTCAGGCCATCGCTGCCTGGAGGCAGGAGAAGCCTGAGGAGTTTAAAAAATGCTTTAAAGCATTCTGGGGAGAAGATCCAAAATAGTAACAAAACTGAAAGGAAAATAAGACATGGCAGAAGTCGTGAAATGGCCCTTTGGGGCAGCAACCACAGCCTTGCTCACCGCAACGGGAGCACAGGCTGTAACAATTGTAAACGCGTTGACGATCGTCGACGGCGTGAGCACGCAGGCAACGGGCAACCGTACGCTGAACCTGACGATCGGAGCTGAGATTACTACCGGGGCAATGGTAGTTGTGAAGTGTAAGACGGCAGCTGTTGAAACGCTGACCTTCGGGACCGGTTGTACCGCTCCTGTATCCACCGGCGTCGCCGGCAAAACCAAGGTGATTAGCCTGGTATACGATGGTACGACCTTCAAGCAGATGGGCGCAGAGGTACAATTAGACTAACAATCACCTGAAATGGCAGAACAGATAAATGTAAGGTATTCACAGCAGCTCCAGGAGCAGCTGTTCCCAAAGAGCGATTTTTATAAAAATTCGCTGTCTGAAACCGGCATCGCCGCTGATGCTGATTCTTTTGAGATTCCTAACCTTTCCAACCTCGATGACGCTCAGGAAGGTAAGCCCGCAACGTTACCGCTCGAGATCGTCACCAGTGAGGATACGAAGGTCACCGGAACGATGAAGCTGATCTATTGTAAGCCGCAATTGATTACCGACGAAAATGAAGTTACCACCAACTACGATAAGCGGTTGGCTAAGCAGAAACAACAGGCCGCAACGATTTCGCAAAAGGCTGGTAATTATGCTGCATACCAGTGGCTTCCGGCTACCGGATCAACGAACATCGTGCTGTCAACCGGTGCAGCTCGCGCCACAAATGTTACCGGATTCACCGGCAATCGCCTGGCTGTCACAAAAGCCAACATTTTGAAGGTTAAGGCCATCTTGATGAAAACTAACGCCCTTGAGGTCCCTGGCGAACTGTTCGCCCTGGTAACTCCTGACTGCTATACTGATCTGCTCGCGATCCCCGAGTTTGTGGATTACGACAAGACAGGAGTAGCCAGTAAGCTGGAGTTGGGAATTCTGGGTAAAATTCTCGGAATCAACATCATGGTGCGATCGGCCTATGGCAAAGGTCATATCGGTGCCTGGTACACCGCTGCCGGCGCTAAGGTTCGCGCGATTGATACCGCCGGTACTGATCGCCCTGCAAACCTTTTCTGGCATTCTGGCATGGTTTGCCATGCCGAGGCTATGCCAAAAACGTACATCAACGCCGATCAGGCTGCATACATGGGTACGCTCATTAATGCGTCTGTACGGTTCGGAGCTGAAATATGCCGCGCTGACGGCATTGGAACTGCCGCACTCGTAGAGGTACAAGGATAGATTGAGGTTAAGGTTCGACAATGGGTCCCGCTCTCGGGCGGGGCCCTGAGTTGAGCAAATCAAAAAAAGCGATGGCAAAAAAACTTACACTGCTCGTCATTCACTGCACAGATACTCCCGCCGGGCGCGAGGTGTCCTCTGATGATATCCGGCACTGGCATACCGATCCGGCTCCTAAAGGTCGCGGATGGTCGCAGGTGGGATACAGTGACATGATCCACCTCGATGGCACTGTTGAGAATCTGGTGCCTTACGATACTGATGATGAGGTCGATTTGTGGGAGATCACCAATGGAGCCGCCGGTTTCAATTCCACTGCCAGGCATATCGTCTATGTTGGCGGCAAGGGTGGAGATACCCGCACTTATTTGCAAAATGTGGCACTTTTTGGATATGTGCAACGGACCATTGCTCAACATCCTGACATTAAGGTCGCCGGTCATCACGATCTGAACCAAGGCAAAGCCTGTCCGAGCTTCGATGTTGCTCGCTTTCTCCGTGTCAATTCAATCCCGAAGAAAAACATCTACAAACCCTGAAAAAACTGACTCACTGAGTATTAACCAATATTTTTTTAAGATGAAAAACTTCAAATTTTTTGTGTTCTCGATGGTGGTTCTCCTGGCTGTTGCGCTGCAATCACCTGTTACCTACGCGGCACCGTCCTACAATCCGGTCACCGTATGTGTACCCGATGCCGGCCTGATGCTGGCTGCTGTTCCTGTTGTTGCCGTTGTGGCCACCACGATCGCGCAGACAGATGATACAGGTACTGATACCGGTACCGTAACCGAAACTGGGGGATTTCTGGCCTTTTTGAAGGCGAACTGGTTTGTATTAGTCGCCGGGCTCCTTGCGTTTTTCGAGGTTATCGCGCGACTTACGCCAACCTCTAAGGATGACAGTATTCTCTCCTGGCTCACTAAGCTCCTGAATTGGGTCTTTCCCAATAAGGCTAAGGCGGGCGGAACGATAATCCCGCTATTCAAAAAACAGGCCGCGGAGGCAAAAAAATAAGAAAAACCATCCGCTTGAAGAGGGCCCCGACAGCGCAAGCCTAGGGGCCCTCATGCAAGCACAATACTACAATTATGCCAGTTAATACAGGAACAACACACGGAGGAGATATCGTTTTGTACCAGAATACAGGTACCGATGTGGCTCCGGTATGGGCACCATTCGCCCATGCTACTTCTCACTCAATCAGTCACTCAACATCTACCCGCGAGATCGCAAGTAAGACTTCCGGAAAATTTACAAATGTACGCCCCGGAAAGCATGGGGTTTCGGTGATATCCATATCAGGACTTGCTACCTATGATGGTAGTGATTATCACACGCTGAGAGGATTACAGCGCGCTATGACGCTAGTTAAGTTCAAGTTATCGGGTCGCCCTACCGGTGATACCGGCTTTATCGAGGTTCTCGAGGCCGCCGGAGATAAGTATGATAAGGGGTCAGGATATCTCACCTCGGTTAAGCGCGAAGCTCCTGCCGATGGTAGTAGCACCTACTCTGCCGAGATCGCCTGCGACGGCGACGTAACGACCGAAACTGTAGCAGTATAAGCATGGCAAAGAGAGTGCTGGTAGTGGTAGGTGGGGTAGAGTATCCTATGTACCGAACAATGCGCGCAGCAATAGAGATCGAAAAAACAGACTACGTTCAAAAAAGTGTCGCTGGAAGTGTTGAGGCGATGACTCATGTTGCGTACATCATGATTAAGTGCGCAAGTAAGCGTGAAAACGTTGAATTTGAGCACGAGTACGAGGAGTTCCTCGACCTCGTTGATCCGGATCTGATTGAAAAAATGGCGCAGATTAATCAAGATGATGAGTCCGAAAAGTTGCCTTCTGATGTTGTCGAGCCGGGGGAGTAGTACAGAGAGTTCTGACGCTTGATGAGTGTCTCTCAATTGCGCTCATCGACCTGAGGCTCTCGCGTAACGACTTTCTTGATCTCACGCCTGAAGAGTTTCAATCCGCGCTGAAGCGGCATAATGAGCAGGAGGTCGGCCGTCGTGAAGAGCAGTATCGGGTGCAGTGGGAAGTGGCTCGATGGCAGGTGTTCAGGGCCATGTGTCCGCCCGAAAAAAAGGAGATAAGGATCACAGACCTGATTGAGTTTCCGTGGGAGCAAGAGGAGCTGAAAAAGCAAAAATCAACTGAAGAGCGATTTCGAAAAGTGGTTGAGAAATTTGGAGATGTATAGCAAACGTGGGAAAAGCATTTGAATATATACTGAAATTCACCGGCGACACTAAGGATGTCGACGGCAAAACGCAGGGGCTACAGGGCACTTTGAAAAAAGCAGCGGTAGCCGCTGGTGCTTTGTTCTCCGTTGCGATGGTTGCCGAGGGCGCTAAGGCAGTGTATGAGTATGGAAATAAAATTTCTGAACTCAAGTCTAATATTCAGTCATTTACAAATCTCACTGGCGCTGGATTGAACAAAGCTACTGGCGCAGCTCAGGCAATATCTAATGTATTTGACCAGGACGTAAATGGTGTTGTTGCGGCCGGAAATGTACTTGCTAAGCAGTTTGGTACTGATATGAATAATTCGCTTGAGTTGATCAAGCAGGGATTTGTCGCAGGTGCCAATACTAATGAAGACTTTCTGGATCAGGTGAAGGAATATTCTCCCCATTTCAAGGCGGCTGGTTTGGATGCAGAAAATATGATTGCCGTCATGTCTTCATCTGCTAATGTAGGCATCTTCTCAGATAAGGGTGCCGATGTAATCAAAGAGGCTGGACTAAGATTGAGAGAGATGACTACCTCTACTACTGATGCGCTGCGAGGTATAGGCATTAATTCAGACCAGATGCAGCGTGATTTGGCATCTGGAAACATCAGTATTTTCGATGCGATGAAGCAGGTTTCGCTGAAGCTGGCTGAATTTCCAGCTCAGAGCGCGAAGGTGGGTACTGCTATTGCGGATATTTTTGGCGGGCCGGGTGAGGACGCCGGACTTGAGTATATCAAGATGCTGGGTAATATGGACCTCAGCATGGGATCAGTGATGAAGAATCTGACTGACGCGCAA
>Ga0209373_10003521_pt1 | contig 14362 bp, 14 predicted proteins | sample Higcelweek5metaG_FD_187173 | JGI IMG/M metagenome (GOLD analysis project Ga0209373, IMG submission 187173) | Freshwater pond sediment microbial communities from the University of Edinburgh, under environmental carbon perturbations - High... | ecosystem: Environmental > Aquatic > Freshwater >...
TCCCGGGGATATTGGCGTTGCCGGTTGGCCTCGAACACTTCGTCGACCCAGGCAGCCGGCATCGCCCGCTCCAACGCCAGCCGTGCCATGACACTGGCCGGTGCCTGCTTTTCGAATCGCGCCAGAACCTCGTCCCACATCGCCTTGCCCCCTCGCTGGTTTTCGGGAAGGGAGTTTACGCAAAGACCTTGAAAGGGGTGCGCTTGAATACCTCATCAATCCGCTCGAAAGTATCTGTCCGTGGAAAAACATCCTTCAGCAAATCAGTCAGCTCGCGCAGGGCCTTCGCCACCTCATATCCGAATAGCGTTGAAGTAGTTGCAGGGATGACACCATGCTTCTTTGCCTGCAAGAATGCCTCTGGTTCATAGCCATCCGCCACGAAGATCTGTAAGCATCGCCCGACTTTACGCAGGCTTCGGAGGGTCTGGCACTTGTTGAGGAACGGCTGTAGCTCCTGGACAGAGATGTTCACCCCAAGAAGTACATCGCAAACTAGAAAGCCAGGGCTGGATTTGTTGCCGCTCCATTGGGCCATTGGCCACAGATATGACGGTGCGGTAAGGTCCCAGTTGAAAGTCCCGACTTTAGGCTGCCGGCTATCTTCATCCCGAAGTTTCACATTATTGTAGCTGACTAGACCTAGGTTACGTGCCCAGTCCTTCACAGCGCTCAGCAGCACTTCTTCTGTGCGCAAGCGAGCGCGCATCTCCGCCAACTCATAGGACCTGGCGGCCACCTGCTGAGACAGTTCGACGCATTCGCCTATGCCAGGAACATCGAAAGTCTGAACCAGGCCCGCGTCTTTTAGGCGCGTAAGAACTGCGCCTGCAGAGACGTGGCGCTTCTGTGCCTCAGGGGCGCCACAGGCAATGGCAAAATGCGCAACCGGCATGATCCCTTCACGTGCGAGCAAAGCTGCCAGACCACCACCATACGAGACAGAGTGCTTGAGAAGATCTCGGGTTAAGGCTCTCCAGAAATCAGGTGAGGCGTAGTCAGATTGCAGGTAGACAAAGCGCACATTGCGAGGAAAGGGTAGGTAAGCAAGCCTCTTGATGGACTTTGAGCGCGAAACCTTTTGACGAGCATTAGCTGGAGACAAACCATGCTCGCTGACTAATGCGGCGACCAAGTCTGTGCTAACACATGGACCCAGCCGCTCCAGAAGGCTTTGCACCAAATCGCCCATGGCTCGGATCTCCGATTGTCACACTGCGCTATTTATAACACTTAAATACGTGAGCGAGTGAGCCGAAAATCTGGTGTGTTCGCATAGCTGGATAGAGTGGGGCTTCCAGCCATGACGTGCCCCCCCGCTGACGCTTTTGTGTCACAGACCCCATGAAAGGGGGGCGGGATCCTGGGCTGCTTTCGGCCTTTTCTGTCGGGTCTGTCAGGCAGCTTTGGGTCGACTCCAGCCACAAGCAACGGAAGGCTCAACCCTTCCCCCTGCCCTCCCCGCCACGTCGCCCGCCCGATGCACCCTCCCGCCAATCGCGCTATCCTGCGCAGTCCCGTATCCGCCTGATTTCCGAGAACCGTCATGCCTGACTATCGCTCGAAAACCTCCACCTTCGGCCGCAACATGGCCGGCGCCCGCGCGCTGTGGCGCGCCACCGGGATGAAGGACGAGGACTTCAAGAAGCCGATCATCGCCGTCGCCAACTCCTTCACCCAGTTCGTGCCCGGCCATGTGCATCTGAAGGACTTAGGCCAGCTGGTCTGCCGCGAGATCGAGAAGGCCGGCGGCGTGGCCAAGGAGTTCGACACCATCGCCGTCGACGACGGCATCGCCATGGGCCACGACGGCATGCTCTATTCGCTGCCCAGCCGCGAGATCATCGCCGACTCCGTGGAGTACATGGTCAACGCCCACTGCGCCGACGCGCTGGTGTGCATCTCCAACTGCGACAAGATCACCCCCGGCATGCTGATGGCCGCCCTGCGCCTGAACATCCCGGTGGTGTTCGTCTCCGGCGGACCGATGGAAGCCGGCAAGACCAAGCTGGCCAGCCACGGCCTCGACCTGGTCGACGCCATGGTCGCCGCCGCCGACGCCAGCTGCTCGGACGAGAAGGTCGAGGAATACGAGCGCAGCGCCTGCCCGACCTGCGGCAGCTGCTCGGGCATGTTCACCGCCAACTCGATGAACTGCCTGACCGAGGCCCTCGGCCTGTCGCTGCCGGGCAACGGCACCACCCTGGCCACCCACAGCGACCGCGAGCAGCTGTTCCTGCGCGCCGGCCGGCTAATCGTCGAGCTCTGCCAGCGCTACTACGGCGAAGGCGACGAGTCGGTGCTGCCGCGCTCGATCGCCAGCTACAAGGCGTTCGAGAACGCCATGACCCTGGACATCGCCATGGGCGGCTCGACCAACACCATCCTGCACCTCCTGGCCGCCGCCCAGGAGGCCGAGGTCGACTTCGACCTGCGCGACATCGACCACCTGTCCCGCCGCGTGCCGCAGCTGTGCAAGGTCGCGCCGAACATCCAGAAGTACCACATGGAAGACGTGCACCGCGCCGGCGGCATCTTCGCCATCCTCGGCGAACTGGCCCGCGGCGGCCTGCTGCACACCGACGTGCCCACCGTGCACAGCCCGAGCATGCACGACGCCATCGTCCAGTGGGACATCACCCAGACCCAGGACGAGGCCGTGCACACCTTCTTCAAGGCGGGTCCGGCGGGCATCCCGTCCCAGGTCGCGTTCAGCCAGTCGACCCGCTGGCCGAGCCTGGACACCGACCGCTTCGAAGGCTGCATCCGCAGTGTGGAGAACGCCTACTCCCAGGAGGGCGGCCTGGCCGTGCTCTATGGCAACATCGCCCTGGACGGCTGCGTGGTGAAGACCGCCGGCGTGGATGAATCCATCCTGGTGTTCGAAGGCACGGCGAAGATCTTCGAGAGCCAGGACGCCGCGGTGAAGGGCATCCTCGCCGACGAGGTCAAGCCGGGCGACGTGGTGGTGATCCGCTACGAAGGCCCGAAAGGCGGCCCTGGCATGCAGGAAATGCTCTACCCGACCTCGTATCTGAAGTCCAAGGGACTCGGCAAGCAGTGTGCCCTGCTCACCGACGGCCGCTTCTCCGGCGGCACTTCGGGCCTCTCCATCGGCCACGCCTCGCCGGAAGCGGCCGCGGGCGGCGCCATCGGCCTGGTCGAGGACGGCGACAAGATCCTCATCGATATCCCCAACCGCAGCATCAACCTGCTGGTGTCCGACGAGGAGCTGAAGGCCCGCCGCCTGCACCAGGACCACAAGGGCTGGAAGCCGGCCGCCCCGCGCGCGCGCAAAGTCAGCACCGCGCTCAAGGCCTACGCCCTGCTCGCCACCAGCGCCGACAAGGGCGCGGTACGCAACAAGGCGCTGCTCGGCGATTGAAAGCCGTAGGGTGGAAAACCGCACAGCGTTTTCCACCAAACCGTCACCTACCAAGCCCGGCCCCGCGCCGGGCTTTGGCTATCCGGCCGCTCGAGCGGCCGGCAGGCCGGGTGGATCTCGTTGTTGGTGCAGACCTGATCGACTTTCTCGATGCCGCCGAAGCCGACGCCGTTCTCCGGGGCGAGGATCTACGGCGCTTGGCACAGGTTGATCGCCGCTCGCCCGGTGCAATGGTTGCACCTATACTATCCTCATACCCACACTCAAACGCCTGACCAACTGCTCCATCACCCTTTACGCTGGCGACACCTACCACCGCACTTTCATGTCCGCCTGCAGGATGGTCGCGAGGCGCTGGTGGAAATCGCCAGCCTGACTGTCCTGTCCGGACGTATTGCCCGCCGCGAACTCGCCGAGGCACTGGCTTGGGCGGCCGAGCATCGAGCCCTGCTGATTGCCACGTGGGAGGAACTGAATCCATGAGCAACCGACATTTCACTCTCATCCAGGTCGAGGTCATAGGGCCATGCCGCCTGCGCCTGGCCTTCGCCGATGGAGCCCAGCTAGAGGTCGAACTGAGCGACATCGTCCGCCGCTACCCGACCCTGACCGCGCTGACCGACCCGACCGTGTTCGCCACGGCGGCGCCAGGGGAATGGGGCGGCAGCGTCGTCTGGAACGGCGACGACAACCTGGAGCTGGCCGCCGACAACCTGCGGGCGCGTGCCGTGGAGCAGGCTGGCGGCTACTCCCATGAGCTGATCTGGAACTGGATGGCCCGCCACGGGCTGACGCTGGACAGTGCTGCCGAAGCTCTTGGCCTGAGCCGGCGCATGCTGGCCTACTACCGCAGCGGCGCCAAACCGGTCCCCCGCACCGTGGCCCTCGCCCTGCGCGGCTGGGAAGCCGAACAGCAGGCGGCCTGATCCCCTTTTTCCGTCACCCGGCCCCGCGCCGGGCCTTGGCTTTCTGCCCGGAGCTGCCCATGAAAATCGGCCTGATCTCCGACACCCACGGCCTGCTGCGTCCCGCCGCGCTGGCCGCGCTCGACGGCTGCGAGTGGATCGTCCATGCCGGCGACATCGGCACGCCGGAGATCCTCGATGCCCTGCGCCGGCTGGCGCCGGTCACGGCGGTACGCGGCAACAACGACCGGGGCGACTGGGCCGAGCCCCTGCCCCACAGCCTCGAACTGGAACTGGGCAGCCTGCGCCTCTTCGTCGTCCATCAACCGGCCCATCTGCCGGCCGACTTGGCCGTGCGCGGCATCCGGGGGCGGTCTGCGGACACTCGCACAAGCCGCTGATCGAGGAAAAAGGGGGACTGCTGCTGGTCAATCCCGGCAGCGCCGGCCCGCGGCGCTTCGGGCTGCCGGTGGCGGTCGGGCTGCTGCACGTCGAGGGTGCCGAGGTCCGCGCCGAGCTGATCGAGCGGCCGTAGAGCGGTCCCGTCGCCGGGAAAGAAGGGGCGGGAGCGCTCGGCGGTCAAACTTCCAGTCCACGGAAACGACACCGCCGGGCAGACGGTGTGTCTGCCCGGCGGTGCTCGTCGACTCAGGAAAGCCCGCGCCTGCGAGCCTCCGAACCAGGGGAATTACTTGGCTTCGTCGTCCTTGGCGTCGAACTCCAGGCCACCGATGTACTTGACCGCGAAGTTGTACAGGGTGCAGCCGATCCGAACGGCGAGATAGCCCATGACCAGGTAGAACAGCGGCACGAGCAGGATGGTGATGAACGGCGGCCGGCCCTGCGGGGGCACGAACAGCGAAAGGAACAGCAGGAAGGGAACGAAGACGAAGAAGGACGTGGCCGCCGTCAGAATGCCGCAGACCTTGCCATTCTGATGGGGGGACAGCCGGGTAATCTGATGTTTCATATGCTGCTACTTCCGCCGAGATTGATTGATCCTGTTGCGCGTAATGCTACCGCCAGCGGCGCTGGGGGAGCGAGCGCAAGGCCTTTTCAAAACTTGATATGGATCAAACCCTTACCGTAGAAGTTCGGCCGATGGTGCCAACTGCGACACTCGACCGCACACCGCTGGAAAATCGCTCCGCGCGTTTGCCTCCGATGCAGGGCCGATGACGGCGGGTGGGAGGAAAACGCCGCCGGTTTTCCACCGCGACGACAACAAGGCGCCGCGCCGGAGGCTCGGAAGGATAGCTGCCCGTCGCCTCCCCTAGTCCCGCTCCCACACCTCGAAGGCATACCCCGGCGCCTCCGCCGTGGCCGGGTGTTCCTCGCGGGAGGCGCGGCGCCAGTCGGCAGGGTTCCAGACGGGGAAGAAGGCGTCGCCCTCCGGGGCGAGGTCGATGCGGGTCAGGTAGAGGCGCTCGGCCTGCGGCAAAGTTTCGGCGTAGAGTTGCGCGCCGCCGATCAGCATCACTTCGCTTGCGCCCTGCTCGCGGGCCCAGGCGTCGGCGCGAGCCAGGGCAGTCTCCAGCGAAACGAAGGTTTCGACGCCTTCCAGAGCGAGGCCGGGCTGACGGCTGACCACCAGGTTGAGCCGGCCGGGCAGCGGGCGGCCGAGGGAGTCCCAGGTCTTGCGGCCCATGACGATCGGCTTGCCGAGGGTGCTGGCCTTGAAGTGCTTAAGGTCCGCCGGCAGGTGCCAGGGCATGCGGTTGTCGCGGCCGATCACACGGTTGGCGGCGACGGCGGCGATCAGGGCGAGGGGGAGTCGAGGCGTGGTCATGACGGCGAGCTTAGCAGAGCCGCCCGGCCGGCGGCGACTGGCGCACGGCCGCTCGCACAACCGCCACGGGGCCGTTATCCGGGCATCGCCCGGTGCCTGCGCGAACAACCGCGAAGCGTCCGCCGGGTGCACCCTACCGCCCCGGTACAGCCGTTTCGAGTTGCCCGCGGCCGGGTCCGAACGGGTATCCTCATGGCTGGAACCGAACCACCATCGAGAGACCGCGTGAGCACTGCCGCCCCTCCACCGACCGATTTCAACCGCCTCTGGCTGACCGAAACCATCCGCCTGCGCGAAGAGTTCGCCGGCCCGCTGGAGGACGGCGAAGCCAACCGCCGCGCCCGCGCCGCCGGCGGCAACCTGACCCGGCGCATCCAGACCCGCGCCCTCTGGCTGGCCGAGCGCGACGGGCTGCTCGACGCCCTGCGCCACTGGCGTCAGGGCGGCGGCCTGGCGCTGGCCATCCTGCTGGCCCTCGCCGTGGGCGGCGGCGCCAGTCTGGCGCTGGCCGCCCTCGGCGCCGAGCAGAAAGGACCGATCAACGTGTTCTGGGCCCTCGGCAGCCTGCTCGGCCTCCATCTGCTGACCCTCGGCGGCTGGCTGCTCGGCCTGTTCTTCGCCGCCGACGGCGGTGGCGGCGCCCTCGGCCGCCTGTGGCTGTGGCTCAGCGAAAAGCTCGCCCGCGACGCCAAGGTGGCGCTGCTGGCCCCGGCGCTGCTGCTCCTGCTGCAGCACCGGCGCCTCGGCCGCTGGGGGCTGGGCCTGCTGGTCCACGGCGTCTGGCTGCTCACCCTGACCAGCGCGCTGGTCACCCTGCTGGCGCTGATGTCGACCCGCAGCTACGGCTTCTACTGGGAAACCACCCTGCTCAACGGCGACACCTTCGTCGCCCTGACCCAGAGCCTCGGCGCCTTGCCGGCGACGCTCGGCTTCAGCCTGCCGGACCCGGCGACGATCCGCGCCAGCGCCGACCAGGCGCTGAGCGTCGAGGCCGCGCGCCAGGGCTGGGCCGGCTGGCTGCTCGGCGTGCTGCTGGTCTACGGCCTGCTGCCGCGCCTGCTGCTCGCGCTGCTCTGCCTGAACCGCTGGCTTTCCGGCCGCGCCCACCTCGCCCCGGACCTGTCGCTGCCCGGCTATCGCCTGCTCGCCGAGCGCCTGCAGCCCTCCAGCGAGCGCCTCGGGGTCTGCGACGCCGCCCCCGAAACCCTGCCCCAGGTGCCGCGCAGCGCCCTGGGCCGACCGGCCGAGAGCACGCCCGCCCTGCTGGTCGCCGTCGAGCTGGACGAGAACCGTCCCTGGCCGCCGGTACTGCCCGGCGGGGTCGGCGATGCCGGCGTCCTCGACAGCCGCGAGCAGCGCCGCCGGCTGCTCGAACGCCTCGCCGGACAGCCGCCGGCGCGTCTGGCGGTGGCCGTCGACCCGCAACGCTCGCCGGACCGCGGCACCCTGGCGCTGCTCGGCGAACTCTCGCGCAGCGCCGGCCGGACGCGGGTCTGGCTGCTCCCGCCGCCGCCCGGCGAGACGCTGAACGACGAGCGCCTGGACGACTGGCACATCGCCCTCAACCAGTTGGGCCTGCACTACGGCAGCGACGCCCCGCTGGGCTGGCTGGAGACCGGAGATGACTGAGCCGCTGAAACTCGCCGTGGTCGGCCACACCAACGTCGGCAAGACCTCGCTGCTGCGCACCCTGACCCGCGACATCGGCTTCGGCGAGGTCTCGCACCGGCCGAGCACCACCCGCCACGTCGAGGGGGCGCGCCTCTCGGTGGACGGCGAGGCACTGCTCGAGCTGTACGACACCCCCGGCCTGGAGGACGCCATCGCCCTGTTCGAACACATCGAGCGTCTGGAGCGCCCCGGCGAGCGCCTCGACGGCCCGTCGCGGATCACCCGCTTCCTCGACGGCGCCGAGGCCCGCCAGCGCTTCGAGCAGGAGGCCAAGGTGCTGCGCCAGCTGCTCGGCTCCGCCGCCGGGCTCTACGTGATCGACGCCCGCGAGCCGGTGCTGGCCAAGTACCGCGACGAACTCGAGGTACTCACCGCCTGCGGCCGGCCGCTGCTCCCGGTGCTGAACTTCGTCGCCAGCGCCGGCACCCGCGAGGAGTCCTGGCGCGCGGCCCTGGGCCGTCTCGGCCTGCACGCCATGGTGCGCTTCGACACCGTGGCGCCGCCGCAGGACGGCGAGCGGCGCCTCTACGAAAGCCTCGCGCTGCTGCTGGAGAAGGCCCGCCCGCAGTTGGAGCGGCTGATCCGCTCCCACGAGGTCCAGACCGCGGCCCGCCTGGACAGCGGCAACCGGCTGATCGCCGAACTGCTGCTCGACGTCGCCGCCTGCCGGCGCAGCGTCGAGGCCCGGGCCGAGCCGGAGCAGGCCGCCATCCGCGAGCTGCACGAAGCCGTGCGCCAGCGCGAGCAGCGCTGCGTCGAGGACCTGCTGCGGCTCTACGCCTTCCGCCCGGAGGACGCCGCGGCCGCCGACCTGCCGCTGCTCGACGGGCGTTGGGGCGAAGACCTGTTCAACCCGGAAACCCTGAAACAGCTCGGCGTGAAGATCGGCGGCGGCCTGGCCGCCGGTGCCGCGGCCGGCGCCGGGGTCGACTTCCTGCTCGGCGGCCTGACCCTGGGCACCGCGGCGCTGCTCGGCGCGCTGGCCGGCGGCGGCGCGCAGACCGCCCGCCACTACGGCAACCGCATCCTGGGGAAACTGCGCGGCGAGCGCGAGCTGACCGTGGACGACGCCGTGCTGCGCCTGCTCGCCCTGCGCCAGTGCCAGCTGCTCAAGGCCCTCGCCGCCCGCGGCCACGCCGCGCAGCAGGCGATCCGCCTGGACACCCCGCAGGAGCGGAGCTGGCGCGAGGATCAGCTGCCCGAGCCCCTGCTCAAGGCCCGCGCCCACCCGGAGTGGTCGTCGCTCAATCCGGGTGGCCGGCTGGGCCGGAGCGAACGCCAGGAAGCGATCGCCCGGCTGGCTACGGAGCTGGCCTAACCCCCCTCGCCCCTGTAGGGAAAGGGCCGGGGCGAGGGCAACGGGAAGGCGCGGCCCGGATCAGACCGCCACCGGCGCCTTGATGTGCGGGTGGGACTGGTAGCCGAGCAGTTCGACGTCCTCGAAGCGGAAGGCGAAGAGGTCCTGCACCGCCGGGTTGAGCTTCATCTGCGGCAGCGGCAGCGGCGCGCGGGAGAGCTGCAGGTCGGCCTGCTCCAGGTGGTTGGCGTAGAGGTGGCAGTCGCCGCCGGTCCAGACGAACTCGCCGGGCGCCAGGTCGCAGACCTGCGCCACCATCATCGTCAGCAGCGCGTAGCTGGCGATGTTGAAGGGCACGCCGAGGAAGATGTCCGCCGAGCGCTGGTAGAGCTGGCAGCTGAGCTTGCCCTCGGCGACGTAGAACTGGAACAGTGCATGGCACGGCGGCAGCTTCATCTCCTCGATCAGCGCCGGATTCCAGGCGGAGACGATCAGCCGGCGCGAGTCCGGGTTCTTCTTGATCATCGCCACCACGTCGGCGATCTGGTCGATGTGCCGGCCGTCCGGCGCCGGCCAGCTGCGCCACTGGTAGCCGTAGACCGGGCCGAGGTCGCCGTTCGCATCGGCCCACTCGTCCCAGATGCGCACGCCGTTTTCCTTCAGGTAGCGGATGTTGGTGTCGCCCTGGAGGAACCACAGCAGCTCGTGGACGATGGATTTGAGGTGGCACTTCTTGGTGGTCACCAGCGGGAAGCCCTCGGCGAGGTCGAAGCGCATCTGGTGGCCGAACACCGAGTAGGTGCCGGTACCGGTGCGGTCGCTCTTGAAGGTGCCGTGCTCGCGCACCCGGCGCATCAGGTCGAGGTACTGTTTCATCGGGCGACTCCGTGCAGGGACTGGCGACGGTAGGCCCAGGCCATCAGGCCGGCGCCGCCGAGGACCATCGGCAGGCAGAGCAGTTGGCCCATGGTCAGCCAGCCGAAGGCCAGATAGCCGAGCTGGGCGTCCGGCACCCGGACGAACTCGACGATGAAGCGGAACATCCCGTAGCAGAGCAGGAACAGCCCGGACACCGCCATGGTCGGCCGGGGCTTGCGCGAGTAGATCCAGAGGATGGCGAACAGCGCCACGCCCTCCAGGGCGAACTGGTAGAGCTGCGAGGGATGGCGCGGCAGCCGCTGCGGGTCGGTGGGGAAGATCATCGCCCAGGGCAGGTCGGTGGCCTTGCCCCACAGCTCGGCGTTGATGAAGTTGCCGATCCGCCCGGCGCCCAGGCCGATCGGCACCAGCGGGGCGATGAAGTCCATCAGCTCGAAGAAGCCCTTGCCGTTGCGCCGGGCGAAGATCCAGCTGCACAGCAACACGCCGAGCAGCCCGCCGTGGAAGGACATGCCGCCCTTCCAGAGCTGCAGGATCAGGCTGGGATCGTGCAGGTAGGCCGGCAGGTCGTAGAACAGCACGTAGCCCAGCCGGCCGCCGACGATCACCCCCAGGGCGACCCAGAACACCATGTCGGAGAGCTTCTCGCGGCTCCACTCCGGAGCGAAGCCGGCCACCCGGCGCGAGGCCAGCCACCAGGCGCCGCCGATGCCGACCAGGTACATCAGGCCGTACCAGTGGACCTTGAGCGGGCCGAGGGCAACGGCCACAGGATCAATTTGCGGATAGGGCAGCATCCGGGGCTCCTCAGAACAGGAAAAACAGTCCGACGCCCAGCAGCTGCAGGGCGAACAGGCGCTTGAGCAGCCGCGGCGGCAGGCGGTGCGCCAGATTGGCGCCGAACCGGGCGAAGAACATGCTGGTCGTGGCAATGCCGAGCACCGCCGGCAGGTAGACGAAGCCCAGGGTCCACGACGGCAGATGGGCCTCGTTCCAGCCGACGACCATGAAGCTCAGCGCGCTGCACAGGGCGATCGGCAGGCCGCAGGCCGCCGAGGTCGCCACCGCCTGCGGCATCGGCACGCTGCGCCAGGTCAGGAAGGGTACGGTGAGCGAGCCGCCGCCGATGCCGAAGATCGCCGAGGCCCAGCCGATCACCACCCCGGCCAGGCTCAGGCCGGGCTTGCCGGGCACCTCGCGGCGGGCCTTGGGCTTGAGGTCGAGGCCCATCTGCAGGCCGATGGCGATGGCGAACACACCGATGACCTTCTGCAGCATCGGTCCCTTGATCGCCGCCGCGGTCAGGCTGCCGAGTACCGCACCGGCGAGGATGCCGACCGTCAGCCAGGCGAAGATCGGCCAGAGCACCGCGCCCTTGCGATGATGCGCCAGCACCGAGTTGATCGAGGTGAAGACGATGGTGGCGAGCGAGGTGCCCACCGCCAGGTGGGTCAGCACGGCCGGATCGAAACCCTGGGCAGTGAAGCTGAACACCAGCACCGGCACGATGACGATCCCGCCGCCGATACCGAACAGTCCTGCCAGCACACCGGCGGCCGCCCCCAGCGGCAGATACAGCAGAAACTCCATCGCGAGCCCCTTACGCAGAGAAAGGCGGCATGGTACCGGAATTTGGTAACCGCCCGCCAAAGCGCAGGCGCTTGCGGGGGAGCCCCCATGAGGTCCGTCGGCTCCGATGGACCGCCCGTCGCCGTCGTCGCAGTCCGCCCGCTGGGCACCGCGCACTTGGCAAGTCGTATGCATGACATGCAGGATGCCGACAATAGCTCAAAAAACCGAGGTCCTTGCATGCACGTCTCGCTCATGAACATCTCGCTGCTGAGCCGATACGCCTTCTTCGCCTTCTGCGTAGCATTCACCCTGGGCAGCCTTCCCCTCTGGGCGCACGAATGGCTGCGCCCCTTCACCCTGGCCACCGCCGCGCTGAGCCTGCTCGGCATCGCCGACCTGCTGCAGACCCGCTATGCGGTGCGGCGCAACTACCCGATCCTCGGCAACCTGCGCTACCTGATCGAAAGCATTCGCCCGGAAATCCGCCAGTACCTGATCGAGGGCGACAACGACCGCCTGCCCTTCTCCCGGACCCAGCGCCTGCTGATCTATGCGCGGGCGAGGAACAAGAGCGGGGACAAGCCCTTCGGCACGCTGGTCGACGTCTACGAGAACGGCTTCGAGTTCATCGGCCACTCCATGCGCCCGGCGCCGCTGGCCAACCCCGACAGCTTCCGGGTCCTCATCGGCGGGCCGCAATGCACCCAGCCCTATTCGGCCTCGCTGTTCAACATTTCGGCGATGAGCTTCGGCGCGCTCAGCGCCAACGCCGTCCGCGCCCTGAACAAGGGCGCCAAGCTCGGCAACTTCTACCACGACAGCGGCGAGGGCGGCCTCAGCCCCTACCATGGCGAACACGGCGGCGACCTGGTGTGGGAACTGGGCAGCGGCTATTTCGGCTGCCGTACCAATGACGGCCGCTTCGATCCGGACCGCTTCGCCGTCCAGGCCAGGAGTCCCCAGGTACGGATGATCGAGATCAAGCTCAGCCAGGGCGCCAAGCCGGGCCACGGCGGCATCCTGCCCAAGCACAAGGTCACCCCGGAAATCGCCGCGACCCGCGGCGTGCCGATGAACGAGGACTGCGTGTCGCCGGCATGCCACAGCGCCTTCTCCACCCCGATCGAACTGATGCAGTTCATCGCCCAACTGCGCGAGCTGTCCGGCGGCAAGCCGGTCGGCTTCAAGTTCTGCCTGGGCCATCTCTGGGAGTTCATGGGGATCGTCAAGGCCATGCTGGAAACCGGCATCCTGCCCGACTTCATCGTCGTCGACGGCAAGGAGGGCGGCACCGGGGCGGCACCTCTGGAGTTCGCCGACCACATCGGCGTGCCGATGCGCGAAGCCCTGCTGTTCGTGCACAACACCCTGGTCGGGGCGAACCTGCGCGACAAGATCAAGCTCGGCACCAGCGGCAAGATCGTCAGCGCCTTCGACATCCTCAGCGTGCTGGCCATCGGCGCCGACTGGGCCAACTCAGCGCGCGGCTTCATGTTCGCCCTCGGCTGCATCCAGTCGCAATCGTGCCACACCAACAAGTGCCCCACCGGCATCGCTACCCAGGACCCGCTGCGCCAGCGCGCGGTCGTGGTCGAGGACAAGGCCCAGCGGGTCCACAACTTCCATCGCAACACCCTCAAGACCCTGGCCGAAATGCTCGCCGCCGCCGGCCTCGAGCACCCGTCGCAGGTGGATGCCAAGCATCTGGTGCGACGTATTTCCGCCACCGAGATCAAGCTGTTCTCCCAGCAGCACGTCTTCCTCAAGCCGGGCGAACTGCTCGACAGCGAAGCCAAGGGCAAGCTCCATCTCCATGCACGCATGTGGAAAATGGCCCGGGCCGACAGCTTCGGCGCGATGGTGGACTGACCGCTCCGGCCACCGACGCCCCCTATCCACGGGAGAAAGGCTCCATGTGCCTGATCGTTTTCGCCTGGCGCCCCGGCCACGCCACGCCGCTGGTACTGGCCGCCAACCGCGACGAGTTCTACGCCCGCCCCAGCCTGCCCCTGGCGACCTGGCCGGAGGCGCCGGGCGTGCATGCCGGACGCGACCTGGAGGCCGGCGGCACCTGGCTGGGGGTCGGCCCCGGCGGACGCTTCGCCGCCCTGACCAACATCCGCGACCCCGCCCAGGCGCAGGGCCGGCGCAGTCGCGGCGAACTGCCGGCGGGCTTCTTGCTCGGCGAGCTGTCGCCCGCGGCCTATCTGGCGCAGGTGGCGGAGCGCGTGCGGGATTACTCCGGCTTCAACCTGCTGGCCGGCACGGCCGGGGAACTCTGGTTCTACCACGCCTGCGAGGCGGCGCCACGGCGCCTGCCGGCGGGACTCTACGGGCTGTCCAACGCGAGCCTGGACACCCCCTGGCCGAAACTGCGCCGTGCCAAGGCAGCGCTGGCCGACTGCCTGGAAACCCCGGAGGCGGAGTGCCTGCTGGCGACGCTGCACGATCCACAGCCGGCGCCGGACGCGGAGCTGCCGGATACCGGCGTCGGCCTGGCCAGCGAGCGCCTGCTGTCGAGCGTGTTCATCGCCAGTGCGAACTACGGTACCCGCTCCAGCACCGCGCTGATCGTCGCGGCGGACGGTACGCGGCAGCTGGTCGAGCGCAGCTACGGCCCCTACGGCGCTCACCTCGCCGAGGTGAAGCTCGACCTCCCGTGAGCGGATTGGCTGGACAGGCCGCTAGAGCATTTTTACCTTATCCCGATTCATATCCGGCCGCCTCGAAGTAGTGCCTGCAGTCCTGCGCCGAGAACTGTGCAATCGCCTCGCCAATGCTCTGCCACAGCTCCGGCACGGTCCGCGCCGCCGCCTTTCTCAGCAGCGCCTTGAGTTTGGAGAAGGCCATCTCGATCGGGTTCA
>Ga0209373_10003523_pt1 | contig 14350 bp, 11 predicted proteins | sample Higcelweek5metaG_FD_187173 | JGI IMG/M metagenome (GOLD analysis project Ga0209373, IMG submission 187173) | Freshwater pond sediment microbial communities from the University of Edinburgh, under environmental carbon perturbations - High... | ecosystem: Environmental > Aquatic > Freshwater >...
TTTCATCGACGGCCTTGCCGACCGAGTTCCCCGCCGCGCCTCCGGAAGCCGCCCCGACGATCACCGATAGAATCGTGGTCGCGGTGGCTCCTGCAAGAGCTCCGACAGGTCCCAGAAACAAGGCTCCGACAACGGCAGCGGCAGTCGCGCTTCCGTATCCGACCAACCCGCCCGTGACTGCCCCTCCGACCGTAGCGACCGGTTCCGCACGACGAATGAGGCAGGCCACTCCGCCGCAGTTCGGACACGACATTTTTGAAACAGACATAAAATAAAAACCTTTCATTGTAAAGAAATGACCGGAACAGACGCCTTAACTCGTCTGCTCCGGGATGCGTGGAATACGACAAAGAGAAGCATCACATCTCCTTGAAGGGCATCTTCCGTCCTCAGGAATATGCACAGCTTGTTCAGGACGGAAGCCTTCCCCTGTGCCGGGAAGGTGGTGTGCCGCCGATATTACAGAAAATCAGCTCCAGAGTTGAGGCTGTTTTCCGTCAAGACCGAAACACCGCGTCAAGGCCGTATAGCTCAGATCGACCCGCTGCGGAGTGTATTTCTTGACCGTCTCCGTGAAGGCGTTTAACAGACTCCAGCGTGTCGGTTCCTCGAACTCGACATGTTGAGGCTTCTTGAACTCATGGAACACGGGTAGAATATCGGAACTGTTGATGGCTCCGAACTCCGCCGCCCGCACGATCACCGAACGCGCCTCATTGTCGTTTTTGAGATAGAGTATCTTCAAATCCTCCGACACCGTTTCGAGCGTCAAAAACTCGCACTCCAACTCATCCACAGCTACATCGATCAGCTGGGAGAGTTCCATCCCGGAAGTGTGCCGACGTTTGATGACCGTCGTTCCTCCGAAAGCAAGGTTACTGCAACAAATGATCGTGATACCGGCCGACAATCCCACTGAAAAACTCTTGTCATGGGAGTTCCGCAGACCGATACAGCGCGTCCATTCCGAACTCGAACTCTTGTTAATTTTCATGACCCCGAAAAGTTTTTGTCCTTCCCGAGCCAGCCCGAATTGCTCTTCCGTAATCGTCCAGTGATGGGCCCTCACGACCTTGCTCACTGCGTCAATCACCTCGATATGGGGGACCGGTTTCCAGCTCATTGTTGGAACCGGCGTATCTACCAAAGCCACGGTTTCGCGATCCACAAACCGACCGCCTCCACTCATCATCAGATTCGACATTTCTTACCTCACTTCCTTATGAAACTTTTTGCATCGATTCGCATACGCACAATCCGCGCATGAAAAACTGGTTTCCGCCGGGAGAAATACGCCCTTCTGGACGGCCTTCTGCACTTTATTGGCGAGGAATTCAAAGCGGGCAAAATCATCCTCGTTCCGACGCGTGTAATGGTTCTCCACACTCGGCGTTTTGGTCTTCGTCACCACATCGAATCGGAACAGCGGCAGGATTCCATTCATCTGCTTATAGGCGTAAGTATAGATGGTCGCCTGCAAGTCCTTGTCTGCCTTTCCATCCGCCCATTTCGAGGCGGACGTTTTCCAGTCCACGATGCACGTGTCCTTCCCGTCCGTCACAACACAATCGAGTTCGCCGATCAAGGGCATATCCAGTCCCGGCACCGCAATCGAGAAGCATTGTGCGACCTCCCGGATCGTGTAATAATCCTGCCACTGGAGAACGGTTTCCCGGAGCATGCGGAATCCTGTTTCAAGCAGGGAATCATACGTCTCCTTGGGCTTGTAGACCAGCTTCTCGGCCGCCTTCACTTCCGCACTGAAAAAGTCCGCGAAAAGATCGTTCCCTTCCTTCTCCGAAAGACTCTGACCGACCTTTGCCCTGTATGCCTGGGCAGAGAGCGCGGCATGGAAGGCACGTCCGAAAGCAAAGCAGGAACCCGTTCGTTCTGGCGGCGCGTGTTCGATATACTGGAAATAGAACTTGAGGCTGCATACGTTCAAATACGTGTTCAACGCGCTGAAACTCCAATGGGGATTCGCACGTGCCTTTTCCACGGTTCTTTCCATCTCATGCCGCCTTTCCGTTGAGTTCGTCGATGGCCTTGGAACACTGCGTCCGGGTCAACTCTTCCAGCGAGTTTACCCGATACCGAGCCTTGATCTGTTCGGGCGTGACTCCGTTCGTCCGTGCGAGGTCCAGCAGAAATTTGATCTGCTTCGGACTTGCCGGAACATCCGCGTTTTTCTGTCCGTGTGAAGGATCGGGCTGCGGCTTGGAATTCTGCGACTGGAGGACCGAGGACTTGCCGCCATGGAGCTCATTTTCGACGCTGTTCTTCACAATCGAAAAAGTTTCATGGATTCGCGAATCCAGCTGATCCTTGCTCAATCCTTCCGCGATTTCGATTTCCACACAGCAATGATACGACTGGCTGGAATATTCGCTTTCGGGCACCGGAACCTTTTTTGAATAACTGGCTGTCAACTTCAACATTTTCTTTCTCCGTTTAAAATGCGAAAGGACAGCTCCCAATACCGGGAACTGTCCTCTCCTATTTTTTGTATTCACTCTGCGAAAGAAACGGTTGCAAAGCAAACGTATCTTTCGCGAACTGAGTGCAGAACTTTTGTTCTGCCGAGGGGTTGGGGCGAGAAGCCCCATATTCCCCTCTTGCGTTAGAACCCGCTCACCATGCGAATCCGTTCGATCGCACGTTTGGCAAGCACGAAATCACGTTCCTTCTGTTTCTGGGCGAGCTGGACTTCCTTCACCTTGCGGCTCAGGTTGCTGGACTCATCGAGAGCAGCCTTGAGTTTGAGACGGAAGGATTCGACCGTGGCTGTGAGATCGTCCATCGGCTGGATCGTTTCGTGTTCGGGGTTGCTGTTCTGGGCGGTTGTCGGCATCGGAGCCGACACAACTTTGTTTTCGTTCACTTCGACCATTCGGGGTTCCTCCTTGGGGTTGGGTTGAATGGGGTTTTCTTTTTGAGGCTGAGTCTTGCGGTAGAGAGGCATGGCGACATACTGCCCGGTCCCGCCAGTTGCAAGCACGGGATAGTAGCCGTCGCAAGCCTCGATTTTCGTGTGTTCCAGCGAGAGTAAACGCAGGAGCAAGTGTTTATTCATGGGAAGCGTGAAGTCCTCCCATCTGCCGGAAAATGAGGCGGTAATCCAGGTCCGCATGTCGCCTGCCTGGATATACATCGTTTCAGGATCGGACATCGACAACTCTACCTGATTATGAGGCGGATTCTCGGGCACATTCTTCAAGAAGATTTCAAGTTGCTGTCCACGTTCCGGCAGAAATTCGATTGTATGCCGGATGTGTTCTTTCGGCGGCAAGACCTGTTTCCAGTTCGGATACAGGCCCGGCAAGGCTCGGGCGGTCCATGTCCATTTCGAATACGCGATCCGGAACATCGTCAGGTCCCGATCCTTCCAGACCGACAACTGCCCGTCTCCGCTCGGTTTTGCACTCAGTAACGCCAGAGGAAACGGCAGATTCAATCCTTCCGTGTTGAGAGCACATGGAATGTTCAGCAGCTCTTTCCCGTTTGTCACCGTGATCCCGTCCTGCGAAAGATGAATCCCCTGCAAGGTTCTTCGGGCTTCGTTCCGGTTCACGATCGGAGCCGCTTTCGACAGCATTTCCACGAATCCATCCGGCAAGTCCACCGGGTTCAGCGGAGACGGAATTTTCACTTCCGGCCACTCGATTTGTACCGGCGAAAGAGGCACTCCATTGACCAGCAGAATCCCGGACTCCACTTCAAAGCTGACTTCCTTGCCTTTCCCGCTTCGCACCGCCTTCTGCAACGCGTCGAAATGAACGATCTGACGGAACGCGCCCTCCGCCTCACAGTTCAGCGTGAATTCCATCGTTTCTTCCGGACCGCATGTATTGAGATGCAAGGTTCCATTTTCCAGCACGATCAGCACGGATTTATACTCCTCCACGGGACTCATCCGGCTGACCAACTTCCCCAGAGCCGCCAATGCTCCGGCCAACGCATTCTTACTCAATTCGATCTTCATAAAATCACCTCCGATTTAAGGTTTAAGTTTAAAAAGCAGAAAGCCCAACCGATCCGAAGACCGGTCAGGCCGTTTTCAGGAAGATAATGTATATTTGAGGCGGAATGAACTACAGAGGCTTCTCATAAACACAGTTTTCCCCCCTTGAGAACATAATTACTATTTATCTAATCAAAATATTTTTAGTAACAAAAAATAGATAACTATAAGATAAATTATTTTTACATAATGTATTTATAAATAAAGAAATACAAAATAATCTGTTTTAACATATTGAAAAATAAAACAGATTGACTATAATATATGTCAAGGAGGTGAAGAATGTCCGGAGAGGTTCGACGCAAAATGAAAAGCCACGATATTGCCAGTCTGATCCGGCGAAAAATCCGGAATCGTCGGTTGGAACCGGGAACGCCGGTCATGTCCACGGCCCAAATCGCCAGACGGTATAACGTCTGCCTGATGACCGCTCACCGCGTGCTGGACCAGCTGGAATCCGAGAAACTGATCACCCGCGTGAAAGGAAGCGGAAGTTTTGTGCGGAGGAATACCTTTCACGGACGGAAGCTTGTCTTCGGGCTTGCGGATGAGAACCGGATCGACTACGACCTCAAGCGGAAAACCCTGATGAACATTTTCCCCGAGACTGCGCTGAACTGGTTCAAAAAGCAGAACTGCGACTACCGAGTGATCCCGTACATGGCCTTCCGCGACCGGGATATGGAAACGTTTGCCGAACTGGACGGGCTTTTGCTTTCTCCTCTATATCTTGATCTGGAAACCACGGAGCTGATACGTTCGCTTCCAATTCCAGTGGTCATTTACCGGAGCGAATTCGAGATAGACCTTCCGTTTCCGCAAGTCGTCCCAGACCACACAACGGCGATCAACCGGATGTTCCAATACGCGACTCCGGAGAACTGCGGCGGAATCGTGATCGTTTATCAGAATCATCCGAACGGAATTGCTCGCCGGGATTCGTTTGTCAAAGGAGCAGAGAAGACCGGTTTTTCCAAGGATGCGATTTTGACTTTGGACATTCCCGTTTCCGAGGCATACCGCACCGGATTGCGGCTGGCTGGGGAAATCCGTGGAAAGCTTCTTCTTTCCTGCAGCGACCTAGCGACATTTGACATGGTTTCAGCCTTTGCGGAAAAGGAGTTGGTCTGCGGACTCGACTACCAAATCGTCGGGTTTGACAACCTCGAAGGGGTTCTGAAATTGCCGCCGGAATATCCGGGAATCACTTCCATCGATTACTCAAGGGAAACCGCCGCTCAGCTCGCCGCAAAACTGCTGGTTTCCACTGTGATGCAGAAGAACCCATTCTGCTACCAGATTATAAAATTGCCAACCCGGCTGACTGTGCGGGAAAGCGCGTTCAGCCATCAACAGGAGTTTCGATGAAGTTCAATACACCGTCTTTTCTGCACAAACAGGGCATCGTGCTTTCGAAGGAAGCGGTTCCTTATGATTCCGCTCTGGTCTTCAATGCAGGCGTTGCGAGATATTCCGGCGGATATGTGATGCTGTTCAGGAATGATTACGGTTTCCGAAGGGAGGATTTCGACGATTTCTACGCGGGAATCAGTGACAACACGGTTCCGAAAACCAATATCGGCGTGGCGTACAGCCGCGATGGCATCCGGTGGGAGGTCGGTCCGACCCCTGTTTTCTCCTTTGAGGATAGCGAGATTTCCCGCGCCTACGATCCGCGGATTACAGCCTTCGGCAATGGTGAATACGGCGTCTGCTTTGCTCTCGATTCGGCGCACGGAACGCGAGGTGGAATCGCCATGACTAGGGATTTCCGCCATTTCGAAGTAAAAACAATTTCCGTTCCCGAAAACCGCAACATGGTGCTTTTCCCGGAGAAAATCCACGGACAGTATATGCGTCTGGAACGCCCCTTCACCTGCGGGTTGAAACAGAATTATTCCATTTGGATTTCTTCTTCCTCCAATCTGATTCACTGGGGCGAAAGCAAATTGCTTCTGTCTGCGGAAAAAGTTCCTTTCGCCAATTCCAAGATTGGACCCGCAGCCCCGCCCGTAAAAACTCCCTACGGCTGGCTGACCCTTTTCCATGCGGTGGAGGACTGCCCGGTTCCGTTTCGCGCATGGTCACGGAATTGGTGCAGCCGGTATTACGGTGGAGCCATGCTGCTGGATTCCGACGATCCTTCGCACATTCTCGCCATGGCCGGAGAACCTCTGCTGGTTCCGGAAACCGAATATGAACTGGATGGATTCCGGGGCGAAGTAATCTTCCCGGGAGGCCTGCTGGCGGAGGCGGATGGAAGCGTCAAGATTTACTACGGAGCGGCGGACACCGTCGAGTGTCTGTCCACGGCTAAAATGGACGACCTTATACAATTTATACAACAAACCGACATAAAAAAGGGAGAAAAAAAATGTGGAACCAGAAAAAGATTCACTTCAACAGGGGCAGCCATTTCACTTTGATCGAACTCCTCGTCGTGATTTCGATTATCGCGATTTTGGCGGGAATGCTTCTGCCAGCACTGAACTCGGCTCGAAACCGCGCTGTGGCGATTGCCTGCCTCGGAAATCTCAAGCAGATCGGGATGGCGGAAGTCGGGTATGCGCTGGACAGCCGGGACCAATTCCATGGCTGGGTCATGAATCATATTTATGTTTCCGAAGCCGGAGTCGAAACGGGTGTTGGGTGGTCGGTTTTCCTGTGGAAAAACGGATATCTGCCGCGTCCTGGAGCCACGAAAACCGTATTCTATTGTCCTGCCCAAAGCAATATTTCGAACAACGACTACAGCACCAACACCAATGCAACACTTGCCGCGTTGTACAAGTTCAACAATTATGCCTGCAATGCGGTTTTTATGCCCACTTTTGCCGGAGGCGTCAACAGTTCCGGGACGACGGCTTCCTGTATCACATCCTCCAGCATCAAGTCGCCCGGACGCAAGTTCCTGTTTACGGACGGCCTTCAGCGTTACAACAATACAACATTGACGGAGGGACAGTCATCCCAAACCTTCGACGATTCAAAGTTTACCCTGACGGCTACCTACGGACGCTTCACCTACCCACATTCCGGCGGAATCAATATTGCATATGTGGATGGCCATGCCGGATGGCTTCCCCGCTCGAAGGTGCTGAACCAGAACTCTCAGGCAAAAATCGATACAGTCCTGCCCTGACAGCGGATACCGCTCTCTTGGATATGAAAACATTGAGGAAAAAAGCATGAATGAAACGGCTCGAGAACTGACGAAATATCTGTTCCGGAACGATCCGGAGGTCGAATTCCGCATCCGGGAGGGAACGGAAATGTATCGCAAGGGGTTTGCAAAAATCAAACTCTTCCGGAAGGACGATTCGCCCGTGGAAAAAGCCACTATCGCTTTCCGTCAGAAAACTCATCAATACCGCTTCGGCGCTAATCTTTTCATGCTCGACCAGTTCGGGAACGAAGAGGAGAACGCCCTTTACCGGGAACGCTTCGCCTCCCTGTTCAACTTCGCGACCGTGCCTTTTTTCTGGTCGGATCTGGAACCGGAAGAAGGACATCCACGCTTTGCGAAAAACAGTCCGTTCGTCTACCGGAGACCGCCGCCCGATCTGTGCGTCGAGTTCTGCCGGGATTACGGAATCGGCATGAAGGGCCACTGTCTCCTGTGGCAGACCACCATGCCGAAATGGGCCTCGCAGGACCGGAAAATCATGGAGCTTCAGATCGAAAAGCGTTTTTGTGAAATCGGAGAACGGTATTCTGATTCCATCCGCGTGTGGGACGTTGTCAACGAAAACGGTTCCTGGCAGGATGGTTGGCGGTATCGTCAACTGAATCAGGATCTCCCCGAAAACCACTACGAATTCGCATTCAAACTGGCCGAAAAATATTTCCCCGGCTGTGAACTGCTCCACAACGATTCCTTCTGGCCTCAGCGCGCCTGTTATTCCATGCCGCTTCTGCTGACGGAGAATCTGCTGAACAAGGGATGCCGGATCGACGGAATCGGCACGTTCACGCACCAGACATGGAACTCGAAAACAAACTGGGATGCCGCGATTCCGGGCAATCAGGCCGTCTCCCTCAACGCCATGCGGATTCTCAAGGGGCTTGACGCGCTGGGACGGCTTCACCTTCCGGTCAATATTTCCGAACTGACGGTGAACGGATTTCTCGGGGATGACTTTCAGGCGGAAGTCATCGAACGGCTCTACCGCCTGTATTTCTGCCATCCGGCCACCAACGGAATTATCTACTGGAATCTGGTGGACGACACCGCCTACATCAGCGACTCCTGCGACGAGAACAACGCCAAAGGCGGGCTGCTCCGGCGCGACTTCTCCGGAAAACCCGCGTGGGAACGCATCGAACACCTGATCCGGGACGAATGGACCAGCCGCGGCGTTCTGGAATATTCCGCGGAAAGCTGTAACAAATTCCACGGGTTCCATGGCGCATACGAACTGGACATCGAAACCTCCGACGGATGCTTCCAACGGGAAATCTCTCTGAGCGCCTTCTCGGAAAACCGCTTTGAAATCACTCTGCCGTAATAGAAAGGATACTGTCATGATTCGAAAATTTTTTCTGTCCGCGATGCTGGCCGTCTTCCTCCCGACCGGTTTTCTGGGAGCGCAAAATCTGCTGAACGATCCCGAATGCGACAATGAAAAACTCGCTCCTTCCGTCCAGATCGTTGAGGGCGTCACGCAAGGAAAATTGTCCCATGTGGTAGAGGATTCCACATGGAACCGGTGCGTCAAACTGGAACTGGTCCGTTATTCCGAAAGCAAAGATGGTAAAAAGGCTGTCAACTGCGGTCTTATTTTCGGCGGCGACAAGGACGGACAAGGGATTCCCTGCAAGCCAGACACCCTTTACAAGTTCAGCATGGAGGTCAAGGGAAAGGCGCAGCGCGCCATGATCAACTTCTATGAATGGAACGGGCTGCCGACCACTTATCTGAACCGGAAAAAGTCCCGAACCAGCATTCATCTGATCCAGCCGCAAAAGGAATGGACCGTTTATAAAGGCACGTTCAAAACCTCCCCGACCGCCAAACGGGCGGCATTGGGGATTCAGTTCTGGGGCGATGAATCCTGCCGCGATCTTCCTGAGACAATCGGGGATTACATTCTGGTGGACAAGGTCTCCATCGAAGAAGCCGCCGCCGGACCGCTGGAGGGAAAAACAGCGACCGTTTCGGCACAGGTCATTCCGTCCAGCGTCTATGTGACCCCCTCCGCCACGAAGGAGCTCGCTTCCCAAATCCCTTTTTTCAAAGATTTGCTTTCCGATCATCCCGCACGGCTCAAAACCACCGCATCGATTGAGACGGACGCGAAAGGATTCCATATCCGGATTCATTGCTCCGGAGCGAAACCGACAGCGGATTACAAGGGAATCGGAGACAATGCCATCTGGAAGGACGATCTGGTGGAAATCTTTTTCGATGCCGTCACACCGGACCGACTCCTGAATCAGTTCGTTGTTTCCGCCGCGGGTGGACGCTGGATGGGCGACGGTTCGCAGAAGATCGTCAACCGTTATTCCGAGTGGAAAGCCTCCGCGGAAATTCTTCCGGACGGCTGGAACTGTGCGATTGACATCCCTTTTGCCGCGCTTGGTTATAAAACACCGCCGGAAAAAGGAGATTTCATCCGTTTCAATCTTTGTCGTCAGCATCCACTTGATGAGGTGTTTGACAAGCCCGATTTCAACAAAGGGAACCGGATGGGAGGCCGCACGATGTTCGACAATTCCTCCTTCGCATTTACCAACGGAAACTATCATGACAAGTCACGCTTCGGAATTCTTTTCTTCGGCGATATGAAACCGTATGTCCAAAAGGTCCTTGCGGAGACGGCTTCGGAAAAGAACAATCCGGAGATGGCGGCGCTGATCCGGAAACTGGAGGGAGCCGCCCCGGGCGAGACCTATGCGCTTCTCGAGAAAATCCGGAAACAATACCGCATTCTTCAACTCGGGAAGGAAAAATTCATTGTGGCGCAGGTTCCGTCTTCCTCGGATGTATCCATCCCGTTCTTTCCCAGGGAGTTGAACGAGCCGTTGCGGAAAATCAAAATTCGCGCGGCCGTCAACGAACAAGCCCCGGCGGCGTTCGCTCTGGCTAATATGACCGCCGTTCCGGCGGAATACCGCGTAACGGTGACCGGCGGCTGGGAAAGAGTGGAGCCGCAACAGGAACTATGGACGGATGTTCCCGTGTTGAAAACTGCCGACGGGACCCGCTTCCCTGCTGAAAAAATTCAAATGCGCCGCGGAGTCACGTCCAAGGATTCCGATGCTGACAACAGTGGACTCCGGTATGATATTCTGGCAAAGTTGAACGAGGCGTCCACCTTGCCGGCACCTTCACGGGAAGCCGGACTCCTCTGGATCAACTTCGACTGCCGGGGCGTGAAACCGGGAATCTATTCGGGAACGCTTCAGGTAACTCCGTTAAATGAGAAGTTCGGTAACTTCAAGCATACTGCGGCCGGGTATCGCATTCAGGATCAGACCAAACAAATTCCGATCGAACTGGAAGTCCTGCCGTTCGCCCTGCCCGAAGCTTCCCCGATGCCCTTCAACGGCTACCGCACAGCCTTCAGCGCCAAACAGTCGGATTTCATGAAGGATTACGATTGTTTCATGTTTATGGTTACCCCTTGGTATTTCACATTTGAATTCAACCAGGACGGCAGTGTGAAAACGCACCGGGTCCGTGAATTTCTGAAGCCGCATCTGGCGCTCCTCGCAAAAGAACTGAAGGACGTGAAAACGAAACCGAAAATCATGATCGGATACAGCGATTATGACATTTTCAAAAGGGTGATCGTTCCCAAGAATATCCCGTTCGATTCCGAGGCGTATTGGAACGCATGGCGCAACTGGTGCAGAGGTGTGGACTCCCTTCTGAACGAATATGGCTTTCGCACCGGAGAATATACGATGGAACTTTTCGACGAACCGGACCCGAAAAAAGTGACAGCTGCGGAATTTTTACGCGCCCATGAGGAGGCAAAAAAGGCCGTTCCCGGCATCCGTCTGATGGTCACCAGCGGGATCGATTTCTTCGATGCCGGAAAAGAACTGGTGGACGACTGGATTTTCACATATTACAGGACCCAACTTCCGGACTACCGGGCAAAAATCGACGCATTCCGAAAGATGCCCGGCAAGCATGTCTCTCTGTATGCGTGCGGTACAAGCATGCGGCAGGAGCTCTACCGTTATTACCGCCTGCTGCCGTGGCTGGCGCTGGAGATCCGCGGAGACTCGGTTTCCCTCTATCAGTTCTTCGAGCAGACTCCCGGACTGGATTTCCGGAAAGCGCCGGAGGGAGGGGTTGCCTACGTCACACCGTCCGGGATGATTCCTTCCATCCGTCTTGAAAACTTCCGGATCGGGCAGACGGACGTCAAATACATGAAACTACTGGAAAGCCTTGCCCGGGACGATTCAAAAACCGCAAAGGAGGCTCGTGCATTCCTGGAAACTGCCGCACGAGACGTGGCGGTCGTCTATCCGCACGACCCGAACAAGGCTGATGAAGTCCGGCAAAAAGCAATCGACTTTATTCTTGAACTGAAAAAGTAAAGAACTTCTGAAATGAATCCGACCAACACGCTGCTTTATTACGATTCGCCCGCCCGATATTGGGAGGAGGCCCTTCCTCTCGGAAACGGAAGGATCGGAGCCATGGTGTACGGCTGCCCCGGACAGGAAACGATCGCGCTGAACGAAGACTCGCTCTGGTCCGGACATCCGGACCTAACGGTCTGGGGCAACACTCTTTCCGGACTGCCTCATGCCCGAAAACTGATCGCGGAAAAACGTTTCTGGGAGGCCGACCTTTTCATCAGTTCAACCATGCTCGGATTTCCGCAGCAGACATATATGCCCGCCGGGAATCTTCATCTGGACTTTCCGTTCCGCAACGACGAGGTCTCGGAATTTGCACGTTCTCTGGAATTGGACGAGGCTGTGACGAAGGTTTCCTTCCGGGTCGGCGACATTGTTTTCCGGAGGGAACTTTTCGTCTCGCACCCGGCGCAGATGCTCGCAATCCACCTTACGGCGGACCGTCCGGGGAGCATTTCGTTGAAAGTAAAATTGGATTCGGAGCTGGACGGCAGAGCGGAATGTGCCGGGAACACCCTCGTTTTTGACGGAGAATGTCCGTATTTCGTTTATGGGCCGGGCGCTCTGACAAAGAAAGACCGGAATGGACGGCACGGCGTCCGTTTCCAGATGTGTCTGGAAGCCGAATGCGAAAGGGGAACCTGTGTGCCGGAGGAAAACCGCCTATGCATTTCCGGGGCGGATGCCGTGCTTCTGAAACTGGCGATCCGTTCCGACTTCATCGACTGGCGGACTCCGCCGGGTTCGTCCGGACACACCCCCGCGGAAAAATGCCGGAAGGATTTCGAAAAAAGCCGGGGAAAAGTTTTTCCTGAACTTCGCGCGGAACATGTCAAGGATCATTTTCTCCTTTTCCAACGCTCTCATCTCGAATTTCCGGAGATTCCGGATGATTTTCTGCCGACGGACCGGCGTATCCGGAAGGCGCATGAAGCCGAGGGACTTCCGCCAAACATGGCGGCCCTGCTGTATCATTTCGGACGCTATCTGCTGATTGCCGGGTACCGGGAAGGCACCCAGCCGCTGAATCTTCAGGGAATCTGGAATCCGTTGTTTTCGCCACCGTGGCGGAGCGCCTATACCCTTAACATCAATCTGGAAATGAACTACTGGCCCGCCGAACCGGTCGCCCTGCCCGAATGCGCGGAACCGCTTTTCCGTCTGATCGGGGATTGTGCGGAATCCGGCCAAAAAGCGGCACGGGAACTCTACGGCTGCCGGGGCTGGTGTCTGCATCATTCCACCGACTTGTGGCGGAAAACCACCCTTTCATTCCGTTCCGCACAGGCCTCCTTCTGGCCCGTCGGAGGCGTCTGGCTCTGCCGCCACCTCTTTGAACATTTCGACTATTCCCGGGACGCGGATTTCCTGCGCCGATACTATCCGATTTTGCGCGGAGCCGCGGAATTCCTGCTGGACTGGCTTGTATTGGACGAAAACGGGGAATATACGACGTCGCCGTCCACTTCCCCCGAAAACGGGTTCGTCGATCCGGCAAGCGGCATTCCGACCTCCGTTGGGGAAGGCTCGCAACTGGACCTCTCGCTGATCCGGGAACATTTCGGGCGTCTGCTGGAGACCATGGAGATCCTGCAAATCAACGATTTCCACCTGAAGGAAGATATGCGGAAGGTCCTGTCACACCTGAAAAAACCTACCGTCAGCACGACCGGACAACTGCTGGAATTCGGAGGAGACTATGAGGAATACGACGTGCATCAGCGTCATCTTTCCCACCTTTACGGCATCTATCCGGGAAATGAGTTCTTCGCCTCGGAGGAACTTTTCCGGGCGGCAAAAGTTTCCCTGATCCGGCGCGGGGACAGCGGAACCGGGTGGTCCATGGCCTGGCGGGCAGTTCTGTGGGCGCGTTTCGGAGACGGCGACCACGCCGCGGGCATACTCAAGAAAATGCTCAAGCCCATCCCTCCCGGCGCAGACGAACGGGCGGGTGGCGGTTTGTACATCAATCTGTTCGATGCTCATCCACCGTTCCAGATTGACGGAAATCTTGGCATTGCGGCAACTGTCACGGAAATGCTTCTTCGCTGCTGCAAAAAAACGGAAGACGGTCTCGAACTGCTAGAACTCTTCCCCGCCCTTCCAACGCTCTGGACGGAAGGAACGGCGACAGGACTGCGGGCAAAAGGTAATCTATGCGTCGATCTGCGCTGGGATTCGTTGAAAACCGAAGCCCGAATCTCCGCCGGGAAAGAAACTTCGGTGAAAGTCCGGTGCCATCAGAAGGAAATCCTGTTGCATTTGGAAGCCGGAGAAAAGAAAAGCCTTTGTCTATGAAGAATGTCAAAATCAGCAAAACAAATCTATTCGATAAACATTCAGAGACGAAAAATATCGAGCGTTACCTTGACATTGTCATTTCCCCGACTGATTTAGAAGTCGGAGGCGGCGGGATATTCAAACATCAGGAATGGAATCACTTTTTCTGCGTATATCGCGGACAATCGACATAGGAGGATATGAAACATGAGTTTGGAAACAGGGATCGTTGAGCAGTTGAAAGCGGAGTTCATCGTGCCGGAGAATGTACCGGAGAACGTTGTGATCCGGGACAGAATGCTTCAAATCGCCAAAGCCTCGTTCGCCATTCTCTTCAACTCGGACAAACTGGTTTCATTTTTAGGATCAACATGCCAGCAATATCAAGGGATATGGTCCTGCCATTTGCCGGAAAAAGAAGCAAAAAAAAATCCCCCCCCTGTATGT
>Ga0209373_10003524_pt1 | contig 14349 bp, 15 predicted proteins | sample Higcelweek5metaG_FD_187173 | JGI IMG/M metagenome (GOLD analysis project Ga0209373, IMG submission 187173) | Freshwater pond sediment microbial communities from the University of Edinburgh, under environmental carbon perturbations - High... | ecosystem: Environmental > Aquatic > Freshwater >...
TCAATACCTCCAATGCCAACAGGGGAGCTGCAGTTGCTGTTAATGTCAAAACAGGAGCCATAATAGCGCTGGCAAGCAGGCCGGGGTATGATCCGAACCTCTTCTCTGTACCTGGAAGCCTTACTACAGAGATGTACCAGAAATACTTCAATCCGGATCTTTCGGAATATGGTAAAAATTACATTCTGAAGCATAACCTTTTATCATATTACCCGGGAAAAACGCTGGATCAGGTGCTTAACATACTGTTCCCGCTTGATAAAAGCATTGCATACAATACAACCATCAGGCAGGACACGTACGATATAACAGCAAAACCTTTCTATAACTATGCGACCCAGTCGTTGGTTCCGCCGGGATCAACATTTAAGCCTATGACTGCAGTGGCTGGTCTTGAAGACGGTGTTATCACCCCTTCTTTTACAGTCAATGACACTGGAACTTTTGATCTGGGCGGAGGACATATAACAACCTTTTCAGGCGGATCAAACGGGTATGTAGACCTGGCAAAAGCCCTGGAGGTATCCAGCAACCCGTATTTTATGACAGTGGGCAAGCTGCTTAGGGATAAATCCGGTGATGATATCCTTGCAAAATATGCATGGAAATTCGGCATGGGAGTCCCGACCAATTCAAATGTGAAACCGGCAACGGGAATAGAAATACCTGAGAATTACGGACAGGTCTTCAACAGCTGGTCCCTTAAAAACATATACGCCACCACATATCTGTGGCAGACGATGTCCATTTTGAAGCAGGGACAGGACACAAGAGGCAATAAGTTTACATCTGTCGATCTTTACGATAACTCCAGCGACTCCAAAGAAGTGGCAGGCATAAAGGCAGATATTAAAAGGAACATACAGGAATGCATCAGGAACGGCTCCTCAAGTTACAGCAAGGTAAGCTTTGAAACCAATATAAAAGGCCTTGTGGCTGCAGATCCGAAATATAATGGCATAACCCTGAATGAAAAAGATCTGAACAACATGTTGAATGCAATTTACTATACAACCATTTCCGATGCGAACAGCCAGATAAGGGTCGGCGCGAACATGTACAATGCTGCTATCGGACAGGGAATAAGCAATTTCACTCCGCTCCAGCTGGTGAACTATATTGCAACTATCGCAAATGGAGGAACAAGATATAAGCTTCATCTTGTGGATAAGATAACGGATGCAGATGGCAACCTTATAGAGCAAGTGGAACCTGAAGTAATAGAACAAACCGGAGTAAGCAAGGAAACACTTGATGCGGTGAGATACGGAATGTCACTTGTTACTGGCGGGGAAGACGGAACAGCTGCGTCAGCATTTTCAGGTTTCCCGATTAAGACAGCAGGAAAAACCGGTTCAGCCACATTCAGCAACAACCAGAATGCTTATGGAAGGACAGCTTACGCCGTATATGTGGGATACGCACCTTACGACAACCCTGAAATAGCTGTATGTGTCATCGTTTTCGACGGGGGACACGGCGGATATATTGCGCCTGTTGCCAGGGCAATGTACGAGGCATACTTTAAATTAAACCAACAGCAACCTTAAAGGTATGCGGTAAATGCATGCTTATATTGGAGGAAAATGAATGGTACTGGAGATATTAAAAAAACTGAAACTGGACAGAAGACTGCTGAAAGAGCTCGATATGAAAGCTCTGTTTGCAATTGTCGCGATTGTGCTCTTCGGAACCATAAACATATACAGCGCAACTTATATGAAATCAGGTCTGCACTATGTTAAAGCCCAGCTACTATGGCTTGTTATATCTTTGATAGTCACATACGTCATATTGTGCATTGATTACACCTTACTTTATAAATATGCTGCAATTTTGTACTGGTCAACCATAGTACTGCTGATAATCAACGATACGCTGTTTTCGAACTCGGTCGTCAACGGAGCTTCCTCCTGGATTAGGATAGGAAGTGTCGGGATACAACCCTCGGAATTCGCAAAGCTGGGAATGATAATAATGCTTTCCAAGAAGCTGCAAGACATGGATATGCAAATAAACAACATGAAGAATTTCCTCACCTTAGCAGCATACGCCGCGCTTCCAATGCTTCTGATAGTAATACAGCCTGACATGGGTATGACCATGGTATGCTTCTTCATTGTACTGGGCATATTCTTCATTGCAGGTCTTGACCTGAAGATTATCGGAGGCGGATTTGCAGGCATTGCAGCCTTGATTGCAGTATTCTGGAACCTGCCCTTTATGCCTTCATACTGGAAGAGCAGACTTGTTTCCTTTATCAACCCGGAATCGGATGAACTGGGTTCAGGACTTCAATTGCTCCAATCCAAGATAGGTATAGGGTCCGGCGGGATTTTCGGAAAGGGCTACATGCAGGGCACACAGATATCCGGAGGATTCATTCCGGAAGCGCACACAGACTTTATTTTTGCCGTTGTGGGCGAAGAATGGGGATTCTTTGGAGCAATTCTCCTGGTGCTGGCCTACGGTTTCGTCATATATAAATTTATCGACATTACAAGAACCTCAAAAGACACCTTTGGATCAATTGTGGCAGTCGGGATTGTTTCCAGCCTGCTTTTCTCGGTTCTACAGAATATAGGAATGACCATAGGGCTTATGCCTATAACAGGAATAACACTTCCATTCATGAGCTACGGAGGAAGTTCGCTGCTTACAAACTTCATGGCGGCAGCCATTGTGCTCAATATAGGCATGAGAAGGAAAAAAATAAACTTCTAGGAGGTTTCTATGAGGATAGCTTTTATTGCCCATGATGATAAAAAAGACGATCTGGTTGATTTTGTCATGAGATACAGGCATATATTCGAGAAACATGAGCTTTGCGCCACGGGCCACACCGGGAAACTGATATCCGAAACCGCAGGGCTTAAGGTTAAAAGGTTTTTATCCGGGCCTTTGGGCGGAGATCAGCAGATAGGGGCCAGGGTTGCCCAGGGAGAACTGGATTTTGTGATATTCCTCAGGGACCCGCTCACCGCACAGCCTCATGAACCGGATGTGTCCGCACTCCTGCGGCTATGCGACGTACACTGCATTCCGCTAGCTACAAACCTGGGATCTGCAGAAATTTTTGTAAAAGCGCTTTTAAGCGACAGAAGTTAATTTCAATTATTTGGGGGCATTGATGCCCTCTTTTATATTTCTGGCCCCATATGGTATTGTTTGAATTAAGTGTTGGTTATGCTAAATATCAACATTCACGTCATACAATAAGAGGTGCTTGCTCTCCATCAAATTGAACACTTTTGAATTCAAAAATCCTGAGTTTTCTTTTCCGGTGAGCAAGCCGGTTTAATATTTCTTCGGCAAAGTTCACATTCTCATAAAGCATCAGTCTGAAAAGATTGATATAATGGCTTATATATTTTGAGGCAACATTTCTGAAGCGCTTTAAAAATTTCCTGAATTTCCATGATTGTTTTTTTGCCCTATCTGAATTGACGCCAGGTATACGATAGTTCGAACTCATGGATAGCTTCAGCTTGTTATTTTTGGCGAAAGACACATAACCGTAATTATTTGAAGTGGCTATATATTTTCCACCTTTGATTACATGGGAGAGTATCTCATCCAACTCTTTTATTTGAAGTCTTGACGAATACATTTTGGCGGCAGCCTTGATAAATGTTTTGTTTTCGCTATCTATGCAGCTGAGGATTATGATATTATCCCTTTTATCCTGATCAAAAAACAGGTTATTGAAGATTAAATTCCCATATTTGCTTCGTATATCAAGAGATTTATTCTTCGGCAGCCTGCGGGCTCCCTTAAAGCTTTCCTTGAGGATTAATTCATCTATTTCTATGGTACCCGTTAAAGGATGCTCTGCCAATGTCTCAACTACACTTAGGATTTTGTGCCTCCAAAAGAATGAGGTGGTAAGATTTATGGAAAGTAAATTTGAGATTGAACGCAAAGTAAGCCCCTTAGCCATGCAAGTTACATAGCCGATCCACATTTCGAGCGGTTTCTTGCTGTACATGAAGGGCGTGTTTGTATAATTGGAGAAGGTTTTCAGGCAGTTCTTACACTGAAAACGTTGTTTTTTATTCTTCGTTTTCCCGTATTTTATGAAATCCATGCTGCCGCAGCGAGGGCAGCTTTCAGGATGCACTGATTCCAAGAGCCTTAAAGATTCTTCAAAATCCATATATATAATCCTCCTGCCGAAATAATAGTATTTATCAGTATGTACAAATCAACAGAATTCATTCATCAAAAAATCCACCAACACTTTAGTCAAACAATACCGTATAGGCCTGCATACGTACTTACACAGACTGACAGCCCTAAAAAAATATCTTTTATAGAATAAAAGAAAATACTATGATAGAATTATAAATTGTTAGCAACACATTTTGTGAGGAGGAATAATATGAACAGAATTTCTGACGACATATTGAGTAAAGTCGAAAAACCGGCCAGATACATCGGCGGCGAATTTAATTCATATATAAAAGATAAAGAAAATGTCAAAATCAGATATGCTTTTTGTTTCCCTGATGTTTATGAGGTAGGCATGTCGCATTTAGGCACCAAAATACTTTACAGCATACTTAATGAAAGAGAAGATACATACTGTGAAAGGGTTTTTGCCCCATGGCCGGACATGGAAAAGCAAATGAGGGAAAAGAACATACCGCTTTATGCCCTCGAAAGCAAAGACCCGCTTAAACAATTTGACATCCTGGGTTTCACCCTGCAGTATGAAATGAGCTACACCAATATTCTAAACATGCTCGACATGGCAGGCATTCCGGTGAGGGCATCAAAGAGGTCTGAAGAAGATCCAGTCGTTATGTTCGGAGGTCCTTGCGCATATAATCCCGAGCCTCTTTATGATATCGCCGACCTCTTTGTCATCGGTGAGGGCGAAGAAGTTATTAATGAACTACTAGATTTATACGTAAAAACCAGGGAAAAAGGAAAGAGATATTTCCTTATGGAAGCAAGCAAAATCCAAGGCGTATATGTACCTTCATTATATAATGTAGAATATAATGAAGACGGCACCATAAAAAGATTCTACCCAGTGCAGGAAGGGGTGCCGGAGAAGGTAACAAAGTGCATAATAAAAAATTTCAATGATGTAAAATACCCGGAGAAATTCATTGTGCCATATAATGAAATAGTACACGATAGGATCGTCCTTGAAACATTCAGGGGCTGCACAAGAGGCTGCAGATTTTGCCAGGCAGGTATGATATACAGGCCGGTCAGGGAAAAATGCACAGCCAAATTGATGGAAAACGCGGACAAGCTTATTAAAAGCACCGGCTATGAAGAGATATCACTCACATCGCTCAGCATTTGCGACTACTCAGATATACAGAACCTGGTATTTTCAATGACGGAAAAATATGAAAATGACAAGGTAGGCATTTCTCTACCTTCGCTAAGAATCGATTCCTTTTCTGTTGATCTTATAAAGCAGATCCAAAAAGTAAGGAAGACCGGGCTGACTTTTGCCCCTGAAGCTGGGACGCAAAGGATGAGGGACATAATAAACAAAGGTGTCACGGAGCAGAATCTTATTGATTCTGTAAGCAGCGCTTTCAAATCCGGCTGGTCCACCATAAAGCTCTATTTCATGATAGGCCTTCCTCACGAAACGGAAGAGGATATCATGGGTATAGCGGACCTGGCCCAGAAGGTTGTAGATGAATACCATAAGGTACCAAAGGAAATAAGGAAAAAAGGGCTGAAGGTGAACCTAAGCACAGCCATATTCGTTCCAAAGCCTTTCACTCCATTCCAGTGGGAGCCGCAGATAAGGATGGAAAATGTGGAGGGCATAATCAGGGCCCTGAGATCTTCTATAAGGAGCAAGCAGATATCTTACAGCTGGCATGAGACGCCGGTAAGTTATCTGGAGGCGATTTTCGCAAGAGGCGACAGGCGGATCTGCGATGTCCTGGTAAAGGCATTCGAAAAAGGAGCAAAATTCGACGGCTGGTCCGAATACTTCAAATTTGATATATGGATGGACGCCATTAAGGAATGCGGAATCGACGGAGACTTTTATGCTCACAGGAAGAGGGAATATGACGAAATCCTTCCTTGGGACTTCATAAATATCGGAGTCAATAAGGAATATCTCATAGAGGAAAGCGAGAAAGCCAGGCAGGCAATTGTGACACCGGATTGCAGGCTGGGCTGTACAAACTGTGGCGTCAATATCAACCTGAAAGGGGAGTGTTTTGAAGGTGCGGTATCTAATTAAATTTACTAAGGAAAGTGAAATAAAGTTTGTTGGCCATCTTGACCTCATGAGGACGATACAGAGGATGATGAAAAGGTCTGGCCTTCCGATTGTATACTCCCAGGGTTTCAATCCGCATATAAACCTGTCCCTGGCACAGCCCCTGGCTGTAGGAGTTTACTCAGGCGGCGACTACTTTGATGTACAGTTTCAAGAGGAAGTAGACCTTCAAAAGATTAAAGAAGATTTAAACAGCAGTGCGCCTGCCGGCATAAGGATTTTAGAGGTATCCGGAATCAGGGAGGAAGACAATAAAAAAATCTTCAAATCAATGGCCGCCATTGATGCTGCTAGCTACAGCATAAGAATAAGGTATACTGATGCCTCAAGGCTTGAAAATGAAATGAATGACATGTTGGGCAAAAACCAATGGGTTACCTTGAAAAAGAGCAAAAGCGGAGAAAAGGAAGTCGATATAAAACCGATGGTAATGGATATGGACTTCAGAATTTCCGGCAATATCCTTATAGTGGATGCAACAGTAAGCTGCGGCAGTAAGGAGAATTTGTCCCCTGAACTGCTCGCTGAGTTTGTTAAGGGCAATACTTCAAATTATGATGCCGAAGCCTTTACAGACATAAGAAGGAATGAAATGTATGCTGCTGTAGAGGACAAGCTGATACCTCTTTACAAATACGTGAAAACTATTTAAAAATGGGGTGGTACAACTGAACGAGATATTTATTGAAAGGCGAAAAGATATACTTCGGATTGCAATCAGGGAAAATTCGAAGCTCAAGGAATGCCTGATTGAAGAAGAAAGCGACGATGTTTATGCAGGCCAAATATATAAAGGTGTTGTACAGAACATAGTACCTGCAATTAAATGCGCTTTCGTTGATATCGGAAGAAAAAAGAACGCTTATATTTACATTGACACGAAATTCAGGAATATAGATATGAAAAAGGGTGACGAGCTGATTGTCCAGGTCATAAAAGAGGAAATCGGGAACAAAGGTCCCAAGGTTACAAATGCCATCAGTATTCCTGGGAGGTACTGCGTCCTGCAGGCCATGCCAAATGAGCTTGTATTCTCAAAGAAAATAGAAGATCCCGGTTACAAAGCTGAAATAAGCAGAAAGATAGTAAAACCAAGGGATATCGGAATAATGATACGGACCAACGCAATCAATGTCGGAGCTGATGCCCTCAATGAAGAAATCATGCGGCTGGACGGCAGGTACAGGGAGCTTAAGAGAAAAGCGGAATTTGCCGTGAAGCCGGGATTGGTCTTTGATGATGGTGGAATCCTTGGCAGGGTGCTGAGAGACAAGGCAAACCAGGAAACATCCAAAATATACGTAGATGACAAAAGCGATTACGATTATATCAAGGGATTCCTGGCTGAAAACACTGATGTAGCAGCACAACAAGTCCTTCATGAAGACGAAAGGACCCTTCTGGATTATTACGGTATTGAAAAAGAAATAATGAGGCTCAGGCGTGACAAGGTATATTTGGAGTGCGGAGGCCACATAAACATAGACAAGACTGAAGCTATGTATGTCATCGATGTAAACTCCGGAAAAAATATAAAAGGCAGCTCCATGGAAAAAACTGTATGCCAGACTAATAGCCAGGCTGCCGCTGAGATCGCAAGGCAGGTAAAGCTGAGGAATTTGAGTGGGATCATCGTTGTGGATTTTATCGACATGGATAATGAATTGTGGAAGAAAGAGGTCCTGTCTGTTTTAAGAAAGGCCTTTGAAGAAGACAAAAGCAAAACAACAGTATATGATTTCACAGAACTCAACCTTGTTCAGATTGCAAGAAGGAGAACAGGGAAACCAATAAGCGAATACATTGAAGAAGAATGCAGGCAGTGCTCCGGAAAAGGAAAAAGGCTGAAATTCTCATACCTTTGCCTGCTCATCAGGAACGAGGTGATCAGGCTGGGAAGTACAAGAGAAATCAACCATGTCCACATAACTGCCAACGAAATGTATGAGAAAGACATACGTGATGATGTACTTGGATTTGTAAAGAGCATTGGTGCAATGGACAAAATAGTGTACCTTTCATTTTACAAAGGGGAGGCTTTCAAGCTTGAGCCGGTAATCTTCGAAAGCCAGATCCAAAATCTTGAGTGCCTCAAGATTTATGGGTGAAATAGCTTTACAAAAAAAATCTGATGTGTTAAAATGTCATTTGTAGACCGCTCATGTTGGGTTTTATAAATCATAATCGTTGATTATGTACCTAAAAATGGCGAGATCCCAAAAGAGGAGGTGTATTTAATGTACGCAGTTTTAGTTACTGGAGGAAAACAATACAAGGTTTCAGAAGGAGACGTTTTATACGTTGAAAAACTGAATGCTGATGTTGATTCAGACGTAAACTTTGATAACATACTTATGGTTAGCAAAGAAGACGGTGAGTTGGTAGTTGGCAAGCCTGTAGTTGAAGGCGCAAATGTAAGTGCCAAGGTTCTTGCTCAGGGAAAAGCTAAGAAAATACTTGTTTTCAAGTATAAGAGAAAGAAAGACTACAGAAAGAGACAGGGACACAGACAGCCTTATACAAAGATCCAGATTGAAAAAATCAATGCATAATCATGATACGCGTTATTTTTTCAAAAACGGGTTCAGACTTGGTATCATATAGAATAGAAGGCCACGCAGGTTTTGATGAGTATAACAAGGATATTGTATGCAGTGCGGTATCTGCGGTTGTGCAGACAACCCTCATAGGTATACAGGAGGTCCTGAAAATGGAACCGGAATACTCCTTGCACGACGGGTTCCTGGATGTTTCAGTGAAAAAGCTTTCAAAAGCTGATATTAGATCATGCCAGGTTCTTATGGAAACCATGTATTTAGGCCTTGTGAGTATGGAACAAAGTTACGGTAAATATATAAAAGTATTGATAGAGGAGGTGTAATGCCATGTTACTTATGAACCTTCAGTTATTTGCTCATAAAAAAGGAGTGGGTAGCTCAAGAAACGGAAGAGATAGTGAATCAAAGAGACTTGGAGCTAAGAGTGCGGACGGTCAGTTCGTATTAGCAGGAAATATATTGGTAAGACAAAGAGGAACCAAGATTCATCCGGGAAGCAATGTAGGTAAAGGATCCGATGACACTTTGTTTGCAAAAATAGATGGTGTTGTCAGATTCGAGAGACTTGGTAGAGACAAGAAAAAAGCCAGCGTATATCCTTTGGATGTAGAAGTCCTGGATGAAGTAATAGCTGCAGAATAGTAACTTATCAGGCGCCCTTATCTGGGTGCCTTTTTTAAAATTATAATAATAGGAGTGGATGTTTAATGTTTATAGATACTGCCAAAATTTTTATAAAATCCGGCGATGGCGGCAATGGCGCAATATCTTTCAGGCGTGAAAAATACGTTCCCCTTGGCGGACCAGACGGCGGCGACGGCGGCAATGGCGGAAGTGTCACAATTATGGTGGATCCAAACATGACAACATTACTGGATTTTGCTTATCAAAGAAAGTACAAGGCAGAAAACGGAACAAACGGCTCAGGCGCAAAATGCTATGGAAAAGCAGGGGAAGATTTGGTTATACAAGTGCCAATGGGTACTGTCATAAGGGACGTTGAATCAAACAAAATAATGGCTGACCTGTCCCATCCAGGGGATAAATATGTGATTGCCAAAGGTGGTAAAGGCGGCAAGGGCAATGTAAAGTTTACAACCCCAACGAGACAGGCTCCGGATTTTGCTGAACCGGGCATGCCGGGAGAGGAAAGATGGATCAACCTTGAGCTTAAGCTTCTTGCCGATGTTGGACTTGTAGGCTTCCCTAATGTAGGCAAATCAACACTGCTTTCAGTGGTTTCAAAGGCTAGGCCTAAAATCGCAAACTACCATTTCACAACGTTGAGCCCTAACCTGGGGGTAGTGGCAATTCAGGGAATGCAGAGCTTTGTAATAGCGGATATACCGGGAATTATCGAGGGAGCAGCTGAGGGTGTAGGCCTTGGACTGGAATTCTTAAGGCACATCGAAAGGACCAGGCTGCTGATCCATGTGGTGGACATTTCCGGACTTGAAGACAGGGATCCTTATGAGGATTTTTTGAAGATAAATGAAGAGCTGAAAAAATACAGCGTAAAACTATGGGACAGGCCTCAGATAATTGCGGCCAATAAAAGCGATATGCTTTTTGACGAGAAAGCCTTCGAAGATTTCAAAAAGAAAGTAAATGCCTTAGGTTATGACAAGGTGTTCAAAATTTCCGCTGCAACGAACCAGGGGGTAGAAGACCTGATGAAAGAAGCGGGAAGAATGCTTTCCACAATTCCGGTTACTGAAATGGAAATAAGCGAAGAGGAAAGATTCATACCTGAGGAAAAGAGATTCACCTACAGCATAAGGAAAGAAGGCGACACCTTCTATGTAGAGGGAAGCTTTGTGGACAGGCTTCTTGACAGCGTAAATGTCAACGATCCTAACGAACTCAGGTATTTCCATAAGGTCCTCAAAAACAAAGGGGTTATGGAGGACCTGAAGGAACACGGAATAAAGGACGGAGACACAGTAAACCTTAACGGTTTTGAATTTGAATATGTACTATAATATTATGGAGGTTAAGCTATGATAAACAGTAAACAGAGAAGTTATCTGAGATCACTTGCCAATAAGATGAATTCCATATTCAGCATAGGCAAGGAAGGCATAACCGATGCTTTTGTGAAACAGGTGGATGATGCCCTGGAGGCAAGGGAGCTGCTTAAAATAACGGCCTTAAACACAAGCGGATACAGTGCCAGAGAGGCGTCAGATATATTATGCGAGAAGCTTGGATGCGAAGGCGTCCAGGCCATTGGAAACAAATTCGTGCTGTACAGGCTCTCTGAACAGAAGCCTAAGATCACATTCCCGGATTAACAGGAAAAGGGGTATAGCCATGAAGAAAAAAGCTATTTTTGGCGGAACTTTTGACCCCATCCATTTAGCTCACCTGCATGTGGCCCACAAAGCCATGGAGGATCTGAAGCTTGATACTGTCATATTCATGCCAAGCGCAAACCCGCCGCATAAACAGGGGCAGAAAGTAACGGACCCTTATCTCAGGTATGAAATGGTGAAAATGGCCATAAGGGGCGAGCCGGGATTTAAGATAAGCGATTATGAGCTGAACAGCAGTGAGCTAAGCTATACTTACAAGACACTGAAGCATTTCAATGAACTGGAACCGGAAACGGAATGGTATTTCCTGACCGGATCCGATTGCCTTGCAGATGTAGAAAAATGGAAAAATCCAGATGAAATATTTGAATTATGCCGTTTTGTCGTATATAATAGGACTGGATATGAAATTGATTCTTTAGAGGGAAGCAAGTACTTCAGGAAGGCAATTTTACTGGAAATGCCGGTCCTTGATATATCGGCCACAAGACTAAGGGCTGATATAAACTCGGGCAAGGATGTTAGCAGCCTTATCCCTGAATCTGTCTACAATCTTATAGATCAGCTGAAATTGTACAAATGATGCGGAAAAGATGGTGGCTTGGAGGTAATGGTATATGTGGAGCGAAGAAAAGATAGTCGAATACCTCAGGAACAATTTAAGATATAAAAGGTTCGAGCATTCCTTAAGCGTAAGGGATACTGCCGTAAAAATGGCGGAATTCTATAAAGCTGATATGGATAAAGCGCGGCTTGCCGGGCTTGTGCATGACTGCGCAAAGGACAAGAGCAGCGAAGAGCTCATGAGCCTTGCTGCCAAGGGCGGATACCATTTGAACGAGGTCGTAAGGAGCGCTCCGAAGCTTCTCCATGGCTGTGTGGGCGCTATAATCGCCAGGGATGTCATGGGCATAGATGACGAGGAAGTGCTGGATGCAGTGCGCTATCATACGACCGGAAGAAAGGGCATGAGCACCCTTGATAAGATTATTTACATTGCCGATTATGTTGAACCCTTAAGGATATTTCCAGGTGTGGACAAGATGAGGGAGCAGGTTTACGTAGATCTTGATGAAACTTTGATATATGCATTTGATTCGACAATAAAATACATTATTGAAAAGGGGCAGGCAATCCACCCTGATTCAATTGAAGGCAGAAATTACGTAATTTTGGAAAGTCGAAGGTGATAAGTTTGGGCAACAGGATGCAGTCAAGAATTCAGCAAAGGGAACTCAGGGAGCGGAAGAAAAAAAAGAAAAGGTTCAGGGCCTTGATCGTTGCGGGAACCGTTCTGGTATTCATGCTTTGTTTAGGCGGATACGCCTATTCCTATCTCATGAGGATGCATGACCCTACAGGTGATGATACGTCGGGAATAACCGATGTCACGAAAGGCGGAATCGTCAATATCCTTGTTTCAGGGGTAGACATAGGAGATACAAAGGTACATGTTGATGAAGCACAGAGAAGGACTGATACGATTATCCTTTTAAGCTATAATCCTAAGACTGACATATTGAATCTTGTTTCCATACCAAGGGATACCATGGTCACCATACAGGGGAAGACTGAAAAAATCAACGCTTCCAATGTTTTCGGAGGCAAAAACTACCTTAATACCTCTGTAGGGAATCTTTTGGGCATAAATATAAATTATTCAGCCAGACTGAACTATGAAGGCTTCAGGAAAGTCATCGATGCAATAGGCGGCGTGGATATGGAAATAACCAGGAACATGTATTACGACGACGCCAGCCAGAACCTGCATATCTACTTCCAGAAAGGCACCACAGCGCATCTCAACGGTAAAAAGGCCGAGGAATTTTTCAGATGGAGGCAGAACAATGACGGTACAGGTCTTGCAGATGGTGATATCGGCAGGATCGGCAACCAGCAACTGTTTATACAGAAAGTCATAGATAAGATGAAGACCCCGGCAATGATAGCAAAGATACCGGCCATCATGGGCATAGTACCTGATTATGTTACAACAACCATGAAGCCTGAGGCTATGCTTCAATATGCCCTGAAGTTTGCACAGCTCGGCAGCGACAAAATAGTCATGTCAACTTTAAAGGGCACCACCCCTACCATTAGCGGCGTTTCCTATTTCGTCTTCGATGAAGACCAGAACAAGGAAGTCCTGGCTGCGCTTCACGGCGAGGCAGTTGAGACAGGTACAACACAGGCCACCCTGGACAGGGCAAACCTTAGTGTAGAAGTCCTCAACGGGACATTGAAGAACGGCCTTGCGGCAACCTACGCTTCCGGCATTAAGGGGAAGGGGTACACAAAACCAATAGTAACTGGTAATGGAACCAAGTCGACGCAGTCGAAAATAATCCTCTATGGAGTGGACAAATCCCTTGTTACACAGATAAAGAGTGAGTTCGGCATAAATAATGTTGAAACTCACGACCAGAAGACAGGAAATTTTGATATAATTGTATTGCTTGGAGATGATTATAAATCTTCAAACCAATAAATATATAAACACTAACATTATTAGGAGGTATTTTACATGGAAAAAATAGTTGTTAGCACACCAAAAGCACCAGCTGCAATTGGTCCTTATTCACAGGCCATTAAAGCAGGCGGATTCTTATTTACATCAGGCCAGGTCCCATTTGATCCAGCTACTGGAGAATTGGTTACCGGAGACATAACAAAGGCCGCTGAAAGAGTTTTTGAAAACTTGAAGGCCGTTTTGGAAGAAGCAGGAACAAGCTTCGACAAGGTTGTTAAAACAACTTGCTTCCTGGCAGACATGAACGACTTCGCAGCTGTTAATGCTGTTTATGCCAAGTATTTTACTAAAGATATGCCTGCAAGATCTGCAGTTCAGGTTGCTAAGCTCCCTAAGGGCGCTATGGTTGAAGTTGAGCTTATTGCAGTATTATAATCAAGAGAGCTGATGATGAGGAGCCTGCAATGGCTCTTCATTTTTTCAGGATAGGTCAAAGGAGATAGGATATTGAACAAGGTAACATTTATTGTTGATGAAAACAGCAAGGGAAGAAAACTGAAGGATTACCTGAAGAACTCCGCAAATTTTTCAAGCCGTCTCATAAGGGGAGCAGCAAGGGGCTGCAGGATAAGTGTCAACGGCAAGGTTGTTACTCTCAGATATGTTTTGGCACCTGGAGACAAAATCGAGTTCGATGTTGAGAAAGAGGAAAGCCAGAACATTGAACCGGAGAACATT
>Ga0209373_10003525_pt1 | contig 14348 bp, 10 predicted proteins | sample Higcelweek5metaG_FD_187173 | JGI IMG/M metagenome (GOLD analysis project Ga0209373, IMG submission 187173) | Freshwater pond sediment microbial communities from the University of Edinburgh, under environmental carbon perturbations - High... | ecosystem: Environmental > Aquatic > Freshwater >...
CGCCGATATGGCCGCAAATCATACGGGTGTCCTTGACCGCGCTGAAGAGCATCGTGCAGGACATAATCTCCATCCCCGCAAGAGACATCTCCTTTGCCTTGATGGTCAGTTCCGACTGTATGGCGGCAATCAGGACATTTTTAACGACCGATTCGCGTATATCATAATAAAATGCGTCAAAGTGCTTGAGCATCAGTTCACATATCGTCTGAACGACACACTTGGCTCCAACATCTGCGTGTGTATACTGGCTGCTTCCCGCGCCATCGGACAAACAAACAACGGAAACGCCGTTTTGGGAAACCGAAAGAGAGGCATCTTCGCAGGGAACCCCCTTGTCCCGGTGCTTTCTCCCCGCGAGAGAAAGGTGCTGTATCTGCCGGTTGTATTCCACAGTCATGAATGATCCTCTAAATATTTAAAGAAATCGTCGAGTGCCATCGATTTTCCCTGCTGTTTTGCCGAAAAATCATACAGAGCATCGTCCCTCATTCCTCCCGAAATAATGGACGAGCTGCTCGATCCCAGGAATTCAAACAATTTGGAGAATTGTGTTGACTGAATGCTGATCGGATCCGCCCTTTTCGCGGACAGACGTTTAAGCAGCTTATAATCCACAGAGTGCCCGACACCGATATTAAAAATGACAAGCCTGCCTGAAGACTCGAGTTCATTGGCCGCCGCAATTGCTCTTTCCATATTCTCCATGGATTCCTCGCCTTGCGGTGCGCCGTCCGTGATAACGACAAGCCACGGCTGATAATACTTGATTCCCAGATGCTTATAGCCGTCTTTGCGCTCGGAAAGAAGTTCGAGAGACGTGAGAATACCTTCGCCGATCGGAGTCAGGCTGGTTGTTGCCTGAACAAGCGGAATGGATTGATTCTTGGCAAGCTTTCCGAACGGCAAAACGATTTCGACCTTGCCTCCGAACGTTACGACACATATATCGGCAGCCGATCTTGTCTCCTCGTTATCGCGAATGCTGGAAAAGAAACTTTGAAGACCTTCGTTGAGTTCCTGAATCGGATTACCGGACATCGATCCGCTCACGTCAAGACAAAAGCAAATCGGAAGACGCCGCCTTGTGCTCCTCCCGAAATCTGACTCACTGAAGATCTGTCTCTTACTGCCCATAAAGAATATCTCCTTAATGCTATTTGGTTAAAGTATATAATATCGCAAGGATAATCACAAACAGGAACAGTAGAATAAAGAAAAATGTTTTCGACTTCATCTTCCCTTTTTGATTCTTTCCATTTGCTTTGGCTGGGCCTTTTCCTGCAGCCGCTTTCTTGTCCGTGGCTGCCGGCCGGTCAGATCCGTTTCTCGTATCCTTAGAACCGGCAGGTTTGTTCAAAGTATCATTGACAGGAGCCATGACTCCGGCCCTCTTTAATTCGATCTCGGCGAGCTTATCCTGATTGACAAATGCGACCCCGATCGGCCGGCCGTTGTACATAACCTTATCCGGATATTTTCTGGTACTTGAGGTCGGGTCATCCGCTTCCGGAACGTGAATGATGGAATCGCGAATGGTACGTTTTCTGCTGTAATTGATATCCGCCGCTTTTGTTTTATGAGGATTATACGGAAACAGTTTATACGCTTCCGGATCCGGGAATTTCTTCAGACTCAGTTCATTATTATACGATACCAAAGCGGCATACCACTCGATGGTCTCATATCGCCTGCCCTCGCTAAAAGCGCTGTAAAACATGTTTCTGAGTTGAACGGGAAGTGCCTGCCATATCCGGTCAAATCCTCCGACAGGCACCTGATCGCTGTCTTTACCGTCGGGCGAATATGGGAAGGACTTCGTCGCAATTTCCTCTCGAAGCGTCTCATGCCCCTGCCGCTGGTTATACGGATGCTGACCGCAAAGCAGAATGGCAAACGCCAGAATTCCGCATGAATAATCTTCATGTATCGAATTTCTGAGAAAAGACTGAAAAGAACGGTCCCACAATTCCGGCGGAGTGAACTCCTCCGTACCTACGGGACACGGGAGGTCATCGATTTGAACGCTGTCCATATCGATCAGGTACACTTTGCTCGGGCAGGAGATCATAATATTCTTAAGCTGAATATCGCCGATCATAATTCCGAACAGGTGCAGATAGACGATTTTCTCAAAGACCTTACAGACCGTTTCCACGACACTTCTTCTGTCCCATTCGGGAAAACGTTCGTATATAGCATCCTGACCGTCAAATACTGCGCCTAATGTATATCCTTCTGCAGCGGGCATCACAAACCCGACCGGTTCCTTATTCTGGTTATAGATAAGAGAGAGCGGCCAGCAGATTCCGTCGGAGGTGATCTTCATCTGCGTCATTCGGATAAGCTTCATCCAGCGAAGAGGTGTCATAACGCCCCGGTGATATATTTTTGCGACACGCTTGGGATCATCCGTTCGAAATACAAGTCCCTCCGCTCCGGTACTGATCTTTTCAGACAGAAGAATCCGGTCTCCGTCACCGGTGAAAACGGCATCACCGACGTTGACGTAAATCGCCACGTCCAGATAGTCTGTCGAAGAGGATACCGGATTGACGTCAGGGAAAACTTCGCCCTCGCGCATCTCCTTCAAATCCTTGTATAATGTATATTCAGCATTATCAAAAACACAAACCATAATATTGCCGGATAAGGCTTCTTCCCGAATTTGCGTTATCAGCGAAGACCTTTTTCCCGTAATCAGGCATACATTATCCTGATCAAGATTATCTTTTACGAGTGAAATCACGGACATTTCAGAGCTCTCGACTACCAATCGGCCGGCATGCAGCAGCTTGGACAAAAACTCGTCGGCTTCTGACTTCAATTCTTCATCGTTCGGGTTGTCCACATGAGTAACGCAGGTGTTGTATACATGAAAAGACGTATTGACAAGGACATCGATTTTATTCGAAAGAATCGTTTTAAGAAGGTTTTTGAAAACAGGATATCGTCCGGCTTCAAAGAGTGCCGGATAATCAAAGATTACAACTTTTGTACATGATAAGGCTTCTGTCCATGAGTTTGCCATACTTGCCCTTCTTGTTCTTGAAATGTTCACACTTTATCTAAATTTTACCCCAGATATTGCGTAATTACAAGGATTTATATAAAAGAGCATGAATTTTTGAGCAATTTGCACATTGTTTATTTTGTTATTATTGTCTCTCATAGTTATTTATTTCTTTGTTTTCATATAAAATTTTCTGTCAGCGTCTCAAACGTATCTCTTCTTCTGATAAGCCTTGGTTTGCCGTCAAGGCCAATCAGCACCTCTGCCGGCCGGAGACGGTTGTTATAGTTTGAACACATCGAATATCCGTATGCGCCCGCATCCAGGACACAGAGAATATCATTCTCCTCAATGACCGGAAGTTCGCGGTCCTTAGCAAGTATATCTCCGCTCTCGCAGATATTACCGACGACCGTAACCCTTTCAGAGCCGCTTTCCGGATCCGTGATCCTGCCGCCGCGATATACTTCAATGTCGTGCCATGAATCATACATCGACGGACGTACGAGAACGTTCATGCCAACATCGGTTCCAACATACGTGATGCCGCTATTCTGCTTTTTCGCATGCACCATTCCCAGAATCACGCCGCCCTCCGCCGCTATGTAACGGCCGGGTTCAGACTTAAAAACAATCCTGTGCCCGTAACGAACGGCCCAGTCTTCCACCAACTCTTCCAGAGCCGCTCCGAATAATGTCAGATCAAATTCCTTCTCGCCGGACAGCTTATGATAGGGTATTCCGAAGCCGCCGCCAAAGTCGACAAACTCCAGATCCTGAAACTGCATGGCCATTTCGAGGAAGTGCGCGACGGCCGTAAGAAACGGCGTGCCGTCCATAAAAAGAGACCCGATATGCTGATTGATTCCGATAATCTTCAGATCATAGCGCGCTGCAATTTCTTTTACTGACGGGATATCCGCCTCGGCGATCGCGAATTTTGTCTTCTTCCCTGCCGTTACAACTTTTTCATGATGACCCGCACCGACGCCCGGATTAAGCCGTACCGCACATCGACCGCCCCGATTGATCTCTCCATAGCTCTCAAGCTGAGAAAGACTGTCAAGGCTTATCGTAACGCCCTGATCGATTGCGTATTGAAGTTCATCCTTTGACACATTGTTGGAAACATAAAAGATACGTTCCTTCGGAAAACCTGCCTTTAGAAGCACATGAATTTCTCCGGGAGACATCGCATCCGCATTTAAGCCTTCTTCAAGTGCCATTTTGAGTATTTCGAGATTCGAATTCGTCTTTATCGAATAGTTGGCCGTAAATCCGGGGTATGATATCAAATGCGACATCCTGCGCATGCGGTCTCTTAAAATGCCTTCGTTGTAAACATATAAAGGCGAGCCATACATTTCCAGCAGTTCCTTCGGATTTGAATCGCCGAAATACCGTGTGCTTTCCGTAAATGATATCATCTGTTACCTCCATGCAATACCGATATAAACGAGTATTCTGTCTCTTTTATGAAAGACGAATGCAAGTCAAATTGCATTTGCGCAAGATTAATGCAATTTACATTTTGTGTTATTTCATTTTATGCCTTGCAATTCCCTTATTCAAGATGGTTTTTGCATGTTTCTCGCATTATTCAGTCATATTGACTTGCTGTTTCTCGTTTTTCTTTCATAATAATCCGGATTTCATTCAATTCCGATCATACGCATGAGATATCTGGCGTTCGCGGAAACAGATATGCCTTCAGCCAGTTTATAGTCGAAATGAATGCCTGTCTCATCGTATGTTTCCGAGAAATGATAATTTTTCAGGTCCATACCGCCCTGTACTTCCGATGAACAAAGCTCATAGTCATGCGTCGACATAAGTCCGATGATCCATGGCTTGTTCAGGTTTTTCAGGACGATTTTAGCACCGTCCGTACGATCCCTGGAATTTGTACCTCTGAAGATCTCATCGATAAGATAGAGGAGCGGAACCTCTTCTCTTGATTTTTCGATGATCCCGCCGATACGGAGAAGCTCGGCATAGAAGGTGGAAAGTCCCTCCGCCAAATTATCGGCAATACGCATGGAAGATGCGATTTGCATACGTCCGATCACAAGAGACTTAGCACAGCAGATCGTTCCGGCATATGCCAGTACGGCATTCACACCCACGGTTCGAAGAAGGGTCGTTTTACCCGACATATTCGAGCCGGTAATCAGCGCGGTACCGGAAGTAAGCGAAAAGTCATTTCTAACCTGCCGGTTTACCGGAATCAGCGGATGTCCCATGCTGACTGCTTCAAAAGCGGCCTTGTGTCCGTCGTTTTCGCTCGTAAAGGCCGGAAAGGAACATTCCGGATATACAAACGTCAACGTAGAAAGACTCATGAGAGCTTCCCACGTGCCTAAAGCCTTCAGATATTCTTCGAGATGGCTTCCGGATTCCTGCTTCCATTTTTCTAAAAAATATATGCAGTAGTTATCATAAAGGAAGCAGACATTCAGTACAAAGAAAAGGATCGGCTGACTTCTTGCCTGTATGAACAGGCAGATTCTGCGAAGCTTCTTTACCCGCTTTGAGGCGGAGTCCGACGAAGAATTCCTGCCCCCTTTCAGTACGTCCCGAATCTCCTTGAGCAGTTCCGATGAGGGAAGCGTCTTTTCAATGTCCCCGAACAGTTTCGTGTACGCGGAAATTTCGGCGTAGAAATCCCCGACGGATTCAAAGGCCGGCTTATACTTCTGATACTTGAGTGCGACCATAATGATTTGGACGATCGTCAGTCCTAAAAATACAAACGGAGGAATCAGAGGAAAAACAACGACAAGGATCATGGAGAGGAGGAATGCGATAGTCGTCAAAGCGGACAAAAGAAGAAAAATCCCTGAAATCAGCGGTTTCCCTTCGTCTTTCTTCACATAATCCAGAAGTTTCCCGGGATCCTCCGCACTCCGGCTTGCGATTCTTCCCGAAGCCTGCATCTCCTCAAGAGTCTCTATACTCGCGCCAAGTTCGGCTACGGCCGCCTGCCTTTTCGTAATCATCCGGACGTCTTTGTCTTTGTCCGCAGCCGACAGCAAAAGATCGGCAAAACTTCGCCGGCCGAACCATGTCTCCGCGGTGCTCATAAGATGAAAGAGCGATCTCGGTCCGAAAAGATCCAGATCATCCGAATATAGGTGACTCGGATCCTTAAAATTCTCGCCGGTGTCGGGCAGTTTGTCAAAATCATGGACTGTTCTGGCTTTGTATTCCGAATGAATATCGAGCAGTGTCGAAAGATAGTACAGTTCTTTCTTCAGCGCCTGATGCCGCAGAGCCGTTACAATAAAAAGCGCCGTAAAGGCAAGGAACACGATAATCGCAAGTATTTTCTTGTCAAAATAAAGCAGAATGCCGCCGCCTATAACGCCGCCGAGAAACACTGCCATCCGGATATTGCTGTATACGACGGATAACTTCTCCTTTATATCCCGCTTTAACGTAAGGTCCTTTTCTCTTTCTATAAAGAGTCGGTTCCTTTTCTCTATTGGTAGCTGATCCATGAATGAATCCTCCTTAGGTTGCAATTGCATACATAAAAGATTCTAACACATCGATGAATAGATATGGCAAAGCAATCCGAATTCGGATAAAATGAAGCTCCGGGAAAGGCAGGTCAAGATGAAGTTTACAGTATCTGAAGAAGATTTTTCAAAGAAAAAGCCATTGGCAATATTCTTATCCTATTATAAGCCGAATATGCGTTTGTTTCTTCTGGATATGATCTGCGCATTTGTCATATCGGGTATTGATTTAAGTTTTCCCATGCTCTCAAGATATGCGCTGAACACCTATCTGCCTGAGAGCAACTTCCGTGCGTTTTATCTCATTATCGCAATCATTTTCGTATCCTTTGCCGTCAAAGCCGTTATGCAGTATATCGTAACGTACTGGGGCCATATAATGGGGGCCGATATCGAAATGCAGATGCGCCGCGATCTCTTCGGCCATCTCCAGAATCTGTCCTTTACTTTTTATGACAAGAGCCGCACCGGGAGCCTGATGAGCAGGATACTGTCGGATCTGTTTGATATAACCGAGCTGTCTCACCACGGTCCCGAGGATCTGTTCATATCTTCGGTTACGCTGATCGGATCGATAACGGCGCTCTTCTTCATAAACGCGAAACTGACCGTTACGCTCCTTGTATTTCTGCCTCTTCTCCTGCTGTTTACCATTTTTCTTCGAAAAAGAATGTCCTTTGCATCGGCCAAGCTCAAAGAAAACACGGCGTCGCTCAATTCACAGATCGAATCAAGTATCTCCGGATCCCGTGTGTCCAAGGCCTTTGCCAACGAATCCTACGAAGCCGGTAAATTCGAGCACGTTACTCTGGATTACCGCAATGCGCGCGGGCGCTTCTACAAGATCATGAGCACATTTTTCACAGGGATGGAGTTCATGATCGGACTCTTAAGTCTTCTTGCCATCGGGTTCGGCGGCTACCTGATTATGAAAGGCGAACTTAACGTCATTGATCTCATCACATTCACACTGTATATATCGCTCTTCTTATCTCCGATCCGAAAACTTATCAATTTTACCGAACTGTATCAATCGGGCATGTCGGGATTCCTCCGATTTGTTTCCCTGATGCGCGAAAAACCGGATATCACAAACCGGAAGAACGCCGCTATTCTTTCGAACGTAAAAGGCGAAGTCTCTTTTTCGAACGTCACATTCTCTTACAGTTCCGACGAAACGGCCGACAAGGTCCTCTCCAATATTAACCTTGTGATCGACGCCGGAAAAACCGCCGCAATCGTAGGTCCTTCCGGCAGCGGCAAAACAACTCTCTGCCACTTGATACCGCGATTTTATGAGGTCCAGGAAGGCGCAATCCTTCTGGACGGAATCGATATCCGGGATATCGATATTTCGTCCCTTCGAAAGAATATCGGAATTGTTCAGCAGGATGTATATCTGTTTGCCGCAACCATCATGGAAAACATCCGTTACGGCCGTCTCGATGCCACGGATGAAGAAGTGCTCGCCGCCGCAAAAGAGGCGGAACTCGATGAATTCGTACGAAGTCTTCCGGACGGATACTCGACCAATGTCGGGGAACGCGGTCTTCTTTTGTCCGGCGGTCAGAAACAGCGCATATCGATTGCCAGAGTCTTTCTGAAAAATCCGCCCGTTCTGCTTCTCGATGAGGCGACATCGGCTCTCGACACACAGACTGAGCTTCGTATTCAGGAGGCTCTCGAACGTCTGTCAAAAGGCCGAACATGCCTCATTGTCGCGCACCGTCTTTCCACCATACGAAATGCCGACGAAATTATTTATCTTGATGAGAATGGCGTACAGGAGCGCGGCTCACATGATGAATTACTGGTTGCAAACGGCCTCTATGCAGAGCTCTATAGAGTTCAGTTTTCGGGAAAAGAAAATAAGTAAGATATGGGATATCTTTATGAATCCGATTATAACGGGTTGCCGGGATCAACGAGTTCGTCGCTTAACCGTTTGACCTGTTTCCTGGCCGAAGGCTTTCTCTTTGTCCCCGACGAAGATGTTTTGGATACCCGAACCGTTTTGGGAATCACTGCGTCAAGCACATCTCCGATGCTGTCGTGAATGGTCAGCATCGCCTGAAGATCCAGATATGTCGAGCTCTTATTGATAATTACCACACGGTCATGAGGGAGAAACTGTGCGAACGTTGCAGCCGGATATACGGTAAGCGACGTTCCGCCGATAATCAGAAGATCCGCCTTTTCGATAAAGGAGATCGCACTGTCGATGTTGACATGATCGAGATGTTCCTCGTATAGGACAACATCCGGCCGAACCATCCCGCCGCACTTCGGGCACACCGGAATTCCTTCGCTCGCAAGTATAAAATCAAGCGAGTACGGCTCCTTGCAGGACATACAATAATTACGGTGAACCGAACCATGAAGTTCGACCGTCACCTTGCTGCCTGCCATCTGATGCAGATTGTCAATGTTTTGGGTTATTACGGCCTTAAGCTTGCCCTGCTTCTCCAGACGCACCAGGGCCTTATGAGCCTTATTCGGCTTGGCCTTTGGATAGCAGAGCTTACGCTTATAAAAATCATAGAATTCTTCGGGATGTTCGATAAAAAAAGAATGGCTGATAATATCAACCGGGCGGAATGACAAACCGCTGTCCTGATTATATATACCGTGTCCGCTGCGAAAATCGGGTATACCGCTTTCGGTGGATACCCCCGCTCCGCCGAGAAAAACAATATTATCCGAATTGGCAATCAGATCGGCCAGCTGGGCAAGCTTCTTTTCGCGTGCACCTTCATATCGATCCAGTCTTGTTTCCACTCGTTTGTCCCATCCCCTGAAACAGTTTACTTAAATTAAGCAACGGCTATATCAGGCATTCATTGTTCAGATCATTCCGTGTTCCTGCATCTCGATATCATCGGCGATGCCCATGCCGGATGCACCGAACATCTCCTTGCCCATGATACGCTTCTCGTTGCGCTCGCGCTCAACAATGTTGCTGAGGAGCTTACGGGTTCTGTCTGAATTCTTAATGTTCTTGATAAGAAGTGTCGGATTGGTCTGATCCGCCGTCATCAAGGTAATCGAACCTACGCGGAAAATCTTCTGTCCGAGAGTTCTGGAAAGCTTGACATCCAGAACGCGGTACAGCAGCAATTCATCTACAATCGAATTGAAAAAGCCCCTCTTAACATACAGACGGTTATTGTCAAGGGAGTATACCGTGAAAGAGATCGGAAGCCCCAAATATCTCTTACGGTCTTTCCACAAGATCTCATCGTTAACCAGTAAACTCTTGATCTGTTCCGATTCTGCTTTTTTGGCCATAATGCACCTCCGCACAATCTTTTCGGACAATACAAATATTATAATGTTTTATAAAAGATTCGTCCAATAAATTATCAACATTTCCCCTAAGATATATCTGATGATGCCAAATCTTCTGACGAAATGATCGGATTATCCACTTCGCAGGGTTGAAACAGATCGGACCATTTGTGGTCGGCTCTCATAAAGTCGTCGGACCGGTTCATATACGTCCGCGAAGCGTAATCTCCTGTGTCAGGTACCGGGTCATCCCAGGTGATGTCCGCATTGTACCAGACGTTATCGATCAGCACCTGATTCCAGGCATGCGCCACATACATACCGTCCGATCCCGCCGCGCTGCCGGATACGATTCTGGTTGATATCCCCGACAATTCCAGTAAGAGGCCAAATGCCTCGGAATAACCCTGACACTGTCCGATGCCGTCGAGCAAAACACTTTCGGCGGTCGCGAGACGTTCCTGGTCGCCATCCGTACTATATTTTGTATTTTGTATGATGTAATCATGAATGGCAGCCTCTTTTTGCGTGTCGGTCATATCCTGCGTGGTTGTCGCGCCCAGAATCGCCTCGACCTTCTCGTATAAAAGAGTTGCGTTCGAATCCTCAAATTGCATCGGATCCCCGTTTTTCAGCGCTCTTAAGATCTGTCCCGCCGCATTATACTCAAACATCAGACGGATTGTACACGGAGTCTTATTATCATATTCAACCCTTACCTCGCTCGTCTCATAAGCCGAATGAAGCGCTCCGTCGTTTGCAAGCTCAGACCAGTACTGACTAAAAAGATCATATTTTTCAATACTTATATATATTTCCAAATCGAAGTTGTACAAGGCATCCTGCAAGACAAAGAACAGATCCTGCTTGCTGCCGATTTCGTTGACTTTTCCGTCATCGGACGCATTGAATTCTCCGTCCTGCGGAACCGTTGTCGGCAGAAGCTGCATAATGTCGTTTTGCAGGGATGAAGCCAGTGTCTGATATGCCTCTTCTGAGATCGGTTTGTATCCGCAGGCGGAAACAACGGCGATCGCAAGGACAAGTGCCAAAGCCATGACCGCGGGACGGCGGTGCGGCTTTGCCGATCCTTTCTTATCCGGTTCTTCAGGCAGCTTTAAGCGGTCATGAATGTACTTGATATCCGCACCTTCCTTATGGGAAAAATGAATTCTGTCATTAGAATATCATACGGAACCGTTCTGTAAAGCGAATGGATTTGTTAATTTATTGCGAAGCCGCCAGCAAAGGAGCGCTGTCCTTCATTCCGACTGGATTTCGTCGCTGTGATTATCAGGAAAAGGGCTTCGTTCTTTTCGTGTCATAAACTTCCCGTGCATCAAAGATACCCTCAAAGGAAAGCGACCGAAGCGTATCACCGTTCAGCATGGTCCGGTCGAGATACAGGTAATTGTTACCGAACGTGTAATACGGCGTCGGGCCGACTCCAAAAAAGATCCTGAAACCGTTCTCCTTAAGAAATACGGCACGCGGGTCCGCTCCCTTAATAAAGTTCCCGTTCGGATACACGAGAATATCCGCTTTCCCCGTAAGGCTTGAGACCTGATCAATCCACTTGTTCGTATCATTCTGTATCGTATCCATATCGCAGTCGTTCGCGTTGATAAAGCCGTACGTTGACGACGCCAGAGACCAGCCCGTCTCCTTGAGCCGGTCCATAATCGCAGCAACCGCCTCGCGGTTGCTGCTGATTTCCGCTTCTGTCGGGCTAATACTCACAGCGCCCATGGCCGATAGCGCGGCATTACGGTCATCGACCTGATCTGCGTTTGTTATATAACCCATCACCGTCTCATAACCCGTAAATGCGACGATTCCTTTGGCACCGTTGAAAGAAAAATCCGGATGCTGATCGACAAAGGCATCGAGAATTCCGATCGCTTCCGCATCGCGGCTTGTTACGGTTTGGCCGGAAGCATTTACATATTCCGCGCAGACCTGGTTCTGATCGTTAAGGACGAGTTTACTTGAGATCCCCAAACCGGTCTGATACGCAGAATAATTTACATTTTCGAGTATGATGACAAGCGGTTTTTTGCCTTCCGGTATCTTGAAGGCAAGCTGAGAAACATTGCTCTCACTGCTTAAATCCACCATGTTGTGTATGTCAACGAGAATATAGTTGTTCGTATAAAGCTGCTCGAGTATCGCCTTGAATTCCGACGTCGTGAGCATCAGGGAATCCGTATTTCCGTTATTTTCCGCTCTAAAAGCAAGATCCGCATCCGCAATCAGAGGCTTCACACACAGTACCTCCACCTTGTCCGTGTAATTTACGACAATCGAGGTATTGCTGGTAGCTTCCAGAAGCTTGGCCTGAACCTTCTGGTCATCCGGAAAGATCCGGGCAAGATCCGAAAGAATGTTTTCGGCCGTGTAATACTGATAAGACAGCAGAAGCTCGTCGCACTGCGCCATAATCGGATCGTACATTTCCTTTTCGCAGTCGCTTAATCGCGCACTGGCATACTTGTTTACAAAGCCGGTCGTATGGCTGATGATATCTTCGTACTTGTCGACCGCCTCGATATACGATTTTGAAGCAAAATACTGCTCGGCAGTCTGAACGTCTCCTCTGTATATTTCAATCGAGTCGAGTTCCTTTTTAAGCGGAGCGGCAGAAGATACAATGTTCGTATAATCTCCAACCTGCCCGAAAATGAATTCCAGCGCCGGTTTTTCTATGGTACCCAGAAGGAACTCTCCGCACAGGCTCTCGAGCCACAGGGAAAGCCTGGCTCCCGTAAGCTCTCCCATCTGTTCAAGGAACGCACGGTCGTCGGCTGCCGGAGTATAACGGTCATTCCTTATGCTCGCTTCAATCGAATCCACGCGGGCATATACAATGCTCTCCATCTCCGCGAGAACTTCTTTCTCCTTTGGATCCGTCTTCGTATCATCGGGATCCCGGCCTAGTACTTCCGCCTGTATATCACGGTACATCGTAAGTGCTTTCGTATATTCGTGATTTTCAAGCGCATTTTCAAACGACGGCAATACCGAAGAGAGTTGTCTGTTATAAACGTACAGCCAGCCGAACACGGCGGCTGCCGCAATCAGCGCGGCCGTGCAGATCCAAATCAGAATTTTTCTGATAAGAGATCCCGATTCGTCGGGCCTGTCTCCGAAATAATACTCGCCGGGCATTGTTTATGCTTCCCCCAGACCTATCTGACGATTCACGATCGTCTCTTCCTTCAAATAATAACCTACCGCAGGCGTTCTGCGTATCCGGTAATACTCCGGATCCGCAAAGCCCGAATTCTCCAGTTTGACGACTGAGGTAAGTGCGCTGCCTTTCTTGGACACGAGAACCTGAACGCCCTGGGAAGATCTCGTTGTTTTCACAGGGATCAGGCTGCTCGAAAAAACGATGGCTTTCCGAAGATTGGAAAACGCGGCGAAATCCGCATCCGCAGTCAGGTAATGGATAGCCGTAATCGGAGATGCCTCGCAGCAGGCGTGAAGAAGCTTTTTGCGGTTCGTCTTGGTCTCATACGCCTTCAGAATAACTCTGGACATTTTTCCGTTTTCAAAAGCGAAAAGAATATCTCCTCCGTAGTCTTCCGTATTATGCATGAAAAGAATCTTCTCACCGTCTTCCATCTGAAGGATATTCGCCAGATATCCTCCGAGCTCGGAAGGCTTCGTATCTGCAAGTTCAAAGGCGCGCATCTTATAGACATTGCAGTGATCGGAGAAAAAGAGAATATCACTCTTGTTCTTCCCTTCGAGCTCCATCAGAATCCGGTCTTCTTCCTTGGTCTTAAGTTCGCCGGCACTTCGCAGGGATGTCAGCGGAATCTTCTTGATATAACCATGCTCCGTAAGGAATAATTTGAGCCGGTAATCTTCGATCATCTGATCGGTCGAAAACGTCTCGACTTCGTCAACATGCTGAATTTCGCTTCTTCTGTCCTTGCCGTACTTTTTGGCGACATTTTCCAAAGCCTTTATGATCATGGCGTCAATTCGATGCGGCTTCTTTAAGATATCTTCGAGATCGCCGATTTCCTTGATAAGAGCCTCCCGATCCGTGATACGGTTCATAATATACTGATGGTTAATGTTTCGAAGTTTGATTTCTGCTACATATTCCGCCTGAATGGCGTCAATCGCAAAGCCTGTCATCAGGTTGGGCACAACATCCGCTTCCAGTTCCGTGTTTCGAATGATCTTAATTGCCTTGTCGATATCCAGAAGGATTTTGGCAAGACCGTCCAGGAGATGAAGTTTATCCTGCTTCCGCTCGAGATCATAAAGGACCTCACGCTTCTGACAGCTTCTGCGCCACACAATCCATTCGGCAAGCAGTGCTCGTACGCCGAGAACACGCGGCATTCCGTTGATCAGCACATTGAAATTGCACGAAAAAGTATCCTGCAGCTTGGTGAAGCGGTACAGCTTGGTCATCAGGTTGTCATGATCGACGCCGCGCTTGCATTCGATCGTGATCTTCAAGCCATCGAGATCCGTCTCGTCGCGAACATCGTTGATTTCCTTGA
>Ga0209373_10003526_pt1 | contig 14348 bp, 13 predicted proteins | sample Higcelweek5metaG_FD_187173 | JGI IMG/M metagenome (GOLD analysis project Ga0209373, IMG submission 187173) | Freshwater pond sediment microbial communities from the University of Edinburgh, under environmental carbon perturbations - High... | ecosystem: Environmental > Aquatic > Freshwater >...
TGCTGTTCGACATGTCGAACAGCAGCACGTCCGGCCCCTTGCGGGCCAGGATGGCGCGGGCGACAGTACCGCCGGCCACCCATTGCACGGGATGGGTTTCCAGATCGTGCAGGGCCAGCGTGACCACCGCCTCCCCGCCGGTCAGGGGGGCCAGCATGGGCTGGTCCCATTTGGCCAGCAGGCGGGCGCAGACCAGCGCTTCAGCCAGCGGGCCGGAGACCAGCGTGCGCCCCGCCTCCTCCATCAGCATGGCGGCCACGATCAGGCCCAGGCCCAGCCCGTCCTTTTCCTCCGGCACACGGATGGAGAAGGCGCCCAGTTCGGCCAACCCGCGCCAGAGATTGGCATCGAAGCCCGTCGCCTGGGCAGCGCGCACCCGCTCCATGCTGGAATGCTTGGTGAGGAAACGCGCGAACTGATCGCGCATCATTTCCTGATCCGGCGTGAGATCGAAATTCATGGGGCTGGCCCTGTGATCGGCAAAGGAATGACATCCGCCGTCCCCGTCGGGACGGGGACGGCGCTTGCAAAGGTGACCTGGCCTGCGGGCAACTATCCCGCGCGGCGCATCATGGCGGATATATCGACCTGGCCCGTGGCCACCCCGCCCATAAAGCCGCCATCCACCGGCAGCACGACGCCATTGACGAAGCCGGCCAGCGCGCTGTTCAGCAGCACCAGGGCCGACGCCTGCTCCGCGGGCGTGGAGCGGCGGCCGCTGGGCTGCGTGGCGGCCTGGAGCACCTCCGCCGGGGTTGCCGCCTCGAACGCGGCCATCATCGGCGTCTGGGTCGGGCTGGGCATGGTGGCGTTGATGCGGATACCCTGCTTGATCAGGTGCGCGCCCGACAGCATGGTCCAGACATTCACCGCTTCCTTGGAGAAGGCATAGCCTTCCGCCACTGTCTCCGTGTTGGCCTCGCACCAGTCGGATGCCGCCTGATAGCCGCGCGTGGCGATGATGCCCATGATCGTGGGCACGCGCCGGCTCCACCCCATGCCACCGATGGAGGAGATGTTGGCAATAGCCCCGCCCGCACCCATCAGGGGCAGGACCTGCTCCGTCAGGTGGCGGGTGCCGATGAAGTTCACCTTCATCACATCCATGGGCGGGGCCGTTTGTGGCAGGCCGGCGCAGTTGAACAGCGCCTCCACCTTGCCGCCGATGGCGGCGACGCCCGCCTCGATCGATGCGGGGTCGCGCAGATCGACCTTGTTGAAGGAGGCCAGCGGCAAGGCGCTGTCCTTGAAGTCCAGTCCATGGACTTCCGCACCCAGCTCCAGCAGCAGCCGGGCCGTCGCCTCCCCCATGCCGGAGAAACAGCCGCTGACGATGACGCGCTTGCCCTTGTAGCCGAGAGTGTCTGACATCTTGTTTTCTATTCCTTGGGCGGGTGGAAATGGGGGCCGAACAGGTGGCGCCGTTCAGGCCTTGTCGTCTTCGACGATGGTGATGATGCGTTCCGGGCAGGCCCGCGCACCGCGCTTGGCCAGCAATTCCATGCCTTCCGGCACGTCGATGACGTCCGTGGCGATGTAGCCTTCATCATCCAGCTTATACAGCACCTCTGATACCGCCGCGCAGCGGGCATTGCCCACGCAGGCGGATTTCCGGATGCGGATTTTCATGGATGCGCTCCTGTCAAAGCCGTCGTGCGGGCCATCGCCCGGCACCCGTTCTGGGCCCAATAAACATCAGCGCCCCGGGACGATCAACCGGTGCCCGACCTTGATCGCGGGGGCGATGCCGGCCCCCGCACCGTCAATCGCCCGCGCGATATGTCGCCCGGCAACCGGCACCCCGCGTTGCCATCACCCGGGTACGGCGACAACATGATCGCCAGACTTCCCAGCCTTCATCGGAGAATTGCAATGACGCCGGACCGTCAGGGGACCAGCGGGGGCCGCCGGCCATGAGCGTGCCGCGGCCAAGGCCGAAACTGGATGCGGACAATCGCGCCTTCTGGACGGGCGGGGCGCAAGGCCGCCTCTACATCACCTGCTGCGCCGATTGTGGCGGTTACACCCACCCGCCCCGGCCCGTCTGTCGGCATTGCCGGTCGGAGGCGGTGGCACCGGTCGCGGTGGCCGGAACAGGAGCCATCGACAGCTACACAATCAACCATCAGCCCTGGATGCCGGGACTGCCCGTGCCGTTCGTCATCGCCCGCGTGGCGCTGGACGCGGTGCCCGGCGTGTTCCTGACCACCAACATCGTGGGCTGCCCCGTGGATGCGGTGGATGTCGGCGACCGGGTACGGGTGCGGTTCGAGGAACAGGACGGTATCTGGTTCCCCCTGTTCGAGAAGGGGGCCTGACCATGGCGCGGGGCGAAGCCTATATCACCGGGATCGGCATGTCGGAGGTGGGGGTGCGCCTGGCGCGGTCCCCCCTGGGCCTGACCGTCGATGCCGTGCGCGAGGCGCTGGCCGATAGCGGCCTGGGCTTCGACCAGATCGACGGGGTGACGACATATCCCGGTCGCATGCCCACATTCCTGGGTTTCTCGCCCATCGGCACCGATGAGCTGATCGATGCGTTGGGCCTGAAGACGCATTGGCATGCCGGCGGGGGCGAGTTGACGGCGCAGTTGGGGGCGGTTGCCATGGCGGCGGCGGCCGTGCAGGCCGGTCAGGCACGGCATGTCCTCTGCTTCCGCACCGTCTATGAGGCGGCGGCCCTGGCACGACCGGAGGAGTTTCCGCCGCTGCGTCGCAAGGAGGTGGACGGGGCCTCGCAATGGACCGCCCCGTTCTTCGCCCTGTCGGCGGCCAACTGGACGGCGCAGTTCGCCACGCGTCACATGAAGCGCTATGGCCTGACGCGCGAGCAGCTGGCGCAGGTGGCGCTGAACGGCCACGCCAATGCCGTGCGCAATCCGCGCGCGCTGGTGAAGAAGAAGCTGACCATGGACGAATACATGGCGGCGCGCATGATCTCCACGCCATTCTGCCTTTATGACTGCGACCGCTTCACCGACGCCGCCACGGTCCTGATCGTATCGGCGGGTGACGCGTTGGGGGACGTGGCATCGGTGCCGGTGCGCATCGCGGCCATGGCCGGCTCCGTTGACCGCTACAGTTGGGACCAGGCGGAATGGGCCGGGGCCTATGCCACGGGCCGCGACCTCTGGCGAAACACCGATTACCGACCCGCCGATGTCGATCTGGTCCAGTTCTACGACGGCTTTGCCTTCCAGCCCATCACCTGGCTGGAGGGGTTGGGCTTCTGCGACCTGGGCGAGGGCGGGCGCTTCCTGGAAGGCGGCCACCGCATCGCGCTGGATGGGGAACTGCCCATGAATACCGGCGGCGGCCAGCTGGGCGCCGGCCGGTTGCACGGTTTCGGCATGGCGCACGAAGCCGTGGTGCAACTGCGCGGACAGGGCGGCGATCGGCAGGTGCCGGGCAGCCCCCGTGTGGCGGTCGCGACGTCGGGGGGCGGGCCGATGGCGGCGGCCCTGCTGCTCGCCAGGGACTGAAAAATGCTATACAAGGTTAGTAAAATCAGAGGAGACGACCCATGCAAATGAACGACATGATCCTGATCAGCGTTGATGATCATATCAGTGAACCGCCGGACATGTTCGACCGCCACCTGAAAGGCGATGCGCTGGCCAGCGCGCCGAAATTCTGCGTGGCAGAGAACGGCACCAGCTATTGGTCCTATCAGGGCATGTATTTGCCGTCTGTGGGGCTGAACGCGGTGGTGGGCCGTCCGATGGAGGAATACGGCATGGAGCCGACGGCGCTGGAACAGCTGCGCGCCGGCTGTTTCGACGTCCATGCCCGCGTCGATGACATGAATGTCAACGGCATCGCCGCCTCGCTGAATTTTGGTTCCTGCGTCGGTTTCGACGGCAACCGCTTCCACAAGGCGCCGGACAAGGAAGCCGCCCTGCTGCATCTGCGGGCCTATAATGACTGGCACATCCTGGACTGGTGCGGTGCCTATCCCGGTCGCTTCATCCCCTGCGCGCTGCTGCCGACCTGGAACATGGATGCGACCGTGCAGGAAATCGCCCGTATCGCCGCCATGGGCTGCACCGCCGTCTCCGTTTCAGACAACCCGACCTCTCAGGGCCTGCCCAGCATCCACAATGAATATTGGGCGCCGTTCTGGAAGGCGATCGTCGAACATGACATCACCATTTGCACCCATATCGGCGCCGGCAACCCGGCACCGCACGCGTCGATGGAGACCCCGATCGAGGCCTGGATCACCACCATGCCGATGTCGATCTCCACAGGTGCCGCCGACTGGCTGCAGCTGAAGGCGCTGCATGATTATCCCACCCTGCGTGTCGCCCTGTCGGAAGGTGGCATCGGCTGGGTGCCGTACTTCATGGAGCGCGCCGACTTTTCCAACTGGCGTCACCGGGCCTGGACGAACACGGTCATCCAGGGGGAGACCAAGCCCAGCGACATCTTCAAGCGTCATTTCCTGAACTGCTTCATCGATGACCGGTTCGGGTTGAAGAACCTGGACGCGATCGGCGAGGATAACGTGGCCTATGAATGCGACTATCCGCATTCCGACAGCCTGTGGCCGGAAGTGCCCGAACATCTGTGGGACAGCATCAGGCACCTGACGCCGGCGCAGATCGACAAGGTCACCCACCAGAACGCCGCCCGCTTCTTCCGCTTCGACCCGTTCAAGCACCATAAGCGGGAAGAGCTGACCGTGGGCGCGCTGCGTGCGGCGGCGGCGGCTAAGGGTGTGGATGTGACGCCGAAGCCGTCGGGCGGCGTCCGGCCGGTGGAGGAGGGGGTCAGCCGCCCCATCACCTCGGGCGACCTGATGAAGATGTTCAAGCATCACGCGACCAAGCAGACAGCGGCTTAACCGCGCATCCCCCGCCGGGCGACCGGCGGGGGCATTTGCTTAAGGGGGGGACGGCAAGGATGGGGCAGGCACAAAAAAAGGGCGGTCCGAAGACCGCCCGTCAGTTCACGCCGCCGGCCCCAGGCCCGAGGCAGCGGCGCCACATGGGATCACACGGCCATCCGTTCAGGCTCGGCGGGGAACCCCATGCGGGAGGTTCGGATGAAGGAAAGCGGAGCCGGTGTATTATCCAGCTCGACATGGGCGGTGATGGCGTCGCGCAGACAGCGCAGCAGGGCAGCCTCTTCGATCACGGCGGAAGGTTCATAGACGAAGCCGATGGCCAACGGGCGGCCTTCCGGTTGCCCCGGCAGCAGCACGGCCGTCACCTGCGCGGCAGAACCGCAGCCGACGGGGCCGGTGGCATGGCCCCGGTCGCGGCAGGCGGCGATCCGGGCGGTCATGTCGGCGAAGCTGGGCTTGGTTTCTTCCTGCATATCGGCCAGCAGGCGACGAACCATGCCGTCGCGGCGGGGCTGTGCGATGGTGGAAAGCAGCAGCCAGCCCGTCGCGGAATCCGTCAGCCCTTCCTGCATGCCGCCATAGAGGGAGGAGGGGCCAGACATCTGGCCCGCCACACCGGCCCGCCAGGAGAAGATCTGCGACCGCACGCCGACGATGCCGAACGTGGCCACATTCAGGCCCGTCTGCACCACCAGCCTGTCGATCATGTGGGTCAGGCGTCCATCGCGGACGATAGCCGGCTGGCAGCTGGACCCCAGCATGGCGGCCCGCTGAGACAGGGTGTAAGTCCTGGAGAAGGCATTCTTGTAAAGAAGGCCAAGATCGACAAGGCTGGCCAGAAGTTCAGAGGTGCTGGATTGCGGCCAGTCGTACCGGCGGACAATATCCATCACCGTGACTTCACGATTTTCTTCATCGATGAATTCGAAGATCTCGACAACCCGCTTGGCGATTTTTGCTTTGTTGCCATTTTGGATGTTGGACATTTTGAACTCCTCCCGTGCTTTCATGGATATTCATCCGGATCGGGCAGCCTGTCAATTAAAAATGATAGTGTCTCATTTTTTGGTGCGACGCAAAAAGCCGGCGCGCAGATGCGGCATTGATGCCGTTTCGGGGCGGTGGCCGCGAAGGTGCTGCCGGCAAAGAATTATTTGCCGTGATCCAACAGGAGGGAGGCGGCAGCGTGGGGCCGGCCTTGTGCGGCGCGGCCCCCAATGGTCAGGATGTCAGTCCTTGAACCAGGTCTTCACTTCGCGCCGCAGCAGTTTGCCCATTTCGTTATAGGGCAGCGCCGGTGCTACCAGGATGCGCTCGGGTATGCGTGACGAACGCAGGCGTCCGCGAATCATCTCGCACAGGACGGCATCGGAGGGCGCCGCCCGGCCTTTGCGGATGGTGACGGCCAAGCCTACGGCCTCTCCCCACTCGATCGACGGGATGGCGACGGCGCAGGCATCGGCGATGGCGGGATGTTCCAGCACCACATCCTCGATCTCGCCGGGCGACATGTTCTCTCCGCCGCGCACGATGACGTCGTCGGCCCGGCCTGCCAGGAACAGGTAGCCCGCATCATCCAGCCAGCCGGCATCGCGGGTAGGGAACCAGCCCTGGGCATCCAGCGCCGACCGTTCGCGATATTCGCCCGACACCTGCTCACCGCGCACATAGATCTCGCCCCGTTCGCCGACTGGCAGGACGCGGCCTTCCTCGTCGCGGATCTCGATCTCGACGGTGGGCAGGGGGCGGCCCACAGACCCCAGGCGGCCACGGACCACGGGATCGTCCGATCCATGGGCGGCGCGATGGTCGTCGGGCCCCAGGATGGCGATGGTGGAACTGGTCTCCGTCAGGCCGTAGGCATTGGTGAAGCCCGTTGCCGGGAACAGGTCGAGTGCGCGGTGGATCAATTCCAGCGGCATGCGGCCGCCGCCATAGGCGATCGCCTTCAGCCCCGGCACATCGGCGCCGGGTGTCTTGTCCAGATGGTCGATGATACGGGCCAGCATGGTGGGCACGACGAAGGCGTTGCTGGCGCCCTCCACCGTTGCCAGCGACAGCCAGGCTGCCGGATCGAAGGCGGGCAGCAGCAGGATGCGCCGTTGCGCATAGATGGAACTGAGCAATGCTGCGATGCCGGCGATATGGTAGGGCGGCACGCTGACCAGGGCCGCTTCACCCTCTCCGGCGGACGCGAACTCCACCGTGCCCAGGATATAGGACAGCAGGTTGGAATGGCGCAGGATCGCGGCCTTGGGTGCTGCCGTCGTGCCGCTGGTGAACAGCTGGATGGCGATCGTCTCGCCTTCCGGACCCTCGCACATCCCGGCCCCTGTGCCACGCGACAGGGCGCCCCTCACGAACTCTTCCCGCGTCATCGGGATGTTGTCGCTGCGGGTCGCCGTGCGGGCGGCGCGGGCGCCATCGCCGATCAGCAAAGCCGGTGCGATGCGGTCCACCAGGGGGCCCAGATTGGCATCGGCCAGACGATAGTTCAGCGGCACATAGGGCACGCCAGCCAGGGCAGCGCCAAACAGCGCGATGACCGCCGCCTCACTGCTTTCATCCAGCAGGGCGACATGGGCGGCACCGCTGGCCATGATCAGCTCGGCAGCCCCGCACGCCGCCATCAGCAGCTCGCCATAGGTCCAGCGCTTGCCCCCGCAGACCAGACCGATACGGTCGGGTGCTGCATCGGCCGCCATCTGCAGGATCAGGGAAATGTTCATGTGTGACCCCGTCAATCGGACGCGGGCAGCGGCTTGGCGTCCTTCACCGACAGCGCCGTGCCGTTGACGCTGAGCGAGCCCTTGCCCGGTTTCACGCAGAGCAGTTCGAAACTGCCGGTGGCGTCGACATAGCGCTTGCCCATCAGGGTGCCGCCGGCCTGGGCGGGGTTCAAGGGGGCCGGGCTTGCCGGCCTGTCCGCCGCCATGGCGGTGCCCCCGCATTCCACACTGCCCTGACCGCATTTGATCACCATGACCTCGGTGTCGCAGGCCGCGCTTTTCAGTTTCATACCCGGTTTCATGTCACCAATCCCGTCATCGGGCCTCAGGCGATGGCGCCGACGCCCTTCAGTTTTTCGATCTGTTCCCATTCCATGCCGATCTCCATCAGCACGGTTTCGGTATGTTCCGATGCCTCCGGTGCGCGCGTGGTGGTGATGGCAGCACCGTTGAACTGCACCGGCCCGCGCACCAGCCGCAGGGGCTTGCCGCCATCGGCGGCCTCCACCTCGAACAGCATGTCGTTGGCGAGCGCCTGTTCGTCGGCCGTCAGGTCCAACAGGCTCTGAATCGGCGCCCATTGCCCGGAATAGGTCTTCAGGTGCTGGCGCCAGTAATCGAACGGCCGGGACGCAAACGCCTCCACCAGGATGGCGCTGGCCGCCGCCCAATTCTCCATCAATGCCCGGACATCGGCGAAGCGGGGGTCGTCGGCCAGTTCCGGCCGGCCGACATGGGTGAACAGGCTGCGCGCATGCGGCCCCGGCTGTAGCGTGCAGAGATTGATGGTGCCGCCATCCTGGGTGCGGAAATTGCCCATGAAGGGGTTGCCGGGGCTGGCACCGGACCGCGGCATGCGGTTGCGCATGACGGTGCCGGTTTCCAGATACATGTCGATCGATGTGCCCGACGCCCACCAGGCGGTGGATAGCAGCGAGACATCGACCTCCAGCGCCTCTCCCGTGCGATCACGATGGAACAGGGCGGCGGCGATGCCGCCCGCGATGTTCATGCCCCCGATACTGTCGCCGAAGGCCGGGATGCCCTGCTGCAAGGGCCCGTCCAGTTCGGCCGGCGACATGTTGTGGGCGATGCCGCTGCGTGACCAGAAGGCGGTGCCGTCGAAGCCGCCGACATCGCGTTCCGGCCCCTTGTCGCCATAGGCACTGCCGCGCGCATAGACGATCTTCGGGTTCACGGCGCGGATATGCTCCACGTCGATCCGCAGCTTCTGCCGCGCGCCGGGCAGATAATTGGTCAGGAAAACGTCGGCCGTTTTCGCCAGCTCATAGATCACCTGCTGGCCTTCCGGGGTGGCCACATCGATCCCCACGCTGCGCTTGCCGCGGTTGGGATGCTCCATCATCGCGTTGCGCTTGGGATCGATCTTCATCCCGCCCAGATTGATGAAGCCGCGTTGTGCATCGCCGCGTTCGGGATGCTCCACCTTGATCACGTCCGCACCCCAGTCGGCCAGAATGGCGCCGGCGGCGGGCACGAAGGTGAATTGCGCCACCTCCAGTACCCTGATCCCCTTCATCACCTGTGTCATCGGTGTCCATTTCCCCGGATTTCTTGGATAAAGATTGGCGGCCCGCATGCCGCTGGTCCCCAGAAGTCGTCGAAAAATGGTCGTACGAAACAGTCATTTGCAAGCGCGATGGGGCCGTTCGGGGCCGTGGCGCCCGAGCTAACGCCACGGCGATATCGGGGTACGCCAACGCATTGCGCTGTTGAGCGGAACGGGGGACCGGGGAATGCTTCGCATCGGGAAGGGACCGTTGCGCCCTCCCGTGCATTTCCATTTCGGCGAGAGTAAAGCCCATGAAAATCGACAGCTCCGTCTCCGCAGTGGTGACCGGTGGCGCCTCCGGCCTTGGCCTGGCGACGGTCCAGGCGCTGCGCGCGGTTGGTGCCAAGGTCGCCATCTTCGACATGAATGCGGAGGCGGGGGCCAGGGCGGCGGCGGAAACCGGTTCCGTCTTCGTGACCTGCGACGTACTCTCGGACGCGTCGGTCGATGCTGCTTTCGCGGCAGCGCGGGAGGTGAACGGCCAGGAGCGGGTGCTGATCTGTTGTGCCGGCGGCGGCAACGCCATCCCGACCGTGCGGCGTGACAAGGTGACGGGCGAGATCAAGATGTTCCCGACCGACCAGTTCGAATGGGTGCTGAAGCTGAATACCGTCGGCACCTTCCGCTGCATCACGCGGGCGGCGGCCGGGATGATGGCACTGGACCCGATCGACGGCGAACGCGGCGTGCTGATCAACACCGCGTCGGCCGCCGCGACGGAGGGGCAGATGGGCCAGGCGGCCTATTCCGCCGCCAAGGCCGGCATTGTCGGCATGACCCTGACCATCGCCCGCGATCTGGCGCGCGAGGGCATCCGGTGCTGCACGATCCAGCCCGGCATCTTCGACACGCCCGCCATGGCGCGGATGCCGGCGGAGATGAAGCAGGCCCTGGGCGCCATGGTGCCGTTCCCGTCGCGTTTGGGCGATGCCGGGGAATATGCGGGCCTGGCGCTGGAGATCGTGCGCAATGTCTATCTGAACGGCACCACCATCCGTCTGGATGGCGCCATCCGCATGCAGCCGCGCTGAGGGGGGTGGGGATACCGTTGATCTTGGGCGCGCGCGCCCACGGGCTGGTGACGCTGGCGGTGGAACCGGGCGGCGTCCCGGTCTTCATCCATAAAACCTGCCAGTCAGGGCTCGCCCGCCTCCGGCACGACCTGCCCTATGCCTCCAGCTCCGCCGGCCAGGGTTCGGCGACATTATCGGCGATCTTGCTCAGCAGTGCGTAAAGCTGGGTCAGCTCCGCCTCTGTCAGGCCGTGGAACGTCTCCTTCTCCAGCTGTTCGGCAAGCACGCCCAACTGGGCCAGCAACGGTTCCGTCCGTTCGGTGACTTCCACATTATAGGCGCGGCGGTCATCGTTGCGCGGGGTCCGGCGCAGCATGCCTTCCTGACACAGCTTGTCGATCAGCCGGCCGGCTGACGCCTCCGTGATCTCCAGCGTCTCCGCGATCGTCCGTTGCGTCATGCCGGGAAAGCGGGCGATGGCGGCGATCATGGTCCATTGCGATCGCGTCACGCCCAGGTCGGCCACCCGCTGGTCGAAACGTTTGCGCAAGGTGCGTGCCGTTGCGATGATCTTCAGCGAAAGGTCGCGCCGGATACCGCCGCCGCTGCCCCTGAACATCTGGTTTGTCATCCAAGATCCTCCATCGACCGACAAGATAGCGACCGGGCGCGCAAAAGAAAGCTGCAAACGGGCAGGGTCACAGCCGCTCGATGATGATGGCGGGCGCCATGCCGCCGGCTGCGCACATGGTGATCAGTGCGTAACGCCCTCCCGTCCGCTCCAGCTCATCCAAGGCGGTGCCGATCAGCACCGCGCCCGTGGCACCGATCGGGTGGCCCAGGGCGATGGCACCGCCATTGGGGTTTACACGCTCCCGGTCCAGGGCCAGGTCACGGATGAATTTCTCCACCACCACCGCGAACGCCTCGTTCACCTCCCAATGGTCGATGTCGGCGATGGTGAGGCCAGCCTTGGCCAGCACCTTGCGCGCAGCCGCCACGGGCGCGTTCAGCATCAGGGTCGGGCAGCCGCCCCTATTGGCGGTGGCCACGACGCGGGCGCGGGGCTTCAGGCCCGTGCGCTTCAAAGCGGTGTCGGACGCCAGCAGCAGGGCCGCCGCCCCATCGACATTGCCCGAAGAGGTGCCGGCATGGTGCAGCGGCACGATGTCCAGGTCGGGATATTTCAGATTGATCAGTTGCTTGAACGTCGTGCCATCGGCCTGCGCCGCCATGTCGGCGATGGCGGCGAAGGCGGGGGCCAGGGCCGCCAACTGTTCGACCGTTGTGCCCGGGCGCGGATGTTCGTCGCGGTCCAGAACCAGGGCGCCATCCTCGCCGACCACAGGGATCAGGGAACGGGCGAAGCGCCCTTGCGCGATGGCGACGGCGGCGCGGCGCTGGCTCTCGGCGCCGAAAGCATCCAGTGCCGCGCGCCCGATCCCCTCCAGCGCGGCGATGGCGTCGGCGCAGACACCCTGGTTCGACTGTGGATATCTGGCGGCCAGCCGTTTGTTGCCGCTGCCCAGGCCGCCCGGCGACTTCACGCCCGCCGCCCGCAGATCCTGTCCATATTGGGTGACATAGGACATCATCTCCGTGCCGCCGGAAATGACCATATCCTCCATCCCCGCCATGATCTGGGCGGCGGCCAGGCTGGTGGCGGTCAGGCCGCTGCCGCAGAACCGGTCCAGGGTGACGCCGCTGACAGTGACGTCGAAGCCGGCATCCAGGGCCGCCATGCGCCCCATATCGCCACCCTGCAGGCCGATCTGCGCGCTGGTGCCCCAGATCACATCGTCGATGCATGCCGGGTCCAGGTCGTTGCGGGTGCGCAGTGCCGACAGGACCGTGGCGGCCAGATGCTGGGGATGCAGGTGCGACAAGGCCCCCTTGCCCATCTTGCCGATGCCGCGCGGTGTGCGCACGGCGTCGATGATGAATGCCTCAGCCATCGCTCTATCCCCCTTGATCTCAGGTTTCAGCGGATATCGCATGCGCGTCTGTAAACCACCAATCGCCCCGGCGATTGATGCTGCACCGCGCCCGACATGGCTGGCGGGCGATGGTCCGGCGGGTAGATTGGCAGGGTTCCGGGGATGGGGGTGTTGTGTGGCTGGTGGGGAAAGCGTGTCGGGCAAGGGGAACGGCATCCTGGCGCCGCTGAGGGTGGCCACCTTCCGCCGGGTCTGGCTGGCAAGCCTGCTGTCGAATTTCGGGCAGCTGATCCTGGGGGTGGGGGCGGCCTGGGAGATGACGCGGCTATCGCCGTCGCCGGCCATGGTGGCGTTGGTGCAGTCGGCCCTGATGCTGCCCCTGATGCTGGTCGCTGTGCCGGCTGGGGCCATCGCCGACATGGTCGACCGGCGGCTGGTGGCACTCGCCGGGCTGGGCTTCGCCATCTGCGCCTCGGCCTTGCTGACGGCCTTGTCAGTTCTGGGACTGACAACACCCTGGCTGCTGCTGGGGTTCGCCAGCCTGATCGGGGTGGGGGTGGCGCTGTATGGGCCGGCCTGGCAGGCCACCTTGCCGGACCTGGTGGACCCGCCCCGCCTGCCGGCCGCCGTGGCGCTGGGCACCATCAGCTATAACATCGCGCGCAGTGTCGGGCCGGCCATCGGCGGCGTCATCGTCATGGCCTTTGGTGCGGGGGCTGCCTTCGGGCTGAACATGGTCTGTTATGTGCCTCTGTTCCTGGCCTTCCTGCTGTGGCGGCGTCCGGCGTCCGCGTCCGCCCTGCCGCCGGAGCGGCTGGACCGGGCTGTGGTGGCGGGCATCCGCTACGCGCTTTATTCGCAGTCCATCCGCCGCGTGCAGGCCCGAGCCTTCCTGTTCGGGGTGGCAGGTGCGGCGGCCGTGGCGCTGGCGCCGCTCGTGGCGCGCGACCTGCTGGGCGGTGATGCCGCTGCCTTCGGCCTGCTGCTGGGGGCCAGCGGTGTCGGGGCGGTGGTGGGTGCCCTGATGGTGGGACGGGTGGAACGGCGCTTGTCCATCGAAGGTGCGGTCAGCCTGTGTGCTTGCCTGTCGCTGGCGGCCCTGGTCCTGGTGGGGGCCAGCCGACACCTGGCCCTGTCCTGTGCGGCCCTGTTCCTGGTGGGGGCGACCAATATCCTGACCATCGCGCTGTTGAACGTCACGGTCCAGTTTGCGGCGCCGCGCTGGGTGACGGGGCGGGCCCTGTCCCTGTTCCAATGCGCGCTGACGGGCGGCATCGCCCTGGGTGCGGGATTGTGGGGGATGGTTGCGGCAAGGTTGGGCGTGGACATGGCGCTGTACGCTTCGGCCGGCCTCATGGGCGTGCTGCCGCTGGTGGGCCGCCTGTTCCCGCTGATCCGCAACGCCTATGCCGATCTGGCCCCCGCCGACATCCGCAGTGAACCGGAAGTGGCCCTGGACCTGGGCCTGCGCTCCGGCCCCGTCGTGGTGGAGCTGGATTATAAGGTGCCGGCGGAAAAGGTCGGGGATTTCTATGATGCCATGCTGAAGCTGGCCCATGTGCGGTTGCGCAATGGCGGTTTCGACTGGTCACTGGCCCGCGATATCGGCGATCCGGAGATATGGACGGAGCGCTATCATTGCCCGACCTGGGGCGATTACCTGCGCCTGCGCACCCGCTTCACCCAGGCCGACATCGCGGCACAGAAGGCTGCCGACGCCCTCACCCTGCCGCTGGATCGGCCCCGTGTGCGCCGCCGCCTGGAACAGCCCTTCGGTTCCATCCGCCGCAACCCGGTTCCCGACCCGGCACCGGCGGAGAGCTACGGGCCCTGACCGGCATAGATGCACCAAGGCTTGCCCGTGAGTGCCCAGCGCATGCAGGACCATTGCCGTCATGGTGCCGGCACCCGAATAGTGGGCCGGGGGCCGCGGCAGGCGGCACGTGACCTCAAGAAAAATATGGGGAGGCAGTGTGGACAAGGCTATTCCAGAACCAACGGCCGGGGGGCCGGTGGATGAGATTTCAACGGCCAGGCGCTGGTACATGCTGATCGTGCTGGCCATGGTTGGCAGCGTCAGCATCATCGACCGGCAGATCATCAATATCCTGATCGAATCCATCCGCCGCGACCTGTCGCTGAGCGACAGCCAGATCGGTTTCGTGACCGGGCTGGCCTTTGCCGCCACCTATATGGTGATGTGCATTCCGGCGGCACGCCTGGCCGACCGCTGGTCCCGTCCGCGCGT
>Ga0209373_10003527_pt1 | contig 14335 bp, 10 predicted proteins | sample Higcelweek5metaG_FD_187173 | JGI IMG/M metagenome (GOLD analysis project Ga0209373, IMG submission 187173) | Freshwater pond sediment microbial communities from the University of Edinburgh, under environmental carbon perturbations - High... | ecosystem: Environmental > Aquatic > Freshwater >...
CGGTTGACGAGCGTTCCGGTTTCGTTCTTGGTCTCGGGATAGACGATGACTCCGGCCTGTTTATCGAGAATCAGGATCCAGTCATCCTCATACAAAATGGAAACCCGCACGCTTTCGGGCACGAAATCCAGTTGTTCAAACGGAGTCAGATTAATGGTAATGGTATCTTGCGCATGCAAAATCGTATCGAAAGAGGCGGGCAGATTATTGATTTGCACCAACTGCTCCTGCTTCATTTTATTCTTCTTTTTTTCGCCAACATGAAAAATCCCGACGAACTCTTCGAGAGTACGTCCGGCAAACTGGTCAGTGAGGGTCATTGTCCAAGTTTCCATGATTTTTCCTGCTTTCTTTTTTCAGTATAAAAAACCGACTGGAGTCGGTTGTCGACAGCAACTCTCCGATTTCGGAGAGACCCTGTTAATACGTTTGTTTTCCTGGTATGATGCCGCGGACACCCCCGCGCGGACGATCGGAATCGCCTTTAAATCGGGGAATGAGGTGAACATGCAGATGCATGACTGTCTGTCCGGCGCAGACGCCGTTGTTGATGCCCACATTGTAGGCATCGGGATGAAAGGTGGAATCCACGATGTTTTTGAGGGCCGTTAGTGCCATGCCGATCGCCGCGTGTTCTGCCGGTGTGGCCTCGAAGATCGTTTCGATGTGACGCTTCGGAATGATCAGCGCATGTCCGGATGAAACCGGAAAGTGATCATAGACGGCATAAACGAGTTCATCCTCATACAGGTGTTTTTCTGTAGCGGCGGCCAAGTCGCAGAATAGACACATCTTAATGTTTTTTGAACAGAATTGCGATACCGAGAGCGACCAATCCGATCGGCAGGACCAGATACGAATACTGCCAACCCTGCGCATCAATGAGGAAATAGACGCCAATGCAGAGTAGAATCAGATTTCCGGTTTCAACGCCGGATTTTATCATTTTATAAACAGCCGGAATGATCAAAAACAACGTCCACCAGCCCGCAAAGAAGATGTCATGGACAATGTTCAAACGGTCCAGCAAAAATACCACTCCAACGATAATGAGAACGATGCCCCAGAAAACTTTGTTGTTATTCTTCATACATCATCAACTCCTTGTTCTATTGTACCGAAAAATCGCGGTTTTGTCAATCAATCGGCCATGGTTTCGCATATCGGAAAACCCAAAAAAAAGCAAAATAAACCAAAGCCCAGTCTATCATAAACCGCTTGTTGGCAACTGTCAAGAAAACTTCTCGATGAAAACGCAACCAAGAAAAAAAGCGGCTTGCGCCGCTTAAAAAATGGTAATGACATCGGTGAGTTCTTTAAGCTTCCAGTCCGCGATCGGCGATTCCACGCCATCGTACATCGCACAGGCAAACATTCCGCCCGCTTTAGCAGCCTGAATGCCCATGATGGCATCTTCCACGACTACGCAGTTCTCGGGATCAACACCCAGTTTCGATGCCGCCCGCAGGAAAATTTCCGGATGCGGTTTGGCCATGGACACTTCGTTGCCATCCACCATCACGTCAAATGCCGTTTGCAGTTTCGTCTGTTCCAATATCTTTTCGGCATTCTTGCTGGAGGAGGTAATGGCGGTTTTGATCTTCTTTGATTTCAGGAAAGCGAGCGTGACATCCACACCGGGAACCAGATCCTTTTCGGACAGATTGTCCAGCAGACTGATGTACTCCGCGTTTTTAAAGGCCGCCATGTTGTTCTTTTCGGTCTGATTATATTTCTTTTTATTCTTTTTCAAGATCAAATCGAGGGCTTCCATGCGCGGAAGTCCGCGGATCGCCTTGCATAGGTTCTCCGTCAGTTCAATGCCTTCACGGTCCGCAATCTTCTTCCATGCCTGAAGATGGAGCGGTTCGGTGGGAACGATGATGTTGTCAAGATCAAAGATGACAGCGGCGATATTCTTCCGTTTTTCCCAAGTGATCGTAAGTCCGTTGTTTTTGACGACCACATTGGCGACTTTTCCCATCTCGATGCATTTGAAGCGCATTTCTTCGATGCCTTCCGGCAGGCGGGTGTTTCCCGCAAGCAGGCCATCGAGATGCTGCAAACCGGCAAATCCGTATACAGCGGTCATATAGGCACCGCCGCTGGAAGCCGGGTGCGTTCCGCCGATGTAAATGCCGCCGGCATAGGTCTTGCCTTCGCCGTTCAGATCGATCGAGGCACCTTTTAAGAAGAGCGGGTAGGCGAAATTCGGTTCCCCGATTTCGCAGGCCAAAAGCGCGTACATCAGAGCCGAAAGACTCGATCCGTGTTCCGTACGCGGTTCGTAATAGTTCCAGTTGGCTTTTTTAACTAATTTCGTATATTCGTTCCGGAACAAAGAAAGCATCGTCACCACATCCGCCGTTTTGATCACCTGCGTGGTGGTTGCGACTCCGTTTTGTCCGCCCAGATATTCGTTGGGATGATGGATGCGTTTTTTCAGTTTGGTCATGTCCGTATCTTCGAGTTTACGATACCCCTCAAATTGTTCGATGATCAGATCAGGGCCGGGAACAGGAAGATAAATCGATTTGACAATCACTTTAATGCCATCGATGAGTTCCTCGTATCCGTTGTCCTGAATCAGTTCGTTGACGAATTTCGGATCGATTCCGCGCATATATTTGATCGATTTCAGCATCACTGAAAACGTATTGGCGATCATTTTATTAGTAAAGGCGTTGTTGTCGACACTCTCGTGGTATTCATCCGGTCCGGTGACGTTTTTCACCACATAAAGATTGGTTTCCGGATCGAGAATGATGTAAGAATGATAGAAACGCGCACATTCGATGATGGTGCGCAATCCGCCATTTAAAAGCACGGTGTAATCGTTCGTCTGGGTCACATAACGGTTGATGGCGTAGACGACGTCGCCCGAAACATGGATTTGCTTTTCATTAAAATACGTTCGGATCGGAATGCCGGAATCCGCTGCAATGATGTTGTAATCCGTGCAGGCTTCATCGCCCGTATCCTGACTTTCCCAGGCATAAAAGGCACCTTCATAGCCGTAATGCTCTGCTTTTCGCATGGCACCGTCCAGCGTGTGGATGCGGTACATCACGATTTTGCGGGCGGCATCAAGGTCCGTGTTGAGATAGAACGGCAGCAAAAACAATTCCGTGTCCCAATAAACGGCACCTTTATAGGACTGACCGGACAGACCGCGCGCGGGAATGCCGCGGTATTCACTGTACGGACGGATGATGATGAGATTATAGATGCTGTTGCGAATCGCCAGTTGAGCCTCATCGTTTCCTTTGATCTGGATGTCGGAAAAATTCCATTTTTGTTTCCAAAAAGCCAAATTCTCCGCCACCAGATGATCATATCCCTGTTCGGCGGCGGCAAGAGCCATCGTGCGGGAGCGTTCATCCGCATCCGTATAGGTGTGTTCGACGGCGGTATACTTAAAAATGGTATAAGTTTTTCCCGGTTCCGCGTTGACGCGGAAACGGCGCATTGCCATGCCACTGATTAAAAGGGTTTCGCTTTCCGCATCAAAGTTGTTTTTCACAACCTCGGTAACGGCCACTTTCCAGTTGTTTTCTGCGGTTTCACCGATCACGGTGTAAGCGGATCCGGCATCGCGGAAAGACATGTTCTGCAGATGCGGTCCGTTCATGTCATAAACGGAAATATCGACTCCCGTCATCAAATCGACTTGAATCGGTCGGCTGACGGAGAAGGAATATTTTAGCAGCAGCAAGTGCAGATTGGACTGCCCGCAGAAACGTTCCGCGTGAATGGTGATTTCCGTACCATTGTGCAAAAACACGGTTTCGCGGGTGTGCGTACCCGAAGCCATGTCGAGGGATTGCATGTGACGAATGGGCGTCAATTTCAAAGGATTCAGAACGACCTGACCCAATTTCAGATAAGTATAAAGCGGGTTAAAAACATTGACGGATTCGCGCCAATGACCATCGAACTGATCATAGAGACCCGCCATGTTCATCGCAACCATTTGATCGCGAGAATACTCTTCCAAGGTGCCGCGATAGCCAAAATAACCGTTACCGATCATAAACTTGTTACCGTTTTTGACGATCTCGTTGGGATTGAATGCGTTGATTTCGACTTTAAACATTGGATCACCCCATGATTTGAAGGAATTGGGTCTAGAGTTTTAGTATATCATCTTTTTCCCCGATCGAAAAGAATGATCAAGGATTTTGTCTGTTTATTTGTGGCCGTTAATCAGCAGTTTCCAGAAATCATCGGCTGTACAGGGTTTTCCAAACAGATAACCTTGAAGCGAGTCGACCTCGATGGAAGAGAGAATTGCTTTTTGGGTTTCGGTCTCCACGCCCTCGCAGCAGACCTCAGAATTCCGCATATGGCAGAATTTCGTGATGGTATCGACGAAGGAAACGGTATAGGGATCGTATTCAATGTTAAAGATGAAACTGCGGTCGATTTTGACAATATCGAGCGGCAGTCGACGCAAGTGGTTTAAGGAAGAATAGCCGGTGCCGAAATCATCCATCGCGATGCGAATGCCGATATCGCGCACGGAAGACAGGATCTCGATCACTTTGTTGATATCATTGATCGCAAGACTTTCGGTTACTTCGAAAATCAGTTTTTTGGGCGGAATGTGATAGGTGTTGAGTGTGCTGCGAACGGATTCGACCAGGTCGGATTGCAGCGTCTGCAATACGGAAAAGTTGACAGAGAAACAAAGATCATATCCGTAATCCAGCCACTTCTTCGCTTCTTTGCACGCCGAGTTCAAGATAAACTTTCCGAGCGGAACAATCAATCCGGTGGCTTCGGCAATCGGAATGAATTTGACCGGGCTGACAATCCCGTATTCTTTTGAGAACCAGCGAACGAGCGCTTCCGAAGAAACGATCTTGCCGGTTTTGGCGGAGATGATCGGCTGGTAGAACACTTCAAATTCCGCACAGCCGTCATCAATCGCGATTTTGAGCGCGCGTTCGAGCAGATCGGTATCTTCTTCATACTTTTTCAGCGACAAATCATAAAGCACATAGCGGTTCTTGCCCGAAAGCTTGGCATCTTTCAAGGAGATATTGGATTTACGGATTAAATCGTTAATGCCCTGCTCCGCATCGGAAAGGTACACAATGCCCATGCTGACAGTGCAGCTGGTTTCATATCCGTCAATGAAGAACGGCTTTTCAAAGATCTGCATCACCGTGTTGGCAAGGTCATAGATCGACACTTGCTGCGGAGAATCGATCAGCACGCAAAACTCATCACCGCCAAACCGGAAGAGATGTCCGGTAATCTCCGGTATTAATCGCATCTGTTTGGCAATGGCTTTCAGCAGTTCGTCGCCGATGGCATAGCTAAAGGTATTGTTGATCATTTTGAAGTTGTCGATGTTGAGATGCATGACCAGACAGTTCGATAAATCTACTGAGGGGTTTTCATAGATTTTCTTAACTTCAATTTCGAACTTGATCCGGTTTGGTAGGCCGGTCAGCACATCGGTGAAGGCGAGAGCGGACATGGTTTCCTGAGTCTTTCGGTTCTGCGTGATGTCCGTCAGAATGAGCATGACCGAGTCTTTTCCGCTTTCAAAGCTGATATCGGACCGATCGATTAGAAACCATTTATCCTGTTCCGGGAAATGAATGTTTTTTTCTGCGTTTTTAGAATCCGCAACCAAGAGCACACGATGAATGATCTGGTTCAGTTCGGTTTGCTCGCGGCTGGCTCTTCCGCTGGCACTGCTGACAAGCTCCCAGAATTTTTGGTTGGCAAATTGGTACGCTGAGGTCTCGCGGTCAATCAGAGCGATGGCGGCCGGCATGGAATCCATCGAGCGCATATACTCTTCCATGTTGTGGGTAATGGCTTCTTTATTCGCGTTACGTTCAATAACGGAGGAAAGAATATACCCCACATCTTCAAACATCATCACTTCATCCGCTGTCCATTTACGGTTCTGAAAGTTATCGACAAAGTTTAAAAATCCATAAACCTGATCCTTGTTGGACAGACGCACGCCGACGATTGCACGGGCGAATTCGCGGAAATGTTTTTTGTCCGGAACGAGGTCATCGGAGTTGACCACAAAACTGACGTTCTTTTCGTATTCCCAATTTGCATAGAACGTGTCAGACAATTTCAAGTTTTGAAATTGTTTTTTACGTTCGCTTTCACCTTCGACAAACCATTCGCTGATCAGGCTGTAATCATCCTGTTCCGCCGCATATTGAAACATCGATCCACGCGTCAGCGTAAATGCTTCGCCGATTTTTGGTATCATCTGATGAAAGCACTGTTCGACGTCATCGGTGCGATTGGCAATATTCAGCAACTCCAGAATGATGCCGTGGCTTTGTTTCTGCCGGTTCAAATCCCCGGCAAAATTTGCCGATGACTGGATCTGCATGACGGTAACGGCAGCGGAAAACGCAACCGAGCCCACACTGTCGGCGATGATCTGCCCATTGCGAAGGATCTCGGGGATCATGACACGTTTGAAGTGATGAAACAAGTGTTCGGGATCACTGAAAACGCGAGATCCCGGCCAGGAGAATAGATCGGTGATCAGTCCGTAGAGAACCAGGGTGCCGATACGGTTATCGATATGAGTGATCGGAAACGCGCGCACAAAAAGGTTCTCGTACATGCATACCGGGGCTTCGTTGACCGCAAAAGAAGAAAAATCGATCAACTGTTTGATCACGACATCATAGCCTTTACTCTTGATCGCCGAATCCATAAGCGGTGTGCCATAGTTGTTTAAAAGCATAATATCGATATTGAGCGATGCCGAGTATTTTTCGAGCATTTCCTTGACGTTGGAATACATTAAAGCGGTGCCGAAATTGAAATTTTCAGAAACGACCGCATTGTGAGAAACCTGCGGATTTTCCATTTGATAGATTTTTTGCAGAGACTCGGAGGCTTGTTTGGTGGATGTGATGTTCAGGATCGCCGTTTCCAAATACTCCACTCCGCGAACCGTGGTGGTGAACATGGTTTCACGTATCCAGAAAACGATGTTCTTTTTGGAAACCAGGCGGTACTCGCAGATCGTCTGCAAAACCCGGTGGCTCAGGATGGATTCAATTGCGGCCGTGTAATCGTTGCGGTCTTCCGGGTGGATCAGATCAATGAAACGGATTTTTCCGCTGATGAGATCAGAAACTTGAAAACCGAATTGATGAAAGTTTTCGGAAATGATCTGATAAACGGATGGGGTCGCCGCTTTCCGCACGGTATAAACCGTGTGCATGCGGTTGATGGCGACCATGATCATCTCGAAGTTCTGGGTCTTTTCATCATTCGGATCATAACAGTCGATCAGGGCGGCAATCTTGAGAATTTTTCCATCTTCGCCAAGATGGGGCGTAAAGAAGGCTTTTGCTGGAATAATTTCCTGGTGTGCGGTAACCACCCGAATGTTGGTGGAGAAGGATTCTTTCTTCTGGTATAATTTTTCATTCACTTCCCGCAGATACCGATCGTAATCTCCGGGATAGACAATGTCTTTCATCGAGATTTTTCCCGAAGCGAACATTTCAAAATCGTATCCCAATTTGGAAAAATTGTTGCTATAGTTTTCGACTTTGGGTTCAGAATCCTGATTTTGAACGGCAATATAAATATTCGCGGCAGAAAGCAGCCGGTTGATGAGAACTTGATTGACCGGAACGGTTGATTCCGCGACCGGAACATCGGGAATTCCTGACTGATTGAGGGGCTGATAGATCAGAACTGCCCCCAGCAGCTCATTGGATTTACTGTAAAAAGGGAATTTTTCTAATTTGACCAGGGAAGTAAACAAATTCACTTTAATTTTGCCGATCTGATCCCAAAAACAGGTCCCGTTCTTGAAGATGGCTTCATCCGCATCGCGATACTCTTCGCGGACAACCGGATCATAAAGGTCAGAATCGGTATATCCGATAATGGAATGACTGACGCCGTTTTCCATCGGGACATAGTCACTGTGTCCGAGATAACGGGATTCCAGGTCTTTCCACATGATGCGAGGGAGCTGATTGTCCCGGAAGTTGGAGATGCGCGGTTCGAAGAATACAATGACGAGGTGTTCATCCTGAATGTCGATGACGCTGACGGATCCGCTGCAAATGATGGTCTGATTGCCAAGCGAAAGGTTCAATCCGTAGAACACTTTTGAATTTTCTTTCGGAAGTGAATCGTAATTGAAACTCAATGCGCAGAAATTCGGAAGATCGCGCTTGGGAGTTCGCATATCTTTCATCGCCAGAATTAAACCGGTCTCTTTGACAAAAATAACCGTGTTGTAATTCAAGCGATCGCACAGTTCGGTAAAGTGGTGTTTGTAGTATGCATTCGTCATGGCGAATCCCCCTGAATGGAAAAGCAATCACAATGAAAAAAAGCAAAATGAAAAGGAAGGTGCAGCTGAACCTTTTATGGATGGTATTATAGCACGATTTGGGCAATCGTGCCAATTCTTGTTGAATCATTTGACGAAAAAAATGCACAAAATCGCATCAATTTTAACAAATAAGAACAAATTGGATTTCATTTCATTTTAAAGTGCCAAAATCATCTAGCTGCGTTTACTTTGCAAACTGACACCGCAAAAAATTATTGATTCTGAATCTTGCTTTTTTTTGCTTTATTTGGTACAATTAAAACGCTTATATTAATGGAGGTGACAAAATGGCACAAATTAAGTCGCAGATGAAACGTATTCTTACCAACGAGAAGAAAAAATTGGCGAATGCTTCTTTCAAAACATCCTTGAAAACAGCACTGAAAACCGTCGAATTGGCAGTAGCCAATAAGGACAAAGCCGCTGCAGTAACCGCTTTGAACTTAGCATATATGAAACTCGACAAGTCGGTTTCGAAAAACATTCATCACAAAAACTATGCAAGCAGAGAAAAAGCCCGTCTGGCAGTCAAAGTAAATTCCTTACAGTAGATGAAAAAAAAGCCTCGCGGCTTTTTTTTTTATATTCCGAGCAGGAAAAGTTCCAACCCGATTTTTTTATCGAGTGCCCCGCTTTTGATGCGGAAATCGATCTTTTCCAGTTCGATCATATATCGCGCCAAGAGATCATCTGAGAGGTCTCTTGCATTCTTAACAATATAGTACGTGCGCCCTTTGGACGCATTGAAGTACTTCATGATATCCTCAAAAGCGCATTTCATCCGCAACAGTTCCTTGGTATAAAGAATCTCCTGAAATTTTCCGGTGATCAGCGATAAAATCATGGTCGGTTCCGTCGATACTTCGGAAAGATCCTGATAAATCCTTGTGACCGCCCGGGTGTCTTTGGCCAGGATTGCGTTCACCAGTTCAAAAATGTTATCTTCCAGATTGCGGCAGGTGACTTTTCGGACGGTCTGAATGTCGATTTCGGTCTTGGTGTCGACATATTGAAAGAGTTTCTCCAGTTCATTGAGGGCAAGAAGGGTATTGTCGCTGGTGCGGTTGACGAATTCGCCTAGCGCATCGGCGTCCATCGTTTTTCCGGCTTTTTCCAGCGATGCTTTGACCATCGGGAAAAGGTCTTCTTTTTTTACGGTCAGGCACTCTTCTGCTTTACAAGTTTCCTGGATGACTTTCACAATCGGTTTGCGGGCATCGAGCTTCTCATAGGGAGCCTGGAGAATGAATACGGTGGTCGGATTGGGGTTGCGCAGATATCGCGTCAGATACGCCAAATTGAGGTCCGAATCCTTGCCTTTGGCCACCGGAGTGAGAAACGAGCAGTTTTTGAGAATAACGGCTTTTTTATCAGATAAAAACGGAATGGTCATCGCGGCGTTCACGGCATCTTCCATCGTTGTTTCTTCCATATCAAAAACCTCGACATCAACCACGTCGACACCTTGATCGGATAGGACTTTTTCGGTCCGGTTTTTGATTAAATATTCGTCAAGTCCGAAGAAAAAATAAAGATTTCCGTTCATTAAGATCACCATCATCATTATATCATGATTTCAAATCAGACAAAAACAAAATTACAAAAACCGTACGAACCGCATGATCTCGTTGTTAATCCATTTTTCCGGATTATTTTTGGTCAGCATGCCTTTTTCGAAAAATGGCAGATAGAAAAACGTGAGCGTTCCGCATTCATCGGTGCGGTACACCTCCGCCCCGATTTTACTCAATTGCTTTAAAACCGAGGCGACGGGATGGCCGTATGTATTGTTTTTCCCGACAGAAATAACCGCAAATTCCGGATCGGCGGCGAAGAGAAATGAAGCCGAGGAGGAGGTATCGCTGCCGTGATGACCGACTTTGAGCACATCGGGCGAAAGCACATAATCCTGCATCAGCCGTTGTTCCACCGCGATCCCGGCATCTCCCATGAACAGCCACGTTTGAAACCCGATTATTCCGTAAAGAACCAGTGAGTTATCATTTTCATCCGTGTTCCCGCTCGAGGAAGAAAGCACGTCAAACTCGAGATCATTGACCCGGATTTTGTCTCCTTCTTTGACTAAGGCGGTCCTTGATTCCGGCACACCGGCTAAAAACGCCCCGCATACCACCCGGCCGACGTCAATTTCTTTTAGCAAATCCAGCAGTTCTCCGCAGTGATCGGCGTCTGAATGCGTAATGATCACGCGATCCAGATGACGGATGTTTTCGCCTTTGAAATAGGCGATCAGCGCATCGTAATCATCGCTCTTTCCGGTATCGATCAGCACATCGGCGCCACCGGCATGAATGTAAATCGCATCTCCCTGTCCGACATCCAGAATCTTGACAAAAGAGACTCCGGGGAGCGTCGGAAAGGTAAAGACAAACAGGCAAAGAAACACGATGCATAATGCCGGTTTGATCCACGCTTTTTTGGTTTCCAACCGGATCAAAAGCCACAAGATCAAAACAAAATAGAGCGCTTTGCTCCAATCAGAGGGAAAATTGAAGGAAATGGCAGTATCCCATTGAGCCAAAAAACGCACTGCCTCGGTAAACAGACGAAGCAACAACTGATAGAATCGCGCAAATGCGGGCAGGAACACGGTCAGGAATGAAGCGGGAAACAGACATTTTTCCACGAACAGCACAAAAACAAGGTTAGCCGGAATCGATAGGAGATTCCATTCCTTGTTCGCTTCCAGCAGGATCGGAAGCGCGATGAGATTGGCATAAATTCCCAGCTTCAGAACAGATAGAAACGGATGCGTGGTTTTTAACAGCGTTTGTCCGATCACAATCGAAAACGCAATCAAAAAACTGAGTTTAAAGCCCAGCGAATCGAGATAAAACGGATTGAGAATCAAAAAGAAACACAGCACAAAGGTCATCAGGTCGATGCGAGAAAGCGATAGTTTTTCCCAGTCACGGATGAAAACGCAAAAAACGATCGCGACCGCGCGCAAAACAGAAACCGAAAAGCCGGTTAGAATGCAGTATAATCCCAAAACCGCGAGAATAATGCCCTCTTTCGCGCGTTTCTGAATGAACAATTTCTTGAGAATCTGATCCAAAAACGCCACGATCAGGGCGATGTTCATCCCTGAGATCGCAAACAAGTGCGACAGTCCGAGATCCTGAATGGCGCCTGTAGTGGAATCATCCATGGAATCGGCATCGCCGAGCAGCGTATATAAAAGCATCGCCGACACGTCTTTTGGGAACACGCGAAGCAAATATTCCCGCACGCGGTACCGCACGATGTCGGGATGGATTTGATGTCCCGTCACGGTGATTTCATTCGCGTAAAACGTTGCCTGGATGCCCATGGATCGCAAATAGGCTTGATAGGAAAAACTGTGTTCGATCGCTGTGCCCGTATTCGTATAAATGCGGCCGGACACTTCGATTTCATCACCGGGAAGAATAACGTCTTCCGATTGGGGGTAGACGAAAACGCGTCCATCTTCCGTGACCAGTTCGAAGTGGTCCTTTGACACTTGCGCCACGCGACCGGTAAGCAGGGTCGCATCCGGTTCCACGCTCTGATTGAGCCAAAGCAGGAGCGAGATGAGGGCAAGGGCAGAACATGCCGCACCGAGAAAAAACAAACGGCGAAAACGGACCCACAGATACAGTCCTTCGGCGATCAGGAAAAACAAAGCGATGAGATGCTCCCGCGCCAAAAGAAACAGCACTAAAACAATGCCGAGATGAATGTAATAGCCGGAATCATACGACAATGTCGTCTTTAATTTCCGCATAAACGCTGCTCTTGATGCCCGACACCAGCATGATGTCTTCAACCGTGGAAAAGAGACCGTTTTCCGCGCGGTAATCAACGATCGCCTGCGCCAGCACTGCCCCGATGCCGTTTAATGTTTCCAGTTCCGACACCGTTGCCGTATTAATATTAACTCGTTTGTCCGTATTACCGGGCTCAACCGGTTCTTCAACCGGTTCCTCCTTGGTTTGTTCGGCCGCGGCCGCAATCGCCTCCGCCACCGTCAAAACCACAATGTCCTGTCCCGAAGTCACTCGCGCTGCCAAATTCAGATTCAGCGTCGAACCGTTCAAACTCACTCCGCCGGTCAGGTTGATGACTTGACCGATCGTGGTCGTATTGCTGACATAGAACAAACCCGGACGGACGACTTCGCCGTGGACCGATACATAAAAATAGGAGGGCACTTCCGGATCCGGCGTCGATGCACCCGCTTTGCGCGGAATCACGATCAGCATTTCATCCGTTAACAGTTTTGCCAGATTGACGGACGACAAATCGGCATCCAGGGTCGCTCCGCCGGCCGCTGCAATCGCGTCTTCCAGCCGATCGGTGGGCAACAGACACACCATGCCCGGCTGATTCACCGCCCCTTTGACATCGACACATACCGAATCATCGGTTTCTTCTACCGGTTCGGTTTCCGTTTTTTCATTCTTTGAGGGAACCACAATCACCTGTTCGTCTGTCAGTTTGGCCGCGCAGTTCAAACTAGACAGATCGGCGTTTGCGAGCAGTCCAGCTGCTTCGATCGCATCAGTAATCCGCGATCCGGCCGGCAGACGAAACACGCCGGGAGCGACAACCGCTCCTTTCACTTCCACGAACACGCTTTGATCCGATGCGGTTGTTCCCAGAGGAGTCGCGGTTGTTTCCGTGGGTTGTGCATCCCATGCAGAAACGTCTGTGATGTTGACCACGATGATGCCGATAATACCGACAAGCAATAAAAAAAAGCCCGAATAACGTTTGATGAACGAATGCATGCTACCACCTCGTTATCATCATACGCCACTAGGGCTTTTGTTCTTTTTAACTTTCTTTTTTTTGTAGAACCAGAATGGTGCGTTCGGGAAGCGTCATCGTTTCCACCACGGTGAATCCCACCCGTTTGGCAATGTCCAAATACATTTCCAGATCATGGGTTTCTTCGTAGATCCGCACATCGTGTTCGCCGTCTTCCAATTTCAGGGTGACGGTATGGATGATGGAATGCTCCTGTTCTCCCTTGTGGCATTCCCAGTGAAAATGGTATTCCTCATCGTCTTCCACATAACCGTCAAGCGCGTCGATGTAGTCGGCGGAAAGAATATCGAAGAGAAACATGCCGCTCGGATTCAAAGCGGTAAAGATATTGGTGAGACCGAACTGCACGTCCTCCAGATCGGCCAGATGGTTGATCACATCCATCGAGGCGATCACCGTATCAAACTGATCGGCGATCGGATCCAGCATGTCGTAAACAAAAATATCGAGATCCACATTGCTTTCTTTCGCGCGGTATTCGACAATCGAAAGCATTTCTTCGGACAAATCCGTGGCGGTGACGGCGTACCCGCGGCGGGCGATCTCTAATGACAGGGTTCCCGTTCCGCATCCGATGTCCAGAAGCGTTCCGTAGGAGGTATAGCGATCAAGCAGCTCTAAATAATCTTTATAGACTTCTTCATCAATGAAGGCGTCATAAAAATTAGCTAAATAATCATATTCCATTGGAAATTTCCGTCACGGGAATTTCTTTACGCTGGATAAACAGTTTTTCCAACTGATAGTATTCCCGTTCTTCCTTGTGCATCACGTTGACGATGATGTCCCCAAGATCAAACAGAATCCAGCGTCCTTCATCGGCTCCTTCGAGTTTGAGGTTTTCATCTTTGTCCAGGCAATCAATCATATGCCGGACCGAAGCGGAAACCTGACGTTCGTTCGAACCGCTGGCGAGAATCTGAAAATCGAAAAACGGCGAATAGTCCCGAAAATCAAAAATCCGGATGTCCGTCAATTTCAGACCTTCCAACGCTTGGATGACTCTTGTTAATTTATTGTTCATTCGTTATTCCTCCAGATATTGCTCGTAAAACTGTTTTGTTTCCAGACTGAGGGGCACAATGGCATATCCCATCTTTTTGACATGTTCCAAAGAAGACAGAATGATTTTGGCCACGGCCTTGTTTAAATTGTGAAATG
>Ga0209373_10003528_pt1 | contig 14334 bp, 14 predicted proteins | sample Higcelweek5metaG_FD_187173 | JGI IMG/M metagenome (GOLD analysis project Ga0209373, IMG submission 187173) | Freshwater pond sediment microbial communities from the University of Edinburgh, under environmental carbon perturbations - High... | ecosystem: Environmental > Aquatic > Freshwater >...
ACACATGCGCCTGATCTGCCTATTTGTCTCCCCTCGCTTCGGCGTGGGTGGCAGCGTAGCTCAGCGGTAGAGCAGGGGAATCATAATCCCTTGGTCGGGGGTTCAAATCCCTCCGCTGCTACCAAATAACGATTTGAGGACGTCCGACAAGGTTCGCTAACGTCTTCTTATTATTGATGAAATGGGTCAAAGGTTGTTCTAGAGTATCCGGTAAGATTTCCTCATTTCCGATCCCAAAGTGGGAAGCAAAAGGGGAAGCAAGCAACCGGAGAAAAACTTTGTTTCCCACCCCCAAGATTACCACGGCGGATATTGAACGCGCCGAATCCCGCGACAAGACCTATAGGCTTGCCGTTGGCCATAGCCTTTATATCCAGATTGAGCCCAATGGGGCTAAATACTGGCGGTGGAAATACCGCTTTCTTGGCCGTGAGAAACGGCTTTCTTTCGGGGTTTTCCCTGAAACCTCCCTTAAACAGGCCATTGAGCAGACAGAAGCCGCAAGAGCCCTTCTAAAGGCTGGCCAAGACCCGTCGGTAGTCAGGAAGGAAGCGGTCAAACAAAGGGTCAAGGCTCAAAAATTGAAATCTGATTTTAGGATTGAGCTTACCAAAGGTGGGCATCTTATCATTGAAACCGAAAGGCACGTGATACTCCTGAACCCTCCCCAGATAGATGCGCTGAAAGCTTTCCTCTTCGCTACGGCAAAGGTGACGCGGTGCTGACGGCAAAGGAAGTCCAGAACGCAAAGCCAGCTCCCAAGCTTTATCGTATGTTCGATACTAACGGCCTATATTTAGAGGTAAATCCTGCGGGTGGCCGTTATTGGCGTTACAAATACAAGTTTATGGGCAAAGAAAGACGCCTTGCCTTTGGCGTATTCCCTGAAGTCAGTCTTTCCGAAGCTCGTGAGAAACGAGACCAAGCCCGAAAAACGCTTGTTGGTGGTGTTGACCCTTCTGAACAGAAAAAAGCAACCAAGCTTGCTGCAATGGTGAATGCGGCCACAACTTTCGAACTTGTTGGGCGGGAATGGTATGCAAACCAAAAGGAAGCTTGGGCAGAAAAGCACGGGGCCAATATTCTGCGCCGTTTGGAGGCAGACGTTTTTTCTGAAATCGGCTCTCGTCCAATTAAGGACATAACGCCCCTTGAGCTTTTAGCTATGGCCCGCAAGATCGAAAAACGCGGTGCGCTTGAATTAGCTCGACGTGCTACGCAAACATGTGGCCAGATTTTCCGCTATGCGATTGTGACTGGCCGTGCCGAAAATGATCCTTCCTCAGCTTTAAAAGGTGCTTTGAAGCCAATGAGAAAAGGTCACTTCGCGGCTTTTGAAATTGAAGAGCTTCCAATGTTTCTCTGTGGGCTCAACCTCAATCAAGCCCGTCTTTTTCCTGCAACGATCAACGCCGTAAAGTTTCTTATGCTTACCTTTGTTAGGACAAGTGAGCTTGTTGGCGCGACGTGGGGTGAGTTCAACTTTGAAGAAGCCGAATGGTCAATTCCAGCTGAGCGCATGAAAATGCGTCGGGCGCATATAGTTCCACTATCCAAGCAATCTTTAGAGATTTTGAAAGCTCAAAAAGAAACGTCTGTTTATGGCAACTGGGTTTTTCCTAATCAAGTTACCCCTCGCAAGCATATGAGCAATTGCACCATCTTGGGCGCAATCAAAAGGCTTGGTTATAAAGGACAAATGACAGGCCACGGGTTCCGCGCTCTTGCCATGTCCTCCATTAAGGAAAAACTGGGCTATAGGCACGAGGTCGTTGATCGCCAATTAGCCCACGCCCCGCGCAATCGGGTCGATGCTGCCTATGACCGAGCCAAGTTCCTGCCGGATCGCAGGATTATGATGCAAGAATGGGCAGATTACCTTGATAAACTGGCCGAAAAAGGTAAGGTTATAGATATCTAATTTTAGAAGGCTGGAAAATATGCCTAAAAACGGATCAAAAATTCAATCACCATCGGATGATTTCATTCGCGAGGCTGTGGAATTTGCCATGGCTAAACGTGGTCCTGTCGTTGCCCCAGAAGGTTTATCGCTGTTTGATCGGCGAAGATACGAGGCGGCTATTGAAGCGTACAGAAGCCCACTAAGACCTAAGGCTAAAGATAACCGGACACCAACAGGAACGCTTTTAGGCAATATTTTTAAAAAAATTTGTGGCAAAGCGTGCGGTCTTTAATTTGAGTTAGTGCAGTTCTGAGACATAGCTTCTGTATATCAGCTTGTTGCAATGCTTCGGTTAACCAAAAGAAACCAATTAATGCATTGATAACCAACTCGTTGAAACTATTTGTGTTTCCCTTTTTTCCTTAAAATCGTGGTATCCTTCCTTTCATAAGAATTGATTTCTTGTGAAATTATTATGATGCCGGAGGAAAAATGTCGTACAGTTCAGCAGGTGCAAGTACAGAACAAACGGACGCATTGATGAAGACCTTTCTTCCTCCATCGGATGACTTTATTAGCGAAGCTGTGAAAATGGCAAAAGCTGAGAGAGCACCTGTGTCTGCGCCTCAAGGCCTTAGCATCACAGATCGTGCAAAGTACGAGGCTGCTATCGAAGCATATCGTGAGCCTGCTTCTCCCCATCATAATGCTCAAGAAAAAACAAATAAACCGAAGATCTTGGCTTTTATTAGTAGCCTAGGCTTATTCTAAATTTTTTTGTGCGACTAATTTTCTAACGTATTTTTGTTTTTCAAAAGTCATTATGCGGGATATTCATGTCTAAAAAACAGAAACAAGTTCGCAAAAACAAATCTCTTGGCAATAATTCTGAGTTAACAGAAAAAGATGCCGTCATTCTTGCCGCATATTACGCTTATTCAAAAGCGGCGGATGAGATTGGCAAATCTGCGATTGATGCCTTCGATACGTTTGCTAGACGTTTGAACGGGAATCCTCCGGAAGGCAGAAAAGAATTAACTGTTGAACAAGGTAAGAAAGAGCTTCACGACAAGGTGGCTTTTGGTAATAGCCTTGTAGCGGCGGAGCGAGCTTTTACAGAGCAACAAGATGCCCTTGTTAAAGGCAAAATCAATGAAGACCTTCTTACGATTAAGCGGCAAACTGCCACAAGCGTTGCCCTTATTTTTTGTCTTGTATCTCCTTTGGTTTCAGACATTGAAAAGCCTGCGATTGATTGGGTTAAGGACGGGATTATAACGCAGTACAATAAGGCAAGAGAAGTTCTCAATTTTCGTCCAAAGCTAGAATTAGCACCATCACACCCTAAGGCATTGCAGGGTAGGGGAATTGCAAATACGCAGAAAGCGAAAAAGGCTATCCCACAATAACTTGTCTAAGCTCAGACTGAAGGTAATGGCATAGAAGCATGTTTTAGGAAGGTGGGATAAATGGGAAGGCAAAAAATTTTATCGGATAATGGTGCTGACCTTTCTGTAAAGAAGATAACAAGTAAAGAGAACTTACTGCAAAGCCCTTTAATCTGTATTGCGCACTATCTAAACGTGTTTCCCACTGAGGCTGAGAAAAAACAGTTTTTAGGTTTATATCTTGAAAGAGTGCTTACGGGAGAATTTAAACTATACTGGCATCTTGAAAATAGATTGGCTTGTAAGGTTCAAAAAGTTTCTGTTCTAAATAGGCCGTCTTTACTGCCATATAATTTCTCAGAATTCTCAAAACGATTGAAGAAAAAATTGAAAGAGGGTGATGTAATCGGACAGATTACAAATTGGGCTGACCCCCAAAAGGCCTACTTTGTAGCCGATACTATGGACATTAGCACAGAGACTTCGCCATACAGGCTTTATCGTCGAGTGTCTAAAACTCCCACAGGTCTTCATGGCGAGCTTGCCCTAGAAATTGATGATAAGAATCTCGTTATGACTGAGTGGGTGCGTTCCTTGATTACAGGATTTCATAAAGACATTATGTCGCTTGATGGGGTTATTGTGTCTAGGGATGGCGTATCATGGCAACTAGTCGAATGCATTAATGATCATCCGGTCATTTCAATACACTTTCCTGATATTAAGGAAGTCTATGTGGCAGAAAATGACATAAATCTTTTTCAAAAAGAATTAGTTGATGCTGATGCCCAAAAGGCTCTTCTTAACAGAGAGCGTAATGGTTATCTGAGAACGATTGGGGCAATGATGGCCTTGCTTTCAAGTAACACCAGAAAAATCTACTTAGATAAAGGCATAATTGATAAAAAGATCAACGATATGATTAAAAGACCATGCTATCAAATAGAGGCTGATGTCATTGAAGCCATAGGTAGAATGTTTCCCTCAACTCCTGGTTTGAGAAAAAGCAAGATGCAAGGGATGTTAAGGGATTCCAAAAAGGTTTTTGGGCTTCCAGATGTCTGGCCTGATGAGGAGTAATTTTTCACCCCATTTGGGGTGAGCGTAAAAAAAATACGTATAAATTCGAGACATGTTCAACGAAACCAAAAGGGGTTCCAGCATGTCTCTACCAGTCATTCGCCTAAGTGCGGTCATATCCAAAACAGGCCTAAGCCGTAGCACAATCTATGCACTGCAAAAGATTGGTGACTTTCCACCCTCCATAAAACTCAGTGAAAGATCGGTCGGCTGGCTCGAAAACGAGGTTGACGAGTGGATCACTAAACGCGCCGAGCGTCGTTTCTTGCTTTCTGGCAAGGGATGGGCTGCCTAATGTCCGAGGGTACAGAGAAGACCCCGCGAAAAGGCATTGTGATACAGTTTCCATCTAAAACCCAAGGTAAGGCCCTGAGTTTTGGTAAGCTAGAGCCTTGGGATGACGACGTCATCGGAAGTGAGCTGGCCGAGGAAATTGCGGCAACGATCCGGCAATATGTCGTTTTGACTGAAAGCGCGACGGTTGCGATTACCCTTTGGGTGATCCTAACCTATTGCTTTGAGCAATTCACGATCACGCCCATTCTTGCGATTGTATCCCCAGAAAAACAATGCGGTAAAACGACACTTCTAGACGTTCTGCATGGGCTAGTTTGCAAGCCGTTGTTAGCGTCGAGCATAACGGCTGCTTCGGTCTTTCGGGTGATTGAGAAAGAGCGGCCAACGCTCCTCATTGATGAAGCCGATAGCTTTATTAAAAATGATGAGGCTCTGCGCGGCGTTTTAAACTCCGGCAATCGCGCAAGCGGTAGCGTTCTGCGTACCGTCGGGGAAAATCATGAGGTTTGCGCGTTTTCTACCTATAGCCCGAAGGCAATAGCTCTTATTGGTTCCCTGCCTGATACTCTTCAAGATCGCTCTGTCTGCATTCAACTGCGGCGACGATCCAAGAATGAAAGGGTTTCAAGGTTCCTGAGCAACAGGGCCGAGGCCTTGAATATTACGGCGCGAAAAGCCGCCTATTGGGTCGATAGCTTTGGCCATGAGCTTAAATCTGCTGAACCAATTCTTCCAAACTTTCTCAATAATCGTACAGCTGATAATTGGCTCCCCTTGTTGGCTATTGCTGATTTGATCGGTGACGGCTGGGGACAACGCGCGCGTGATGCGGCCAAACTGATTACGGCCAAAACGTCTGGTGATGTTGTTTCGGTTCGAACGCTTCTTTTGGAAGATATCAAAGAGATATTTGACAAGGCCAAAGTTGACCGATTGCGCTCCGATGCGATTGCAACCTTGCTGATTAATCTGGATGAGCGCCCTTGGGCTGAGTGGAGGCGAGGGCAACCCCTTTCAACCTATCAACTCGCTTATTTGCTGCGCTCATTTTCAATCCGCTCCTCAACGATCCGCGTGAATAGCACGGCCAAGCCTGCAAAAGGCTATGTGCGTTCGCAGTTTGAGGAAGCATGGGCACATTACCTGACGGATGAAACGCTAGCCTCTAAAAACAATGAGGTCGCGTCATGAAGCGTTGCTTTGCAACGGATCGTTATCCCGAAAACCTTGGGTTTCTGGGGTTTGTAACGTTGTTACGGATCAAAAGAAAAGGAGAGTGAAGGCCTCGCGAGGGGGGCCCGTGGGCGCGAGCCCACGGGTCGTCGCGAGGCCTGAAGCGGGGGCTTCTCTGTAACACGCCCCCCTACAAATACATAACAACCATGAAAGGAAGAAAACTATGATGAAACTTATTTATCAAAACTTCGACGGTCTGGACTTCTCAGTTAATGGAGCATTTCCCGAAAATGTGCTTCAAGTCTTGCGGGAGGCAAAGGAGGAATCCCAAAGCCAACATGGCAAGAAGGTGTTGGCCTATATCGGTTCAACCAACTTGCCTGTACATGTATATCCCACGGGTGCAAAGGGAGGCTATTTCTTCACCTTCGACACGGGGCCGGATGGTGCAATCTGGTTTGTGAAAGACACGGACATACCCAGAGCTGGAAATATTCGCATATCTTGCACAAGTCTTTTTCTCGCCCTAAATGGTTATGAGAAAGGGCGTGATATTTTACTTCTTCTTCTCATGAACATAGGTGCAATCGGTGTTTTTGAGGATGAATGGAGCTTACCTCTTGGGTTGCCCCCTAATGTGAAAATTGGTCGTATTGATTATTGCTTTGATTTCATCATGGATGATGACTTTGAACCAAATCCCAAGCATTTCATCTGCCATCCACGCACAAAGATCAAAGGTGTAATTGATGAGAAGCCAGCCTTTGAAATGCAAGGCGGATATTTTCAATCCGTTATGGTCGGCAAAATGCCTAATAGGCAGTTAGTCATCTATGACAAGACAGCTGAAATAATCGATCACATTAAACCTTACTGGTGGGATATATGGGGACTTGATAAAGACACCTTCCAAGGGGCTATGTGGCGCGTTGAGGCCCGTGCTGGCTCCGCTGAACTTGATAGCTGGAACATTCGGACTTTTGACGATTTAAACAGGAAGGCCGGAGATGTTTTTTTGAGTGTTCTGAAAGGCATTCGATTAACCGTTCCTTCTTCAGATACGAATAGAAGTCGTTGGCCCAATCATCCACTTTGGGATGCCTGTATAGAAGCGGGACAAAATGCACTCGCCCCATATATCTCAAAAGCTGACAGAAAGAAGGTCATAACGGACTTGCGTGAAAATGTGAAAGACCGTGCCGTCAAAAACATTCGCGGTGCTTTTGCAACAATGAACCATCTTCTAGGAAATGACGTCGATGAGGTCGCTAAAACAATTGAGTTCATCGCCGATGATGTTTTCACCTTCGCCGAGGAGAACCCTAAAGACTTCCAAAAGCGCGTCAAACGGGCAAAGGATAAGTATGTGTTCTTGGATGAGGAGGATGAAGGCAATGAGTAATCTTACCCCGCCGTTTAGCCTAATCCTGTCGCGCAAGCCAAATGGGGACGTTGAAGTTTATCAACGTCCCTACAGCCCCTGCAAAACTGTCAAGCTTGATGAGGACACCCACGCTAAGCTTGGTCTAATGGCCAAGGAAAAAGGCACTTCGCACCATGCAGAGATGAGAGAGGCCATAAGAGAGCATATGGCTGGATATTTGTTCGAGAACGCTGCGAATATTTCCGCAAAACATATGGCTGATGGTAATATATTATAGTATTCATGTCTATACGGGGTGTGCGGGACTAATCCTGTGCCAATTGACTGCATAGACGCTGGGGTCAATACTTCCAGTAATGGTTCAATACGAATCAGTCTTGGTTTTGCAGGAGATGGCTTATGTCTTTTTCACCCTTAAAGAACAAAAATATTGCCATCTTCCTTGACGGCACATGGAACGACTATCAGGACAACACCAATGTTTGGCGGATGAAGTTGCTCTGCAACAACGATCTCTCGCAAGTGACCTTTTATAGCAAAGGGGTCGGAACGGACACAGGAGAAAAATATACAGGTGGCGGGCTTGGCTATGGCATCAATGATAATGTGATTGAGGCCTATGAGTGGCTAATTGAACATTATGAAGAAAACGACCGAATTTTCATTTTTGGATTTAGTCGTGGTGCTTATACAGCAAGAAGTCTTTCTGGTTTGATTTCTAAGTCAGGTTTACTCCATCGCGGGGCCCCACTCTCAGTAAGAGAAGTTTATAATAGGTATCGGCTCAACGACTCGGCTCGATCTATAAGACGATTGAAAAATGATCATGCTGAGGGGAAGACTGAGGGTTATACCCAACAAGAACATTGGATGGTCAAGTATTGTTATGCTGCTCCTATTTGGTTTATTGGCGTTTGGGATACAGTCGGGGCGCTTGGAATACCTCTTGGCGCCATTCAGGATATAAGCACTAAAAGCTTTGGATTTCTTGAGACAGACCTAAGGATCAACAACAAGTACGCGTTTCATGCCCTTGCCATCGATGAGCATAGAGAAAAGTTTTCTCCGACGTTATGGACAAAACCAGAGAGCAGTAAGTATGATCCAAGAAGTATAAACGAGGTTGAACAGCGTTGGTTTACAGGTGCACACGCAAATGTTGGTGGTGGATACACTGGTGACTTGCTTGCTCAGCGGCCCCTTCAATGGATCATGGACAAGGCCAAACAACACGGCCTTACCTTCCGTGAAGAGGTTTCTATAGATGGTGACTTTCTTACAGCACCAATAATTGACTCCTATGGAGATTTCTTGAAAGGGATGGCAAAATATAATCCCTTCAGCAAACGCTTTTACCGCCCGATAGGGTTTTCACCCATTCCTTCAGGAAAGCTAGCGGGATCAACCACCATCAATGAGACAATTGATCACACGGTTTTTGAGCGTTGGCATGCGGATAAAACCTATCGCCCGCCCAACTTGGTCGAGTGGGCTCAAAGATACGGCGTTAAAGTTGATGACTTTCTCAACTCTGTGAGAGCCGACTATCCATCAGAGGTTGTTTCCGATGAACCCACAACAATGCCTATCAGCGACACTCGTGACAAGGTGGGCTGAGGTGGACTGTCAGAGTTTTAAATGATTGAAAGAGAAGAGATCGAGGCTCAAGCAGAATTGGTTGGCGTACATCACGCTAACATTGAACGTGATTATGTTTTTGGTTGGCTTATCAAGGCGTTCTATGAAAACGACTATCTAGCTCCTCGCTTAATCTTTAAGGGCGGGAATTGCATGAGAAAGGCCTATTATCCGAATACACGCTTTTCCAGCGATTTAGATTTTTCTGTTGAAGAAGTTCTGGATCAAGAGCGTTTTGAAACAGAGCTTAACAACGCATGTATGGCGGCTCAGTCTGCTTGCGGGGTTTGTTTTGAAACTGAGAAGAACACACTATCTTTTGACAGGCAAATAGACGATAAGCGCCAGTCATACAAAGGGAGAATATATTTTAAGGATTTTTATGGTAATCAAGATCACGTTTCCATCAGTGTTCGTGTTGATATAACCGACTATGAAAGGATATTTCTTTCTACTACAGACCGACCACTTATACACCCGTACTCAGATAAAAATGTTTGCGTTGTATCCGTGCGCTGCATGTCGATAGAGGAGCTTCTTGCGAACAAGTTAAAGTGCCTGATTCAGAGACGCCATTCATTTGATTTGTATGATCTCGTTTATTCTACATTCTTTGAGCGCTCCATTGATGTGGATCGATCACTTGTGCTCAGCACCTTTCTTCGAAAAACAATATTTGAGCGCAGCCCTGGTGCGGCAAGAGAGATATTACTGGGGCTTCCGTTGGCATTTTTCCAGACCGCTTGGAATAAATATATAACATGTCCAATTTCTAGCAGGTTCGATTTTGATCGAGCCTCAGAAGGATTCAAATCTGCCATAATGGATATTTTTGGAAGTGAGGAATATCATTCGAGAGGAGTTGAACCATTTTATCCTTCGCATTTTCGTAATATTATTCTTGAAGCGGGTTCAGGTAAGAGGCTTATGCAAATTGTCTATGATGGAATCCAGAGAGAAATTGAACCATATGCATTGGCATATAAGCGCAGGCGAGATGGCAATGCTTTTGAATACTTTTATGCTTGGGATAGGACTGGTGGCAGTAGTAGTGGGGTGGGCATTAAGCAGTTCTTCCACCATAAAATCCAGAACCTTGAACTTACAGACAGAACGTTTGATCCACAATTTCCGATAGAGCTATCAAAAGCTGGTGAGTTACCAAAAAACTCATATTTTGGCGGCTCAAGGCAGGCCAAGAGAGCCTCATTCTATTCTTCGTCCGGCGCCTTGTTCACTCTAGAGTGTCCATATTGCCAAAAGCGTTTTAAGCGAAAAACAAGATCAAATACATTAAACCCTCACAAGGATGTGAACGGATATAATTGCAGCGGTCGTATTGGGTATTTTGTTTGAGTTAGTTCGCAGGGGTGGATTTATCTTTCTGTTTGAACATGTTCATGGGATTAAGGTCTGATGCGTCAATTTTGATCGAGGCGCCATGCTTGCCCATTTTTGTAGATGGATTCTCTTTAACAGCTTTCAACATTATCTGGATGAGTTCCTGCCTTGCTGCTTCGTTATCAGCAAGGTCTTCAATCTCATCTTTGAAACTTTGATATAGCTGCATAACTCTCTGCTTATGGTTGTATTCTTCATATAGCTTTCTGTTTTGATTAATAGAAGACCAGCCAAAGAAGCTAACAACACCTAAGGGCACTGATAAAATAGTTTTAAATGCGAGCACAGTTGGTTCAATGTTTTTCCCTTGCTGAAGCTCGTCTAGCAACGGCGTGAAGTAGTGAATAATATAGCCAATCGGAGCTAGGAACATAGCATAGAAGAATAGATTGGGAATGGTGCCTTGCAGTAAATGGGTTATAAAGCCGAGGAACACCCCCAGTTTTTTCGTCTCTGAGTTCGGTTTGTATGGGATAAAGGAGTATCTAGCCTTCGCGCTGGAATAAGTACTGGCTAGTCCGGCAGCTCCTGCCTCAGGTAAAAGAGATCTTATATCTTTTTCAAGAGTTTTCCTTAAGTCTGTAAAAGTTTGTTTTGTCGAATTTAGTAGTTCGTTGTGATCTTCTTTTAATGCTTCGTTCTGATTATTTCTTTCGGCTTCGATTGATGCTCTTATACTCTCCCAGTCTTTTTTTGCTTGTGTGCTGGATGCATTTAGGTCTTTTTCAAAACCTTCTATGGTTGTTTTAAATTGAGTGATTTGTGTCTCATAGCATTCTTCGATGATTTTCCCTTCTTCGTCTTTTTCATCTTCCAACAATAAAGAATGGAGATCATTTATAGCTTTGTATTTTTCATCTATTTCAGTCTCCTTTCTGGTTATCTCGGTTAATTTGTTTGAAATTATTGTGCTTTTATCATCAACATCTTTTTGTGTGTTTTGTATATTTGTTAGTGCGTCATTTGCTGCGTCGGATGCTTCTTTTGTTGTTTTTCCATGTGCTTCCGCATTATTTTTTGTTTTCTCAATTTCTCCAGCGGACAAATTGATTTGCTCAATAGAGGTATCAACCTTTTTAAGACGAGCATCGATTTGAGTGATAAAATCTTCAAATGTTTTTAATTTCTGTTCCGCTTGAGATTGAAGCGCTTCAATCCCTCTGTTTCTTGATGTAATACTCTGTTTGGTGGCTGTAAGTGTGCTTTTTGCCTCGGCCAAAACGTCTTCTGCGTTATTTTTTATTTGCCTAATTTCATCGATTGTTTCAGCCGCAATCCCTTTGGGCTGAGGAGTCTCCTTTACTATCACAGGAGGAGCTGCGTTTGCATTTTGAGCCTTAGGAGCCTCTGTATTATTTGATGCAGATTGTTGTTGGCCTTCTGTCATAACTCCGTTACCCCTTTATCTTAGCTTTCTTGTATATATTAGGTTTATCCATTTCTTTTTGTTCTTGCAACAAATAGGGTTTTTCCCCGTCTGTGAATGAAAATCTTCATAAAAAAGTTGTGGATAACTCGTGATCGGGATTCGAACTCCCGATTAACATGCATTTGGATGAGTGGGGCATAAAAGGGGAAGTTCTTCAAAAATGAAAAACGAAATATCAGCCAATATCAATAAGCTAGGTGACTAACCTTGATCCCTCCGCTGCTACCATTAAAAAAGGGTCCCTTTGGGACCCTTTTTTAATGGTAATAGAGGATTGGTGAATGAACCCCCACGGGTTCGCCAAACAGTCCGGCTTGTCGCGCCGAAGCCTTCTGCGAAGGCGGAGGGACTGTTTGGCGCGAGGGCCAAAGGCCCGAGGCCGCAGGCCAAGAAGAAGCAACAAGCTTCTTTTTGCAAATCCCTCCGCTGCTACCAATACTAAGCGTTTGAAATACAAAACTAAAACGGCATGAAGGCGGCTAAAATAAGCCGTTTTTTTTGTGCCATGCCCCTTCCCGCAGAAAACAGCCAGAATCTAAACATATCAAAGCATTACAAATCCGTGCCAAAATCTCCATGGCACAGAAATGGCACAAAAATTCGCGCCATGACCAAGGGATTTTCGTGGCACAAAATGAAAATCAGGAAAACATGGCGCATTTGGCTCGGCTTAAGGGCGGCTATTATTTTCGTTCTGGTCTGGGCCGCACCGTTAACGCTATCTTAATCAATCTTATTAATGGCTTATCAATCATAAAGGGGTAGCATCTCATTGTGATGCGATCGCTTTGCAAGAAAGGGCATAAAATGGTATCGTCCTTTGACGCCATAGCATGGATAGATCCTAGGCCGTCGATGGGGATTGCAATGTCTGAGACTTTACACTCTAGCTCTGAACCACAATGTCCCAACATTGTTGATCTTGCTCTGTCAGTGGATTTTGATGGATACGCTGATATCTTCGTTGATTTTATGAAAGAAATAAGAAACGCCGATCAAAAAACACCTGAAGAGATTGAAAAAACAAGGGCGACATTTGATGCTAGGTTAACCGCTTTCAAGAGGGACGAAAGCAAACGCCTTTTTGAAGGCATTTTGAGTGTCGTTAAGCGTGAAGTTTCGTCGGCTCGTTCGCAAAATATCTACACAGAAGATTCTGCCGTCAGAGTCGATTCCACTCCAGCCCTTCCCGACACGAAACCGGTGATCACTAAGCGAGTAATCAAAAAGATTGTTGATCAGATAGATTTTGATTAACTTTTGCTAACCAAATTCGCATGCGTTTTTTCAAAAAATTGAACCGAAATTAACGGGCCACTAACGCTGTTCCTCTATTATCATCCGTATATTCCAAATGGATGGTAAAGATGTCTTTACGGCTTTCAGGCGATTTTTATAAAAGAACGCTGAACCAGTTTGAGCAATTTGCGGATGAACCTTTGGTCTTTCCGATCTTGCTTGGTTTTCTAGAAAAAGCCTCTCAAAGCAAGAAATTACTCCAAGGAGCGAAGGCCGTTCTCGATGACGAGAATGCGTTTCGCTCATTTTTTGATAAAACACGTACGTCTCTTGCACCAACACAGGCGCGACTACTTCAAGAGCAAGAAGCAAAAATCCGCGAAAAATTGAAAGCTGAGGTGGAAGCTGAAGTTCGACGTGAGACCAATCAGAATCCATTGGAAATAGAGCTCAGACTTCGTCAAGAATATGAAGATCGGGCAGCTCAAGCACAAGAAACCCAAAACAAGATCATTGATAACCTTGTTGGTAGCACTGATCAAAGAACTAAGCTGGATACCGTTATCCAATTGCAATTGGCATCAAGCGCAGAAATAAGCGCGATGAGGAAAAAGTTTGAGGCTGATGCAGAAGCGACCCAAAAGAGGCATGAAGCTTTTGTCGAAGAATCGAGGGCGCAGGCCAAGAGCGACAGGAAGCACAGAAATATCGCTTATTTGATCAGTGCTTTCAGTTTGGCTGTTGGCGTTGCGGGCATGGCTGTTGGATGGCCCGGCGTTGTTGACACGCTAACAGGAAAGAAACCTGAGCCCAAGAATAATGACAGTTCCGTTCAGGTTCGTCTCGCTTCGTCTGGCCAATGTCTTCCGTCTGACACGAGGGTTGAGGTCAAGAAAGACGGCACAACGGTTTTGCCGTCTTCAGGTACAGTGTGTTTGGATGTGCCGCAAGACCCCGCGCCGATTGAAAAAGATGATAGCAATGCAATGGTACCCTTCCATGTGCTACAAGAAAACGGTTGGGTTGACCCATTCAGCGGAAAGTCTTTGCTGGACTTGTTAAATGACGGTCGGATGGTGAAGCTGTTTAAACAAGACGGTTCATCGATTTGTTTGCATATGCCAAACCCGATCCTTTGCATTGGTTCGGAAGCCTCGTCTGCTGTCTCTCAAAAACAAAAAGAAGCCGTTCCGCACAGAGGGGACGGTAAGAGGCATGTGAAACGGCATTATCCGAAGCGTTGCCCATAACATCTGTCGCCCGATGGCGATAGCCAGCGCTTGATCGGCGGCATCGTCTTTCCAGAGGTGGCCGCAGGTGTCCATCGACATCATCGATGAATGGCCTATTATGGCCTATGCCCCAATCGTCCTTACGCGTAAGCGCGGGCTTCGTTCCA
>Ga0209373_10003530_pt1 | contig 14323 bp, 12 predicted proteins | sample Higcelweek5metaG_FD_187173 | JGI IMG/M metagenome (GOLD analysis project Ga0209373, IMG submission 187173) | Freshwater pond sediment microbial communities from the University of Edinburgh, under environmental carbon perturbations - High... | ecosystem: Environmental > Aquatic > Freshwater >...
AGTTCCAAAAGCCAAAAGATTTGCTAATGTGAGATTACCATTTATAATTTCATATCCACCAAAACAAGCAATTATACATATTCCAGTTACTTGAACAACATTTATAACAGATGGTTGTAGTGAAATTAGTTTTATTGATGCAAGATTTTCATTGCAATTATGATTTTCAATGTGAGAAAATTCATCACTTTTTATTTTTTCTATCCCAAAAACTTTTATAGCAACATAATTAACAAAATTTTCATACAATGCAGAATAACTATCAGATACTTTTTTTTGAATTAACTCAGCTTTGTCTTTTATCAATTTTGAAAAATAACCTATTAAACCACCAATGAGAGGAACTAAAATTAAAACAAAAAGGGAAAGTTTCCAATTGAGATAAAAAATATAACCAATTGTAAAAAATAACATTATACAACTTGGCAAAAATTCAGAAATGAAAGAAAAAATTAACTCTCGTATCTTTTTTATATCATCAATAACAATAGTTATAAACTCACCTGTATTTTTTTCGTCCAAAACTTCCATAGAAGTATTTAAAATATCATTATAAATATCTTTTCTCAAATTAGATGTTGATTTTATACTCACATAACCTGTTAGATAATTTTGAAGATAGGTAAAAAGACCTTTTGCAAAATATATCCCAATGACACTAATTGAAATTTGAATAAGTAAATATATTGATTTTTCTTGAAAAATTTCGGGTAATCTTTTTGATAATGGTATCAATAAAAGCATTGAACCAATGGAAATAAAAGTAAAAATACATATCAAAAAAATTAGATGAATATAGTTTTTTAAATATTTATACATCTTTTATGAGTTAAAACCATAACTATGAAGTCCGGGTAAAAAATTGACTCCATAATATGTAAAAAGAACTGCCAAAAAACCAATTAGAACAAATATATTTGATGTTTTATTATCAAACTTAGTATTTCTTTTTGAATGTAAATAACCTGCATAAATTAACCAAGTTACCAAAGATGAAGTTTCTTTTGGATCCCAACTCCAATAACTTCCCCAAGCATGATTTGCCCATATAGAACCTGTAATTATTCCAAATGTCAAAATAGGAAAACCAAATAAAATTAAATTATGAGTCAATTCATCCAAAAATATAAGGTGTTGATTTTCTTCAACGTCTTCAACTTCTTTACTATCATTATTTTCACTAACTAATAGAGGTTTATTAAATTTTGAGTGAATAATTAAATATGCTATTGCTGTAGCCGTAGCCAAAAGGAAACATGAATAACTGGCAATCATTGCAGTTACATGAATTTTTATCCAATAATGTTCCAATGCTGGAACGAGTGGAGTATTTGTTTTAAAACTTGGGGGTAATAAAGTCGCAATTCCAAGTATTATAACTATTGCAGGTGAAGATATTAAACCTAACAACTCATGTTTATAAACCTTATATATTACAAGTGTAAAAAATATAGTTAATACCGAAAGTAATATTAGTGTTTCATAAAAATTACTCCAAGGAACATGTTTGGTTGCAATTGCTTTTGTTGCAAGTGCCAAAATTGATGATATACCAGCAACAAGCATCATTACATAGCCAAAACTATCAAGATGATTTAATTTATCTTTATTTTTTCTTTTAAAAATAAAACTAATAAGAAAAATTAAAAAACTTATTAATGATAAACCAAATGTTGTAACTACAAATTTTTGTTCTAAAATTGCTAAATCCATTACTTCAACTTTTTATAAAAAATATAATATATTGCCAAATAGCTTAAAATATAAAAGAAATATTAACATAGTTTATTTCTAATTCATATTTTTTACAAGCTAAAATCCTTACAAACAAAAGGATAAAAACTAAAAAATAATTTTAATTTTATTTTTAAATTTGTTCAAATTTATCTAGCTTATTTAATTTTGGAAATATTAAAATGATATTATTATATTTGATAGATAATTAGACTCTATAAAATAAAAATGAAAAAAGATAATTTAGTTTCAAATGAAATTGCAAGGTTAATAGATAAACGAATAGAAGAACTTCGTTTATATACAAGAAAGACAGAAAAAGAAGTTTTAGAGCTTATCAAAGACTCAATGGAAATTCGTAATAATGAATGGAAAATTTGGACAAAAAATTCTATCATAGACTTTTACAAAACAAGTCAAGGTGTCATGTATTGTCTTTCCAAATGGAACTCTGAAGAAAAGTATCAAAATATCATAGATTACATTACAAAGATATGTACAAAAAAAGGTGGAAAAATTCTTGATTTTGGTGGTGGAATTGGAGAATTAACTATTTCATTAAAAGAAAATAATCTTGATGTTGATTTTTTAGAGTTGCAAAGCAGAACATTAGAATTTGCAAAATGGAGATTTAGAAAAAAAGGATTTACTCTAAATATTTACACTAATTTAGATGATATTTTTTCTAAATATGACATTGTTATTTGTTTAGATGTTTTGGAAACATTGGTGAATCCACAAGAATATTTAAAAAAATTTCAAAGTTTACTTAAGCCTGATGGCTTACTCATTCTAAGTATTGGTGAAGTTGGTTCAAAATTTCACCCTATGAATTTAATTGAAAATAAAGAATTTTTAGATAATATAGATATTCATTGCAAAGAATTGGGTTTGCAAGAAAGTTATTTTGAAAATAAGTTTCACTTAAAAATTAAAAAGTTTATTACTTAAATTTCTTAAATTAAAATTTTTAAAAGCGGGAGACGAGATTCGAACTCGCGACACTCAGCTTGGGAAGCTGATGCTCTACCAACTGAGCTACACCCGCTTAATTAGATATTATTATATCAAACTATATGAATATATCCTACAAAGAATATTTCAATAAATAAACAAATTATGTCTTTAAAACCCAGTTATATTTAAAAAATTGTCAAGCTCACGTTAATTTAGTGTATAAAAATTTTTGAAAATAAAAAAGGACTTTATGTCCTTTTTTAATATTGATTAATCTTGTAGTAAATATTCTATGTTTAAACTTTTAAAGATTTAAACAATTCTCAATAATTTTGATAATGTAACTTTTCTTTCTCTTGTAAAACTTTTTGCAGAAGTAAGACCTTCACCTGTAGGACTTGCTATTGTAAATGAAGTATGTCCTTCACCACCAAAACCAAGACCTGCACAATTTGCATTATTAACTACAAAAATAGAAGTATTGATAAGTTTTGCCATCTTTGTAATTTTTTCTATGTTACGAGAATGCATACTTGCAGTATGACCAAAACCATGTTCTGCCTCTACTGCCAAATCTATTGCTTTATCAACATCTTTTACTCTAACTATAGGTAAAATAGGCATTAAAAGCTCTGTCCAAACAAATGTCTGTTCTTCTGGCACTTCACAAATTATCAATTTTATACTTGGGTCTGCATCTATACCAATTTCTTTTAAAATTACATGAGCATCTTTTCCAACCCATTTTTTATTAACAAGAGAATGTTTTCTATCACCCAAATTTTCAGAAAGAACTAATTGTTCCAATTTTTTTATGTGATATGGAGATTTAACTTCATAAGCTCCATAATTTAACATTTCTTTTTTTAATTGGTCTGCAACTGAAGCAACTACAATAACTTCTTTTTCATCGATACAGATAATATTATTATCAAGACTTGCACCCATAACGATAGATTTTGCAGCATTTGTAATATCAGCTGTTTCATCTACGACAACAGGAGGATTACCCGGTCCTGCACCAATAACTTTTTTGCCAGAAAGCATTGCTTTTTTTACAACTTCTGGACCACCTGTAACAACCAAAAGATTTACATCATCATGAGACATCATACTTTGAGCAAGTTTTACAGAAGGTGTTCTGAGTGTAACCAAAAGATTTGCAGGTCCACCAGCTCTAACAATTGCTTCATTTATAAGACTTATACAATATACTGAAATTTCTTTAGCTGATGGATGTGGACAAAAAATTGCAGAGTTTCCACTTGCTATAAAACCAATACCATTACAAATAATTGTTTCAGTTGGGTTTGTACAAGGTGTTATAGAACCAATGACACCGAAAGGTCCTCTTTCTATAATTACAAGACCATCATCACCAGATATTGAGCTTGAAGGAAGAATTTCTGTACCAGGTGTTTTTTGGATAACAAGCATATTTTTTTTTAATTTATCATTATAGTTTCCAAGACCTGTTTCTTGAAGAGCTCTTTTTGCAAATTCTTCAACATGAGCTACACAAACATCTCTGATTGATTTGATTATTCTTTCACGATCTTCAATAGAAAAACCTTTAAATTCTTTATAGGCTTGTCTAGCTGCTTTTACTGCATCTTCAAGATCATCAAAAATACCAATTTCTCTTGGTTTTGATATAACGGGAAGTGAAGCGTTGTTTTGAGAAAAATTTTGTTCTGTCAGAACTTTGGAAACAACACTTTCAACAATGGCTCTTACTTTGCTTTCAGAAATTTCCATAGATTTTTTTACCAAATTTTTTTTGATATTATACGCAACAATGTTATAAGAAAAAAACTAAATAATTAGTTTTTTAAAAATTTAGTTTTTTCTTTTATTGTTGACTTTTGTCATAAATAGTGTTTCCATCAATATCCCATGAATCTACAATAGCCATAATAACTGCATCACATGGCTTATTGTTTGTTTCATCTGTTTGTCTTGCAGAGCTTCCAGAAGCATATAAAACAACTTCTCCAACTCCAGCACCCACAGAATCAACAGCAACAACATAATTACTTGTTGGTTTGCCTTTTACGTCTAAAAGTTCAAGGACTTGAAGCTTTAGACCGCTCATCTTGGGGTCTTTTCTTGTGGAAACAACTGTACCTGTAATTTTACCTAATAACACAGGCTTACTCCTTAACTTTCTGTACTACGAGCATCACTGCCTGTATTTTGAGTTTGTCTTCCCAAAGGTAAAATACGATCTACATTTGAGTGTGGTCTTGGGATTACATGAACAGAAACCATTTCTCCAACTTTTTCAGCAGCTCTTGCACCAGCATCTGTAGCAGCTTTAACAGCAGCAACATCACCTCTTACAACAACTGTAACGTAACCACCACCAGTTTTTTCATAGCTAACAAGTTCTACTTTAGCAGCTTTTACCATTGCATCAGCAGCTTCTACTGAAGCAGCAAAACTTTTTGTTTCTATCATTCCTAATGCTTCTGACATTCAACGATCTCCTTAATATTAAATATAAACATAAAATTTTGTTTTAATTACTTATGTTTCTTTTCTACAGTGCCTTCTACTGCTTCAATTGCTTTTATAGCAGCATCATATGCAACAACAATGTCTTGTTCTTCACCTGCTAGATAAACTCTACCAAATGCACCAGCAGCTCTAATTAGAACTATGTTAATGTTTGCAGCTTTTTCAGCTTCATTAGCAGCCAATGTAGCATAACCTGCTGGATATACTTCAAGAATAAATAATGATTGTTTTGCTATAAGCATCATTCCTTTTCTTCCAGAACGATTTATTAGCATGGCTTGATAATCATCAACTTTTCTAATGATTTGGCTTGAAATGATTTGTGGTTTTACTCTATCATTTTCTTTAAGATTTAAAGCATTTAATATAGCTTCACCAGCTTCTCTTACATCTGCTTGTGAGTCTGAGTGGAGTTCTAACATTCCGTACTGTCTTTCAACTATTAACTCAGCAGGAGTAACATTGGTTGCTTTTAGAGCTATATCCATAACTCTGTTAATTTCCATACCAGGGGCTATTTCAACATATAGAGATGCTTGACCTTCTACAGGCAAATAACCTTGTGCCGAAGATGCTGAAAATGCAGCAAATTGAGGTTGTAAACTATCTAAAAAAACATATGTACGAAGTTGAACTTTTTCCATTAGTAGATTAACTCTCTTCAATAAATGTTAATTTTATACTAGTAACGAATGTTATAGTATTAAAAGTCCTATGTCAAGTGAGATTGATAACTTGATAACACTTTTTTATTAATTTATTTAGTCTTAATTTTTTATTTGACCAAAATTACCAAAAAAAAGAAAAAAGTAAGAAAATTTTCTAAAAAGATACTTTTTATTAACCTAAATATAAAAGCAACTTATCATGATTAATATATTTTATATAATCAACAAAGTTTATTTTGATAATTAAGACTTACCAAATTTGACTCTTGGGTCTAAGAATGCATAAGACATATCTGTAATAAGATTTGCCAAAACTATTACAAATGCAGCAAAACTTACAGTACCCAAAACCATTGGTATATCCATATCTCTAAGTGATTGTACTGCCAATAAACCTATACCTGGTCTGGTAAATATTGTTTCTGTAATAACCGCTCCACCCATAAGATAACCCATATCCATGCCAACATAAGTAACTATTGGAATCAAAGAATTTCTAAGAGCATGTTTCATAATAACAACAATTTCAGGAACGCCTTTGGCTCTTGCAGTTCTTATGTATTCTTGACTAATTACTTCTAACATACTAGAACGTGTAAGTCTTGCTATTATAGCTACTTCTCTTAGTCCTAGAGCAAGTGCTGGTAATATTAAATATTTTATATTTTCAGGGAAGTATTCAGAATATCCACCATCTGGTAAAAGTCTAAGATTATATGCAAAAAATAAGATTAATAGCTGTCCTATCCAAAAACTTGGGGCTGATACTCCTGCAATTGCAAATACCATAAAAAACCTATCCCAAAAAGAATATTTACGAACTGCCGAAATAATTCCTATGGGAATACCAATTATTACAGAAACAACTACAGCAGCAAAAGCCAATTCTAATGTGGCTGGAAATCTTTCCAAAATAGCAGGCATTACAGGTTCTTTTCTTATGTAACTTCTTCCAAAATCACCTATTGCAACTTTACCCAAATAATTTACATACTGTACCAAAATTGGTTTATCAAGGTTTAATTCTGCTCTGATTGCAGATTTTGTTTCAGCATCAGCATGAACTCCTACAATTGTAGATACAGGGTCACCTGGTAAAATGTAAAGCAACAAAAATGCTATTGTAAAGATGCCTAATAATGTTATGGGTATAAGTGCAAGTCTTTTTATAAGATATTCAAGCATTAAATTTTATTTTTTCCAAAAAAATTTTAAAAATTATTATTTGCTTCCAAAGTTAGCAAAAAAATATTAAGGGAATATTATCATATTTTTCTGATTAAGTTTATTTTTTTTATTTCATTTGATTCATAAACTCAAGTCTAGTTGATATTTCTGAAACAGGTAAATTATTTATTTCAAAAGAACAAAGTGTTTCATCAAATAGACTTTTTAGATTATCTGGACAATAATCTTTTGAATAATAATCTTCCCAATTTTTGACTGTAACACCCATTTTTTCATAATCATCAAAAACATTTGAGAATACTCTAAGCTGAAAATTTCTTATAGTTAATTTAAAATATTTTAGTTTATTTTTATTTTCAAATTTTTTCTTTAGTTCAGAGCAAATATTAAAAGTTTGCCAAAAATCTTCATCTGTTTCTTCGGGAAAACCAACAACAATATTAACATTAGTTGCAATTTCGTTTTCTACAAAATTATTTATTGTTTCAATTATACTATCTTTAATTCTGCGTTTATTCATATTTCTAAGTGTATTATCAGAAAAAGATTCAACTCCAAGAGCAACAACAACTAAGCCAGATTTTTTCATTTTTACTATAGATTCATTGTCTATATCGGCTCTAAAATATCCACCCCATTTAAAATTTTTATTATTTTTTATCAAAATATCACTAAATTCATTTATCCAACTTTTGGAAGAGTTTATCAGGCTATCCAAAAGTGTAAATTCATCAATTCTATGTATTGCACTAAGTGCATTCATATCTTGAACAACTTTTTCTGGTGAGCAAACTCTAAACCCTTTACCAAAAAGTTTATATTCAGAACAAAAATTACAGCTATAAGGACAACCTCTATTTGAATATACTGGTATTACAGGAATTGGAAATAATGAAAAATTTGTATTTTGATAATCTGGAGTTGGCAATTCATCAAGATTTTTCATTTGAGAATATTCATCAGGTAAATGAAGATTTTCTATAGTCTTTATACCAGTAAAATTATTGATATTTTTATTTTCTGACAATGCTTTTGCTATCTCTAATAAAGGTTGTTCTCCTTCACCAATAACCAAATAATCTGCAATTTCACCTTTTAATAAAATTTGTCTTGTAGAATAACTTTGAGTTACTTGTGCTCCACCAAATATTATTTTTGTTTTTGGATAAGTCAATCTAATCAAAATCGCCATAATAATGGATAGATAAAGATTTGAAGTATATAAACTAAAACAAACTATGTCATAGCCACCAAATAGATTGATATGTTTTAATGCAAATAAATTTGTAGCTTTAAGTTTACTCATAATAATATCAGGTAATTTATTACGCTCTAATGCCCAAGGTGTAACAACATCTTTATTAGGTGTAAGAAGGCTATTTATACTTTTATATTTGTGAAAAGTATCAATTAAAGAAATAATTAAAGGGAATTCATATATATCACTCACAAATAATTTTTTATATGTTATTTGTGGTGTTTCATTTGGAGACCAAATATTTTCTATATTTTTATTTAGTCTCAAATCAAGTGTTTTTATGCTAAAAGAATTATCTAAATTTTTTTCTAAAAATGCTTTTAAACAAGCATTCCCCAGATGTGGTAATAAAAAGTTGTAACTTTGAAAATTGGGTAAAACTGATAATAATATTTTCATTTTATTTTTGAGATAAAAAGATGAGGCTTTTTTTGCCTCACTTTTTTAATTTATTGATGCTTTATAATTTTGGTCTATTCTTGCTTTATATGCTTCTGCTGTATTAGCTTTTTTTAGATTGATAGCAAGTCTAAATTTTGAAATATCACTATCAATAGCAGTATTAAAAGTTCTTGTTTGTCCAAAGTGAGAATATGAAGAAGTAATTATATCCAAATACAATTTTGCTGAAAGTGCATTAATTTCTGCTTGAGTTTGGTCTGTTTCTACATTTTTGATAGCATTACTCATTTCAGAAACAGCACTTTCATAAAAACCTTGAGTCATTACTTTTCTTAGCTTGTTATAATCAATTGCTGATACATCTTTACTACTTAACATAAGTTTCAATGATGCATTATCTTCTTCTTTATTTGTCTTTGAAGGTGCCATAATTCCAGCATAATAAAATTGTGCAGCTGTCAATTGTTCCAAAGCATTAGTAGCTCCTTTTGCTTTTAAATCTAAAGCCATAGCAGCTTTTTGTAATGTTGCAAAATAAAGCATTTTATAAAAACCATTATCAATATATACTTGTGCCACTTTTACATTATTGACATCTGTTTTTGCATAAGTATTAAGTGTTTGCAAACCTCTAAAAATGGTGTCATAAGTTTTTGATGAAAGTTGATTTTCTGAATCTATGGTTTGAGAAACATAAGCAATACTGTATTTTCTAAGCTTATCTTGACTTCCACCAAAGAAATAATCGCTACATTGTTGAGCTCTTTCAATTGTATTGACATCTTCTGTATGGCTTATTTTGTGATTTTGGATTATATCTTGCACACGCCAACGAATGGAATAGATAAATATATGTTGAATAATTTTATCTAATACTTCTACTCTTTGTGATGCATATAAATCAGAAACATAATTTCTACCTGTAAGACCAACAACTCCAGCATTTTCAATTACATTTGTAGCTGTACCATTCATATTTGGAATTGTTCCATTTACAGAAAACTCTTTAAACGTATTATCAGCTTTTGTTGCAGCAGTTTTTAAACCTTTTGCATATTCTGCTCTGATGAAAGTAAAATCTTTTTTTTCTGAAGCTTCAATTATTTTTAAATATGATGCAAATAATTCTTCTGGAGGAGCGAATTGTTCAAAAAGACCATTGGTTGGTTTATCAGCACTTGTACTATCTGTAGAAGTAGTTTCATTTTGCGGAGTTGTAGAAGATGTGTTTGTTGTTGGAGCAGTAACTTCTCCACCACCACCACCACCTGAACAACCTGTCATTAAAACAAAAGCAGAAATTAAACTACAAAGTATTGCCTTTTTAGTTTTCATTGTTTAACCTCAAATTTACTAATTTAGAACAAATTTTTGACTCATTGAATTAAATTCTTCTTCACCCACTAGAAAACCTTGCTCTGTAGAAATCCAATTCATTACAAGAATATTTTCTCTATGTGGTATAAATATTTGTCTTTGTTGTATTACTTCTGCATTTTTTTCAAATGTGTATTCAATTGTCCAAAGCTTTTTATTTTTAATTGCTTGTTCTTTATCAATTGTTATTTTAAAATTAGGGAATTTTTCAGTAAGTTTTGCAATGTATTCTTTTTTGAATTTGGTATTTATATTTTCTGATTTTAGATTATCAATTGCACCAATTGAAAAATCAAATTTGTTTCCATCAATATTTTTTGTAAAGTATGCACCAATTGAACCAAATGAATCTTTCGATTGCCAATCTTCAGAACTTTCAACGCTATATCCATATTTATCATTTGTGTATGCTAATTCATTAGCACTATCTCCAGTTGGCTCACCTGTATTTGTTTTTTCAGGTGTTTCTGAAGCTACTTTGTCAGGTGTTTTTTCTTCTGGAATAGGAGTTGCTTTTACATCTTCTGGTTTAACGGTTTCTTGTGGTTTGGTAGTGCTTTCTTGTGGTTTAGCTGTAGGTTTGGAAACTGTTTTGATTGCTTTTTTTTCTCCCCAATATCCATCTTCTCCCCAAGTATCTTCAAGTACATAATCTTTTGGAGCACCATTACAACTTATAATCATAAGTGAAAATAATAAAGCAACTAGATATTTTGGTTTCATAAAAACTTCTCCAAAATTAAGAGATAAAATATAAAATAAATCAATCGTTTTACAAAAAAAAATTTGTAAGTCTTGTTTTTACTTACGGTGTATCAAGCTATTTAGATACTAAAATCTAAGGTCACTATCAAAATAGCATTATATCATTTTTTAAAAGTACGTCGAGTCTTTTTAAAAAATATTGTGTGTCTATTTAATTAATTCAAATTGCAAGAAATCATTACTATTTTTTAATATTTTTTTTTGAAATAAACAAAATTATAATTCTTTTGCTTCATTTGTTTCATTAATAAGCAATGTTTTTAAATTGGAATCACTTTCTTTTGCAAATCTAATATTAAGTATTCCTTTTCTAATTTTTACATCTTGAATAACGACTTCTATTCTTTGCCCTACTTCTAATTTAACTCCAAGTTCTTTAAATAAAGGTGTTTCAAATAAAAATTCTGTAAGTTGAATAAAATATCTATCATCATGAGCTTCCAAAACAATTGCAGGTGTTTTATATTTGATAAATTTTGAAAGATATTTCATGAGCCAATATCTGCTACCATTTCTTTGAATTATATTTGCAACATTGAGAGAATGCTCTGAAAAATTTATAACTTCTTTCATTTTTTCATCTGGATATAATATTTGACCATCTCTAAGATATGCTTTTAATTGTCTATGAATAACAAGATCACTATATCTCCTAATTGGAGATGTCATTTGTGTATAAAATTTTAGACCTAATCCACAATGGTCTGATGGAATTATTGAAATTTCTGATTTTTTCATAAATCTTCTTTGTTGAAACATTAAAACAATAGGTTCCAAATCAGAATTTAAATCAACAAGCTCAAAAGGTTCATCTTGAAATCTATAAATGCAAGGTATTTTATTATTATAAAGATACTCTGCAACAAAAGAATTTGCAAAAATCATAAGCTCTGAGACAAGTTCTTGAGATTGGCTATTCTGCTTATATTGTTGTATCAAAATTTCTCTTTCTTCTGTTACTTTTATTTTAAGTTCAGGTATTGTAAATACTATTGCTCCATTTTGAATACGATTTTCTTTTAGCTCTCTTGTTACTTTTAAAAGTTTTATTAATAATGGGTCTGTTTCAATAATGCCATCAGCTTCCTTATAAGAGAGTCTTTTATCAACATTTATAATAGTTTCTTTTATTTCATAATTTTTTAATTTATTATAATTGTCAAAATTTATCAAAACACTAATTGCAAGTCTATCTTGATTACTTACCAAGCTACAAATATCTTCAGAAAGAATTGATGGTAACATTTCTATCTTTTTATCAGGTAAATAAATTGTTGTTGAACGTGAATATGCTTCTTTGTCTAAAAGTGTTTCTGTTTGGACAAAATTTGCTGCATCTGCAATGTGAATACCAATTTGAAAACCATCATCTGTATATTTTAAAGAGATTGCATCATCAATATCTTTTGTTTCTTCGTCATCTATAGTAATTGTTTCAATATCTCTTAGGTCTAGTCTATTTTGTTCGTTCTCAATATTAATTTTCATATTTTTTATGTCTTCTAATACTGAGTTTGAAAAGAATTGAGGTATATTATATTCCAAAAGTAAAAGATTCTGATCTTTTTCAAATGTTCCAATTTTTATTAAAAATTCAATAGCATTTTCAATTATGTCACCATCTCCAAGTCCAATGTCATAAAGTAAATTTATTCCATCATTATATTTATCGGATTTACTTCCTAATACAATAATTTCTTTTATATTATTTAAAATTTTATTTACAGCATCTGTTCTATTTTCGTCTTGTTTACCCAAATGAAAATTTCTGAGCCATTCCAAAGCATTTTCTTTTTCTTCTTCTCTTTGACGTTCAATATTTCTTTGTAAAATTATTTGCTCTACAACTTTTTGAGTTTTGGGTAAAAATAAGTTATCTTTATTTTGTTCAAAATATGTATTATCATTAGCTAAAATTTTAAATATTGCAGAGTAATGGTGAGTTGTTAAATTATCACCAAAATAAATATCTGTAAGTTCTTTTATGCTATATGCTTTTTCTTCTTCATCTTTTAGCAATTCCCAAAGATCAGAAAGTTCTATTTCTTCAGATATTTTTTCTACATTATTAATAAAATTATTTAATTCATCTACCAAAACTAATCGTTGTTTTGATAAATCAAGAACTTTATCTGTAATATTAAAAATTTTTGTGATTGGTAATGTAAATTCTTTATTTGAATTATTAATTATTCTTATTGTTGTTTTATTTACAAATTTTAGACATAAAGCAGTTACTACTCTTTTTTTATCTTTAAACTCAACAACACTTCCTTCCTTTAATAAGGACATCAATTACTCTCTTTCTATATAAAATAACTTATTAAATACATTTAATTTTTATAATTAGTAAAAAAGACTCTTCTTTTAACTAAAAATTACTTATAATTAAGCAAAAAAAGTATTTCAAATAGAATGTTAACAATGGAATGAGAAATAATCAATATTTTTTGTACATTATGAGATGCAACTATTTGTTGACAAAAATTAAAAATAATAACTAAATTTTAATAAAGTTTATATTGATATTGTTTTTAAACTAAAGTAATAATAATATTCATTAATGAAAAAAAATTAAAATATTTATTTAGTTAGAGATATAAGGACATATGAACGCAAGACATGCAGCAAGAGAATTAGTAGTATTTGCACTTCCACAAATAAGATTATCTGCAAAACATTTGGAAAATATTGATATTGAATATATAGTTGAACAAGCTGTAAGAGTAATACATTCTGAGGTAAAAGAACTTCTTTCTGTTGCAAAAGATGATATTCTTGAAGCTGATAAATGTATGTGGGAATCAACATTACATGACAATCCAGTATCAATAAGAAAATATTTGATGGAAACATTAAGCTCAGAACAAAAAGCATTAGAATTGATGCATTATTGTAACGAATTACCAATTTTAATTACTTTGGCAAATAGAAAAGATGTAAAAGATTATGCAGTAAAATTAATCAAGCATTATAGAGACCATCGTAAAGAATTAAATAAAACTATAGAAGATAATATAGAAGGTTGGACAGTTGACTCTTTATATAGTGTGGATAGAAGTATAATAAAAGTTGGATTAATAGAAATTCTTTATGAAAAAATTTCTCCAAAGATTGCTATTAATGAATCAATTGAATTGGCAAAAAAATATGGTTCACAAGAATCTAGTGCTTTTGTTAATGGTATTTTGGGCAAAATATTAGAAAATTTAAATATAACAACAGAAGAAGAAAATGAGTAATTGGTTTGAAAAAATAAAAAAATCTTTTTTAAAAGATTCAAAAGAGGTTGAAAAACCTGCACAAAATAAAAAATTAGAAATTGAAAAAATTGAAAAAATTGAAACACCTCTAAAAGAACAATTTAAAGAAGAAATTATTCAACCTGAAGTTACTGAAACTCTAAAAGAAGAAGTTATTCAACCTGAAGTTATTGAAACTCCAAAAGAAGAAA
>Ga0209373_10003531_pt1 | contig 14319 bp, 11 predicted proteins | sample Higcelweek5metaG_FD_187173 | JGI IMG/M metagenome (GOLD analysis project Ga0209373, IMG submission 187173) | Freshwater pond sediment microbial communities from the University of Edinburgh, under environmental carbon perturbations - High... | ecosystem: Environmental > Aquatic > Freshwater >...
AAGAGTCGCCCAGTCCACCACCTGAGTATGACTGCCTTCCTCCAGATTAACCAGGTAAAGGCCGCCGTGGCTTTCACCTTTTTGTGCGCCTCTGACGACGGAGGTCGCAATTATCGTTGGTAGCCCTGTCATGTTGTTTCCCTGCCAATCACCTTACCCAACTTCAAGTAAACTTAGCGTATTCATTTCATTCAAAAAATGAAGCACTTCGTCCTCGCATTGATCTTTTCCGATTTCGTACTGATCGAGAAGGCTTGTGATAATCTCTTCAACGGTCAAAGGGTTCTCAATCATAGTCCAAATTACCGAACCGACGTTCCCCAAACCAAAATAGTTGCCGGTCTCCACGTGCATCATGACAATTTCGCCATCCATGTCTGCTGTCACGATCTCACTTTTCCTGGCAATTTTCGAATTAAGCGTAATTTCCTCCATAACCATTATTCCTCCCTGTAAAACAATACACAAATATTATCACAAAAGATCATTGATTATATGTTCTCAAATTACAATTTTCGCAAAATTCCTTCCAGGTATAAGGCCACATCTTGTGCATGATACTTTCCGTCCCCCCTGTGAAGCACGAACATTCCGACTTGCTCCGCCACGCGGGCACACTGTTCAAGGTGCTTCGAACTCCCTCCCTGTGCTTTCAGAAAACGGATCCGGTATGTGTTTTTGATTAACTGCATAATTTTCCGGAAGGATTCAATAGGCTTTATATCTATCCCCTCCCCTTCATTGGGTGTAATAATATATATTTGTCGAAGCGGGAGCGGGTCGGAGCAGTGTGAGTCAATCGTCGTGAAATTGTATTTGTCCTCACCGTCCCTTATCGGTTTTGCCGTTGAAAGATCCTTTGTTAATCTATCCGCCGCATCTCTCCAGAGCTTTATCTGGGGGAAGCCGGGAATTAATAACGGAGGTGTACCGTTCTCGACCTTTATTGCACAGACGTCATCGGTAATCACTCGGTAGCCCTTCTGGGCAAATGTCGCTGCCAGTGTTGATTTTCCGGCACCTGATTTGCCGGTGAAGATAATTGCGCCTCCGTCCATCTCAATGGCTGATCCGTGCAGCACCAAATAGCCTCTCTGGTGCAACAGTGCCGAGAAAACCGAGCCCAGAAGGAACAGCCGAATCTCGTTGCTGTTAATATCCGTAAGCGGCTCGATGACGATTTGAGTTCCTCCGGACACATAGAAATGCGCAACATTATCTTTTGAAAAAAGAAATTCATCATCGGACGCAGAAACCCTCTTGTTCTTGTTTGTTCTGGCATTCATAATCTCCGGTACCTTTCCGATCCGGATGCTGATGTCCGCAGGCCCTTTCGATTCAAGCAGCGCAGAGAGCTCAATTTCCGAATCGATTATCAGCCCGTAAGCAATGTATTTATAGTGATCTGTCATAACTTGCTTCCTCTCTGTTTGCCCGGTTTCCGGTCTTCCTGCAGATCACCGAATATGGATACAACCGCATATTTTGCTTTCCCTTTCACCGAAGTCAGAAATACGTCCCCGCTGCGAATCCATGCATGGGCAATCATTTCTTTCCCCTCATTCTTGCAAAGTCCAAGATAAACGGTGCTGGGGATGCCCCTTCTGCGAAGCATGCGTTTTGCGGCCATGACCTGTATCAGACATTTGCTTTGCCACGGAGTATGTCCTGCCACAGTAATCACGGAGGAGGAAATCCGGTAAAGAATCTGCCTGTCTTCTTCTCTGGTTATAGAGTCTGTCTCCGTTTCGGGCGTTCCAAGAATCGGCACAATTGATTTAAACGGCTGCAGTGTAACGCGTATACGGCTGATCCAAAGATAGAAAAGCGCTTCAAAAATGAGGCCCTTATCTCTTTTCAGTGCATTTATAAATTTTGACACTTTACCGGCCATCAGACACCGTCCTCTTTTTTTGCGTAACATGCTTTTTAAATAGTCTTCGTTTCATCCAGTTAATAGGCCTGACCATATAATAGAGGAAAAAGAACTTGTCGCTCACCTTGATTGACTGAATATCCTCATCAAGCGGATCAAAATGCATCAGGAGATACTTAATCTTAGGGGATAATCCGGTCAGAAAACAGATTGTATATTTTTTCATGTTGCGGACTTGATGCGACTCGTCTGTATCCAGAATGATCGGAATTGCCATAAATGCCAGTTTTCGACTCCTCCGGCTCTCGTCGACATCAAAAGCAAGTATGTCGGGTACTGTAGTATTCATCAGTTCGCGACAAAGAATCATTGCCTGGAATAGTGCATGCTTCATTTGCAATTTGTCGGCTCTCTTGATGATGATACTCCAGTCAAAACTGTAGCTGTCGATCATTTCAGCTACATCGCTGAGCCAACGAAGCCTGTTCCATCCATGGCCTGCTCCGTGATAAACATAATACAGAAACTCTTCTTCCGCATTCATCACATAAAATTGTGTCCGGTTTACCTGAAGCGTCCTTCGGGCCTCCCATATTCTGGAAAACGCTGTATCAAACACGAGGTAATCAAATTTCCAGTGAAGCTCGATATTCACATGCAGATCATTCATATACGAATAGTGATGGTTGTTTTTAAAAAAGATTGCTCTGCTTTTCCCGGTTGGAATGTCAGACGGCATGATTCGACGATATCCGGATTCGATCAACAACTCGTCCGTCCGTTCCAGATCAGCTAAGTCAATCATCAGATCCAGATCTTTGGATATTCTTATGTTCATATCCCCGAAAAGGGCAAGGGATAGAAGCGGGCCTTTCAGCGAAAGAAACCGGATCTCTTGTTCGTTCAATATCCCGGCAATCCTCACCAGTTCCGATGACAGTTTCAGCGAGTGACCCGTACTTTGTATGCTTTTTTTCTTCAAAGCAGCCATCACAGAATCGTCGATTCGGTCGGCGCTGAAAGTTCTCATGTTTTTGTAGACAACCGGAAGCACTCTGTGTTTATTGACATGCCGGTAAAAAAGCTTCCAGTCGATTCCCGTGGATATTACCGAAATCGCTTCTTCTCTTTGACTTTTCGACATTTCTTTCTTCATACACAGGAGCATCAACCGGATCTCCGGTGGAAAGTCACTGAAATGAATCTTCCATTTGTCTTTGTTCATTAACTAGTAATCCAGCCTTTCAGCATGCTATCTTCTTTGTTCCCAAATGATTGTAGCAGAAGGCTATCTGGTAAAATCAAGCATTCTGCTGAAACTTCCGCCTTCCTTTACGGCCAAACTCTCATACGGTCCGGATTCGATTACTTTTCCGCTATCGATGACTAACATCTGATCGGCGTTTTTCACCGTTGACAGTCTGTGTGCAATAACAATGAGGGTAAGTGAGCCGCGCAACCTTCCGATTGCCTGCTGTATAGCAAATTCACTTTCATTATCGAGTGAACTGGTCGCTTCATCGAGCACCAGAATGGACGGCTTCCGGAGAAGAGCTCTCGCCAGCACAATGCGCTGCTTTTCGCCACCGGAAAGCTTGATGCCACGGTCTCCGATCTGTGTATTCAGTCCTTCCGGAAACTTGCTGGTGAAATCCCAGGCGGCTGCCATTTCCATGGCGTCCTTAATCTCCTCATCTCCTGAACCGGGATTAAAACGAGTGAGATTTTCCCGGATGGTTCCATTCATCAGAAAAGGATCCTGCGGTACATAGGCAATTTGCTTTCGCCATGATTTTTCATTCGATGCGTTGATTTCTGTTTCGTCTGCAAGAATACGACCGGATTTTGGCTTCAGGAACATCATGAGAAGATCGATGATCGTACTCTTTCCGGCTCCGGATTTGCCGACGATTGCGGTCATTTTATTGGCCGGCAGGGTAAATGACAGATCCTCCAGTCGAAAAGAACTTTCCTCGTCTCTATACGCAAAGCTTACATGATCAAACCGGATCTGCTGCTTGGAAACAATTGACTCCGAAGATGTTTGATCGCTGCTTTTCTCTTTGGACTCGTTACCTGCAAATTCGGCAAGCAGTTCTTTATAGGACATATACGAAGGAATTGCAACCAGAATATTCTGCAGATTCCCCTGGAACGATGAGAACGTCGGCCACACTCTGGAAAAAATGTAGAGAATAATAATCATCGCCGATGGCTCAATTTTGAAAAAGGTAACCATCAAATAGAAAATGATGCTTATGATCACTGCGGCTCCGGTTTTATAAAGTATTTGAGGTCTAGACTGAAGTTTCGTGAAACGTAGAAGGTTTTCTTTCACCTTGCTGCAGATTTGAGAAAAGGAAGAGATCTGCGCATCTTCGATTCCGTAACTCTTCACTTCTTTGATGCCGTTCAATTGCTCTGATATCTCAAACAGCAGATTTTTGTTGGTCGACTGGATTTTGGAACCGAGTGTTTTGGATTCCTTGAGAGTCGATTTCATAAGAAAGGCCAGCACAATCCCGCAGATCATTACAAAAGCAGTCAGGGGTGGAGAAATGTAAAAGGCAATGGCCATTTGAACAAGAAAGAGGACCAATTCCGAAATGATTTTTAGAAAAATAACACTGCCTGAAGCAATGCGACTGATCTCCACCGCGAAGGTGTTGGCAATATCGGATTTGTTTTTCGAAACGATAGAAGACCATTCCACATGCACGGTTCTTTTATAGAGTTCAACGCGCAGATGCCGGACATACCCCTGGACAATCTCCACGTTCAGGACAGCCATTTTTCTTGAGAAAAGCACCTGAAATGTGATCAACAGTACATACACAACCAGAATGATCATGAGTTGAATGTTCTCCGGCATCTGCTTCAGAAAGTCCAGATTATCACCGATAAAATTTATGCCTATGCTTCCGCTGTCAATAATACCGATCAGTGAAAGCAGCGGAATCAAGAGCAAGATACCGGCTCCGCTGGTCACACCGGAAATGATCATAAAGATAACATTTTGAATAAAATGCTTCTTTGAATATTTGTATAGATCTCTGATAAAATCCAGCATTTGCCGTTCCCTCTTATTGTCGCTATTGATTACTCGAACAGTTCTGTCATACCGTTGTCATTCCGTTATCGCATACGCGCGCACCGGTGATCCGTCCCCGTCTCTAAGGAGTAACGGTGCGGCTGAGAAGAAGAATCGTTTTCCTTCAAGCATCTCTAAGTTCACCAGTCCTTCGACAAAAACAGTCTCCTGCAAAAATAGTTTCCGGTGCATGAGGAACGGCTCAGACTCGCTCATCAGCGTAGGCAAGTCAGCACCCAACAGGAGCGGTCGCTTTTCGAGCAGGAAAAGCAGGAGGGATTCCGAAAAAAGCGGATACTCCTTAAAATACTCAGACGTCCGGGAGTGTTTCCCCCAGCCGGTGGAAAGAATGATCCGATCGTGATCGTGAATCAGCGATCGCTGCTCCTCGGACAGATCAAGTACCGGTATACCCTTTTCGCCGATGGTTTCGATTTGAGGCGATAAACATATTGCCTCTCCGACAAAAGCGGAAAGCGGAAGATCAGGAATTGCGCTTCCCTGCTCAAGGAAGTGCCTCGGTGCGTCAATATGCGTGCCGGTGTGAGATCCGAACCGAAGCTCGGTCACCTGGCAGACATCCTCCGGAAATTGCAGCATGAGGTTTAGTGTGACGCCCGGATCGCCCGGGAAAACGGCCATGTCGGCAGATATTTCCATGCTCAGGTCAATGATCTTCATCGGGAACCTCCTCACCTTCCAGAAGCGTGAAAAACTGGCGTATCCGCTCGGTTACACGTCCCAGATCAGCCTTTGACGGCTTGTACTGTATGTATGGCTTGCTCACTGCCGAGAACATAATTTTCCCGCCAAAATACGGGTGCCCGAGCACACGCGACAGCGCCTCCATATCGGGGCGCGCGTTTTCGACGTAGTAGAAAAGAATGGTCTCTGCCTTAACGATAACTCTCGAAAAACCGTAACGGCCGGCCATATGCCGAACATAAGCGATGTCGGTCAGCACAAGCACTTCAGTCGGCAACTCGCCGTAGCGGTCCGCAAGCTCGTCCTGTACGTCCATGTAGTCCTTGTGACTTGCAATCGCGCCGATTTTCCGGTATGCATCCATCCGCTGTCCTTCGTCCGGAATGTAGTCCTGAGACAGGTAAGCATCCACATCCATTTCGACGACGGCCTCGCAGGTTTTGACAATATCGATCCCCTGCAGATTCTTGACCTCTTCGTCGAGCATACGGCAGTAAAGCTCGTAGCCGATCACGTCCATCTGGCCGTGCTGCTCGCCGCCGAGCAGGTTGCCGGCGCCGCGAACCTCCAGGTCTTTGAGTGCGATCTTGAAACCCGACCCGAGCTCCGTGAAGTCCCGGATCGCGGCAAGTCTTTTCTCGGCTTCTTCGGTTAGGATCCTGTCCCTGCGATATGTGATGTATGCATATGCCTGACGATCGGAGCGGCCGACGCGGCCTCTCAGTTGATAGAGCTGCGAGAGTCCGAAGCGGTCGGCGTTTTCAACAATAAGGGTGTTGACGTTCGGCATGTCGATCCCCGACTCAATAATGGTTGTACAGACCAGAATGTCCGCCTCGTGGCGAATAAACCCTTCAATGATGTGCTCGAGCAGATGTTCGCCCATTTTACCGTGCGCCATGGATATGCGTGCGCCCGGAAGGGCTTTTTCGAGCTCGGCAACCTTCTCCTGAATCCGGTGTGTATCGTTAAAAAGGTAGAACACCTGACCCTGACGCGAGATCTCACGAAGACAGGCTTCGTTTAATATATCGGCGTCGTACTCCATCACATAGGTCTGGACCGGACGGCGATCCAGCGGGGGTTCTTCAAGAACCGATATGTCCCGGATTCCCGAAAGAGACATATGCAGTGTCCTTGGAATCGGTGTTGCCGTAAGTGTCAGGACGTCAACGGTAGTCCGGAGTGCCTTAAGCTTCTCTTTATGATCGACACCGAATCGTTGTTCTTCGTCAACGACCAGCAGTCCGAGGTTTATGGGAGAGATATCTTTGGAAAGAACACGGTGTGTTCCGATAACCACATCAATAGTACCGTTATTCAGACCGTGAACGGTCTTTTTCATTTCAGTCTGCGAAGCAAAACGTGAGAGCAGCCCCAGGTTAACAGGGTATCCCTCAAGTCTGTCGCGGAGATTCTCGAAATGCTGTTGCACGAGAACCGTTGTCGGTGCAAGCATGATCGCCTGTTTACCGTCCATGATGCACTTAAATATTGCCCTGAACGCCACTTCCGTTTTACCGAAGCCTACATCGCCGCAAAGCAGCCGATCCATGATCCGGGTGCTTTCCATGTCGTCCTTTATGTCCCGAATTGCAACGAGCTGATCTTGAGTCTCCGTATAGGGAAAATCCTCTTCGAACTGCCGTTGCCAGACCGTATCCTTTGCAAATGCGTGGCCGAGGAGCTGCTTTCTTTTCGCGTATAACTCGACCAGGTTGACCGCCAGATTCCGGATGGAGCTGCGCGCTTTTTCTTTGAGTCGGCTCCAGTCCTGCCCGCCGAGCCTTGATAACTTAGGGGAACGGCCCTCGGAGCCGACATATTTCTGGATCGAGTCCAGGTTCTCCATCGAAATATAGAGCGTGTCTTCCGATGCGTACGTAATCTTCAGATAATCTCTTCGAACGGCACCGTTCTGCAGATTGACGATGCCGTCATACCGCCCGATACCATGCTGATCGTGAACGACTAACTCTCCCGGAACCAGGTCGCTGAAAAGATCAATGTGAACGCCCTGGCTTTTTTTGCGGTGCATCGGCCGGTCGATGCCGAAAATATCTTGCGTGCCGATGATCAGAAGTCCTGCGGCCGGGTACTCGAACCCGGACGGCAACATGCGGCTGATGATCGGAGCAAATGCCTCGCGCTCATGAAGGAACTCACGCAGTTTTTCGGCTCTTGCCCCTTGCCCTGCCATCAGAAGTGTCTGTTGTCCGCGCTTGACTCTGCCTGTAATCACTTCGGCCAGATGCTCTTCGTGACCACGGAAACTGTCACAGGAACGGCCTTTTATCGAAAAATCATCCGCACCGGGCAGTCCGTTTCCGGAAGTCGGCAGGTTTGAAAGTGTGATGACTCTGCCGCCGCGATCCAACTCGCGCATCAGGTCAGTACCCTTTACGATCAGATCTGCGGAAAGCGGCAAAATTTGTCCTTTTTCCAGAAGCGCAGTGAATCGTTGCATGAAGTCGGCCTGCGCGCTGTCCGCTCTTTTCCGGATCTGTAGCACTTCGTCCGCGAAAAGCAGGGTGTCGGAAGACCGGATATAGGAAAGAACTGTTTCGCTGTCCTTATAAACCAGCCCTACCCATTTCTCGAGTCCGGGAAACGGAATTCCTTCGGAAATCCGCTCTGCATCGTGCGCCGAAAGCCGCATTATGTTCTCACAGACGTCACGGGTTGCGCCTTGTGCAGCCGCTGCCGATCTTGCCTTTTCGCCCTCGGCCATAATGGCGCGGGATATGTCCTGGCGATGTTTATCTGAAATCAGGAACTCGCGGGCAATGTCAATTTCTATGCTTGAAAGCGGATCGACAGAGCGCTGGCTTTCCAGTTCAAAATGCTTAATCTGATCGATTTCATCATCAAAAAAAGAAACGCGAACAGGCATTTCCGACCCGATCGGGAATACGTCGAAAATATCTCCTCTTCTGGAGAATTCCCCTTCGCCTTCAACACGCCTGACGCGTTCATAGCCGATGCCGACCAAACGCATGGCAAGATCCTCGGGACTGACCCGAAGACTCGTCCTGAGCCCGACAGGCGCCTTGCGAAAAGCATCGACGGGCATGAGCCTGCTGTTCAGTGCGCCGGTTGTCACAATCACTGCAGAGTAATCACCGTTAACGAGTTTTCGAAGCGTCTTAATTCTGCCGAATTCGGTTTCACGGCTGGAAGCGTCTACTTCTGCAAGACTTAGTTCCCGCTGACGAAGGATCAGTATCTCTCCTTCAAGGAATGCGGAAAGATCCGCTTGAAGCATCCGGGCGCGAAGCTCGTCCGAAACAATGACGACGGCCGGTTTCCCCGTTTCTCCGGAAAGAGATGCAACAACATATGCTTTCAAGGGGTCCGGCATCCCGGAAACATTGATGTGCTTGGTTTTGTTTTTTGACTGAACAGCCTGAAGTATCCCGTCGTAAACGGGATCACCGCGCGAAGAATCCAGCGCGACCTTTATTCTGCCGTCGCTGTTCGTTGAAGTCACCTTAATTTGTCCGTCCCGTACGGTCACCTATCGCCGCCGATCCGCTCTTCAACGGCTTTCGCCGCATCGACAAAAGCGGCAAACATCGTCTCCTGCTGTTCTTTGGGAATATCGGAAAGTACATAGTCGGCAAGGTTCCACTGTTCGGGCGCCGGACCGGCACCGATCCGAACCCGGGCAAAAGACTTCGATCCAAGTTCCTCGATAACCGATTTCATACCGTTATGTGTGCCCGATCCACCGGACGCTCGTACGCGGATGGAACCGATCGGCAGATCGATGTCGTCGTATATGATGATGACATTTTCCAGCGGAATTTTATAAAACTCCACGGCTTCTCGAACGCTTTGCCCTGATAGATTCATGAACGTCCCCGGGCGCAGAAAAATCACTTCCTGTCCGCCAATTTTCCCCTTGCCGTATTCGCCCTTGAATTTAACCTTGCGAACAGAAACTCCGGCTCTTTGCACCAGAACTTCCAGCGCCATAAAGCCACAGTTATGCCAGTTAAATTGATATTTCGAGCCCGGATTTCCGAGGCCGACTACCAGATACATCCGTTATACTCCCTCACGCCTGCGGTCCGGCTGAATCAAATTGGCACTGCGAAGCCGGTTCTTAGTGACCACCCAGTTCTCCTTAACAATCTGCTGTGAACGCGCAATCGCAAGACTTAACTCAGGAACATCATCGGTGATCGTAGATCCCGCGGCGACGTATGAGTTTTCATTTAGCGTTACCGGCGAAATCAAGTTTGAATTGCCTCCGATAAAAACGTTATCTTTGATAATACACGCGGTCTTATCAAGACCATCATAATTGCATGTGACTGTCCCGCATCCGAAATTGACATTCTTTCCGACCTGCGCGTCACCGATATAGGTCAGATGCCTTGCACGCGAATAGTCTCCGATTACGGAGTTTTTCACTTCGACAAAAGCGCCGACCGTCACGTTATCCCCGAGAATTGTATCCGGACGAATATGTGAATAGGGTCCGATGCGGCAGTTTTTGCCAATAGAGCATTCTCTGGCGACAGAATTGTCAACCGTCGTGCCGTCCCCGATGACAGCATCTACCAACCGGGTGTTCTCGCCGATGATGCATTCTTCACCGATCACCGTTCGTCCGCGGAGAATCGTGCCCGGCAAAAGAATGGAGTCTCTGCCGATCGTAACCGACTCGTCAATCCACGTGGCATTGGTGTCCAGAATCTGAACGCCGTTTTTCATGTGACTCACGCAGATTCTCCGGTTCAGAATCTTTCCGGCTTCCTGCAATTCAACGTGGTCATTAACACCGCGAGTCTCATCAAAATCAGTGATATAAACACCGATCTTATGTCCGTCGCGGATCAGAATCTCGATTGTATCCGTCAGGTAATACTCTTTCTGAGAGTTCTTAGCGTCGATCCTGCCAAGTGCCGAAAGAAGTAGCGGGGTGCGAAAACAGTAGATGGAAGAATTTATTTCACGGATACTCTTCTCTTCTTCTGTCGCATCGCGGTCTTCGACTATTTTGACTACGTTGCCTTCTTCATCGCGCACAAGCCTCCCGTATCCCTTAGGATTCGGTGCTTCGGCGGATACAACAACGGCGCCGTACTCGCCCTTTTCGAAAAGGGTGATTGCGGAACATAGCGTTTCGCTGGTGATCATCGGTGCGTCGCCGGGAAGCACGATTGTACAACCGTTTCTACCCTCCAGAAACGGGGCGGCCTGCATGACTGCGTGTCCGGTTCCGAGTTGCTTCTCCTGTAAAACAAACGCAACGTCCTCTCCGAGAACTGCGCGTACTTCTTCCTGTTTATGACCGACAATATATACCTGCTCTTTGGCCCCGGATTCTCGAAGTGTCTTTGCCACCCAGGAAACCAGTGGCATCCCGGCTGCCCGCTGAACTACTTTGGAATGATTGGTATTCATTCTTTTGCCTTCACCGGCAGCCATTACAACAGCGCAAACGTCCATTTTTGCAATTCTCCTTAGTTTTATACTCTTATCAATGACGCTATATACAAATTTCATGAGCCGCACGAAAACGCCCCGAATTTTGTCCACTGGGGGATCAAATTCCGGTGCTTCCATGTTCACGCTTATTATACACGAATCAGCCGGATAGTTAATGAATATCTCGTAAACGCATGAAAATGTTCATCTTTCTTTTCCTGCACAAAAGGGGTTCTTTCTTTCTATTTTCGCAAATCACTGCTAATATAAGGTAAACCACAATTATAAAACACGTAAATTCCCCCGGAGGTGCACATGATTGCAATTTTGCTTGTCGCCGGCTATGCCACAAGGCTTTACCCCCTGACAATCAACACGCCGAAACCGCTTCTTCCGGTCGCGGGACGGGCGATGCTCGATTATATCACCGATGAAATCGAAACACTTCCTGATGTTACGCGTATATGCCTTGTAACCAACCACCGGTTCGCCGCGGATTTTGAGAAATGGGCACAGGACAGGAAGGACGCAGGCACCTTAATTCCGATCATTGTTCTCGACGACGGAACCACCAGTAACGAGAACCGTCTGGGTGCCATCGGCGATATTCGATTCGTCATGGATGAACTTAATCTCGATGAAGATATTGTTGTTGTTGCCGGCGATAACCTTTTCACTTACCGGATGAGAGATATGTATGACTTTTTTCGGGCAACCGGAAAAGATACCCTGATTGCAATCCAGGTGCCTGATATTAATCAACTCCGTAAGCTCGCAGTAGCAACACTGGATATCAACGGTAAGGTACTGAAGATGGTAGAGAAGCCGGAAGAGCCGGAGTCCGATACCGCAATTTATGCGACGTACTTCTATAGGCGCGAGACACTCCCCTTGATCCGACAATACCTCGAAGAGGGAAACACGCCGGATGCTCCCGGGTATTTCCCCGCATGGCTGCATCTGCGCCAGGATGTCTACGCCTACCGCGCGGACGGCACATGCATCGATATCGGAACACCGGAAAACTATCGCGATGTATGCGAAAATTTCAACGATCTATGGTCGTCCCGCAAGGATTATTCCGACGACTCACTGTCTGAGCAATAAGCATATTCTCTTTTAAAGTCCTTCGTAATAGTACGCTAATCCCTCAAACGGAATGTCCGTGTAGGACAGGTATGTTTCAAGATCCGTTCCGCCATTCTTTTTGAAAAGCAGGAACAGATCTGAAAGACTTGTTTCGACAGGAGGCAGGTAATCCAGAAACTGGACATCCTGAGACCAGGACATGTCTTCGATAAGAAGCAGCCTGGCCTCTGTATAACCCATGATACCGTCGATCAGGCCGTTTTCGAGCGCCTGTTTGGGTGAGAAAATGCGTCCGTCGGCAAGCGCTGTGACAGCCTCAACGTCCATATCTCTTCCAACGGCAACAACATCTACAAACTGATCATATGTCTCCTCGAGAACGCTCAGGTAGATTGCCTTCTGCTCCTCGGTAAATTCCTCATAAAGACTTCCCATCGCCTTGTTTTTACCGACGTATATGGAAGTTGTTTTGATTCCGTGCTCTTCCAGAAAACCGGATATATCAAGGCTCGTTCCCGCCGTGACGCCAATCGAGCCCGTGATGCAGTTCCGGTTCATCAGGATTTTGTCGGAACCTGCTGCAATATAGTATCCGCCGGACGCGGCCATACTGGCACAGTAAGCATATACCGGCCGCCCGGTTGCCTCTTTGTAGAGCTGGAGCTGAAGGTATAGTTCATCGGTTGCATACACCTCGCCGCCGGGAGTATCGATGAAAAGCATAATCCCGACGTTGTCCGGATTGCTTGAAAGAGACGCCACTGTTTCCATCAGAAATTGCTGGTTATATGTACCGGTTTCACCCAGAATCGATGTGCTCTGCGCGCTTACGATCGCGCCCTCCACGTGCAGCACGGCAACAAATCCGTCACTGCCGGTGTATATGGGGGTCTGCATTTGATTGGTTATATATCGGCCGGCAAAAGCAAGAATGCTTGCGATCACTATAAATGTACCGATCATCGCAAGCGCAACTCCGATGACCAAGGCAATCAGGCATCCGTGTTTCTTCTTTGGCTGTGTGCGTTCACCCTGATTCGGATTAGCGTAGTTTTCACTCATAAAGACCTCCTGCGGATCTATTTATTGTTCTTCGACGTACCAGCCTAATACTTTAACCAGGGGCATTTCGGACGAAAGCTGGTATAGGGCCAGCATCGCCTCCTGTCCCATGGACGGACAGACAAAATCCAGAAAAAACGCATACTCTCCCGGTGTCTTCGGAATCGGCCTGGATGAAATTGCTGACAGATTCAAGCCGCGATCCGCAAAAACCTGCAGCGCAGACACAAGCGCGCCGCTACGGTGCGGAAGATGCATCAGCGTGCTAATCCTATCCGCATCCGGGGTTATGATCAAATCCCTGGATACTGCAATGAATCTTGTGCGGTTTTGCTCGTCGTTGCAGATTTCTATCGGTAGAATGGAAAGGCCGTTTCGAAGCGCAGCTTCCCCGGAAGAAATCGCAGCAAGCGACTTGTCGCCGCCACGGACAACTTCCTCTGCGGCAAACGCGGTGTTCTCGGACACAATTGTTTCCCAACCGTTTTCGATAATCTTCGCGGAGCACTGCAGAAGGCCTTGTGAATGACTTGTAACCCTCTTGATATTGGACAGCGTCGTACCGGGAAGAACCGCAAGCCTATGCTCTACGGCAATCTGCGTTGCGCGTACGATATAAAGATTGTTCTTCTGCAAAAGCTCAAACACGTTATCCACCGTTCCTGCAGTGGAGTTTTCAAGCGGCAGCACGGCGACATCGGCTTTTTTATTGAGCAAAAGCTCACAAGCGCTTGAAAAAGTCTGCGCCTGAACAAACTCCTTGTCGGGGAAAAGTTTGGCGGCAGCGTACTCCGAATAAGAGCCCTTCGTGCCGGCATATGCAACAATAGAAACATGATCCAGCGAATGGCCCGCCTGAGAAAGTTCTCTTCCGATGGCCCAATCCGAATCACTTTGCATCAAAATATCGTACTGCCGTTCGCGGGAGATACGCATCATGGTTTTCATCATGGAGTCCACGCGGGTCGACATTTCCCCGCCGGCCATCTGGCGCGCGAGATCGGAAACCTCCGCCTCCCGGCTGGCGTCATAGACTGCGGTTTTGGAAAGGACCTTC
>Ga0209373_10003532_pt1 | contig 14319 bp, 6 predicted proteins | sample Higcelweek5metaG_FD_187173 | JGI IMG/M metagenome (GOLD analysis project Ga0209373, IMG submission 187173) | Freshwater pond sediment microbial communities from the University of Edinburgh, under environmental carbon perturbations - High... | ecosystem: Environmental > Aquatic > Freshwater >...
TGGTGTACTACTCCACCAGACGCCACAATAGCCATGGCTGTATATAGTGCTACCAATAACGCAGGCTTCACCTGGCAAGGCAGAAAAGCCGCTCTCGTTGGTGGCGCCGGTGTTGGGGCTGTCCCAACCAGTTGTTGATTTCATTTTACCACCTGCAACATCCTCGCCGCCCAAATAGTTGAAGAGTGTAGCCCACTCGGCTTCGCTGGGTAAATGCCAACCAGCAGGGCAGGCGGTTAGTGCTGCCGGCCAGTTGTATAACACGCCATACGTGGCGTAATCGTACACATAATAGCAAGGTTCAGTAGTTGACCATGTAGTTGTTGGTGTTGTGTGTGGTAAATAGGCCAGGTTTTCAGCCATCCAGGTTTGGGTGCCAATAGTAACTGTTTTGTAGTTTCTCCCATCTTTATCGGCACACGCATAAAAAGCAACATCAAAGGTTTTCGATGCGGTGGGCTGGTCAACCATAACCCTGATGTTTTTACCCGAATAGATGGTGTACATGATATTATTTCCGGTAGTATAACTAAGCGTTTTGCCAGTTGAGGCACTTTTGAAGGTAGCTGTTTCTGTTCCTACCGACGATAACGGGTTGCTGCCTATGTAGGAAAGCAAAGCCTCCTGCAATTCTGCTTCGTTTGACACTTCCTTAAAGCTTAACGTCTCGTTGTTTGTCCTGATCAGAACAATATAAATGCTTGGCCTCGGGAACCCAATAGAGAAACTATGTGCCCCGGCAGTGATGGCTTGCTTTTTTTCGATCACCAACTGCCCCGAAGCGTTTACAACCTGAATGGTTGCATCGTCACCGGAGCTTGTTGAGAACTTTAAGGTTGCTGAACCATTGCAAGGATTGGGGAATATGCCTCCTTTCAGATTCTGAATTGTAACAGCTCCACTCGTTGAGTTAACAAGGGTAAGTGTTTCATTATCCATCAGGTTGACTGTATCGTTTGTAGCCAGGTTAATGGCCTGCACACTGTCGATTACAGCGCCTTCATCGCTTGTTGTGAACGAAACGGTGATGTCCTGTGCAAATGAGTTAATCGTCAGGATTGTCAAGATGATTAAGGATAAATAATTTTTCATACGAAAATAATTTGTTTTTTAATGGTCGTATGGAACTCACATGTTCGATTTTTATCCGTGTTTGAGATTCTCTGCAAACATGTTCGTTTCATGATTCTATGGTCAATAACAGTTTTTTGTTTTTATTCAATTGAAGAATATGTTCTCCCATACACGTTCGAGACTGGCTCTTTTGGGGATTTAGGGTTTTCCTAAATCCATTCCGTATTTTTTCTGCAACACCTAATCTTTTACACAACGAATATAAAAGCCGTCATTTTTATTATTATAGCTATGTGCCAAAATGCTTGAATTCGAATGCAACCCTCGGTTATATGCAGCATTTTTAGAATATTTACCAGAGTCGACCATTTTAAACGTACTACTCCACCAAATAACAGATTGACCAGCATAACCAAAATAACCACGTTTAGAAACATCACTCCCTGGTGATTTAGATATATATAAATAGCCGCACGCCATAGCCGAGAAACAAGTGTTGTTGTTCTTTAATATTTCGTTCCCCACGTTCCCCGATACGTCAGATTGTGACCAATCGTAAGGTGTTGCAAGCGATTTCGCGATATTTAGTGAACTAATTCTCTTATATATATGATCATTTTCATTATAGACAATGCCATTAGAACTATATCCGGTTGAAGCCAAATAGATATTTAATGTTTCCCATTCTTCAATACTGGGCAAATGCCATCCTTCAGGACAGGCAGACTGAGCAGCTGACCAATTATAAAGCACCCCATAAGTTTTATAGCTATAGGTTTCCTTTGCAGCATTGACATTGATGCCGTCATAATCATAGATATAGTAATATGGAATTGTATCTGAATACGTTCTTGAAGTAACAACTCCAGGCAAATAAGTTAAATTTTCGGCCATCCATGTTTGGGTTCCTATTTTAATGGTTTTATAAATGTTCCCATCCCGTTTATCAGTAAATGTTCCAAACCTATTCTGGTCACAAAAACAAGCAATATCGATGCTTGTAAAACAATAGTTGCTTTGTTTATTCCCTGAAATTGCAGATATCCGATAATATGAAGAATCAAGTTCGATAGTACTGTCATTGTATTGGTTATAAGTTGCCCCTACATGACAAAGAGAATTCCAAATGATGTTGTCCCTACTTTTTTCAATGAGGAAACTATCAATATTTTCTTCCTTCTGTTTCCATGAGAGTAAAACATAGATTCCCTTGTTTTCAGCAGTTAAATTTGTTGGCATCGAACGATCGGAAGATAAATCGTCATCACCAGTGCATGAAACAAAAATGACAAATAAACTACTGAATATTATAAGCGCATTAAATAGTATTTTCATCGTTTTTCAATTAATTTTTAATGCAACGTACTGAATATCCATGGCTTTTTTCAAGTACGGTCTCTCGAAGGAGTATAGAATCGGTTCCTGACAGTACTCTTCTATAAACACCAAAGCTTAAATACTCAGTAGAACTCCACCAATATGCTCCATATTCTATGTCAATAAAATTATCAGAACCAAAATGGCAACCACCAGGCAATGCAGAAAAACAACTACTGTTATTATCTTCCTGATGGTTTCCTATTGTCCCTGATTCTGAATCAGGAACCCAACCGGAAGTTGCAGCCATAGATTTAGCTATATCGTCGCCGCTTCCTTTATAGCCATAACCATTTTCGATTAAATAGATTTCCAATATTTCCCATTCACCATCACTTGGAACATGCCACCCCAAAGGACATGCAATCATTGCCGCAGGCCAATTATAAAGCACTCCGTAGGTCAAATAATTAGTAGATGCCAGAGCCTCATCAATCTTATAACCACTATAATTGTAAACGTAGTAAAGGGGGTCATATTTAGATGATTTTTTCAAGTTGCTAATAGCTGGCAGATAAGCCAAATTTTCGGCCATCCAGGTTTGATCACCTATTTTAATGGTCTTGTATTCCCGCCCATCTCTGATGTCCAGGAATGTGCCGTATTTTTTATCGCAACCACAATCGTTGCTGTCGTCATTATCTTTATTGCATGAAAAGAAGCCAAAGCAACTTAGTATTAACACTATTTTTAAAATCGTTTTCATATTTATTTGTTTCATTTCTTTTTCAACTTGTTCTTTTCTCCTTTAAATTTCTAAACCCTTGGGGCTAACCAACACCAAACACCACCACCGCAAAAGTCCCCTTCAGGGGATTTAGGGGTGGTTCAGCAGGGGTAGTCTAATCCCTGACGCAACGCACAGAAAAACCATTTTTCTTACCGTTTGTTACACCTTTATACTCAAAACCTGGTTGATTTCCGGCTAAAAGAAAACTCCAAACAGAAGATGTTTCAACCTTATAAATAGTACTAGTCCACCAATCAGATCTATTATCAGAATAATAACCGTCTGTACAAAAAGGGGCACAAGGAATTCCTGAAAAACAACTACTGTTATTGCTGTCAGGGTCATTGCCTGGTGTGCCTAGCGTAGGTGAACTGTTCCACCCTGTTGTAGAGGCAAGCGCTTTGGTAATATTTCTTCCGCTACCTCCAAAGCCGTAACCATTATTAATAAGGTAATTGCATAAAGTTTCCCACTCGTCAAAGCTGGGCAAGTGCCAACCGGCTGGGCAGGCATTTAGTGAAGAAGGCCAGTTGTAAAGCACACCATAAGCTGCATAATCGAAAACGTAATAACATGGTGTTGTTTCAGACCAAGTAGTTGTTGGAGTGGTATAGGGCAACCATGCCAAATTCTCCGCCATCCAAGTCTGGGTGCCAATTTTAATGGTTTTATACTTATGACCGTCGCGGGTGTCGATAAAGTATTCAAATTTGGTTGTGTCACAACCGCACGATTCTGCTTCAGCCGTAATGGTGTCGCGGGTATCTTCGCGGATGGAGTCCTTGCCTGTCATCAGGTAGGCTTCCAGTTTGTGTTTGGCGGTGGAGTCGGCCAGTGTCCAGTTAATGGTTACCTGCCCGGTGGTGTCGGAGGCCACTGCAAGCTGGGTACTGTCGCCAGCAGAGGCAAACAGCATGGCACTTTTCAGTTCTGCATTTTCGGGCGAGGACAACAGCGACTGGAACAGTTTGCCCAGCGAGGCTTTGAAGTGTACCAGCGTGCCCTTTACCGGGTCGTCCTTCGAGTCGAGTACCTTTAACACAATGGGCTGCGATAAGGTTTTTCCTGCACTTGCTGTTTGGTTGGCGCCACTTACCACCTTTACTTTCTTGGGCGCGGTGTAAAGGGTGTCTTCTTTCACGTTGAAATCTTTGTTGAAATCGAACAGTTCGTACCCAAGCACCTCGGCTTTTACACCCACATTGACATCAACACCGGAGCAGAGGTCGTATTTGTAGTTTCCTGCTGCACTGCATTCCATCTCTTCCCTTATGTAAGGGCCAATCTCAAGGTAAGGCGCCAGCGTGCTGTAAAACAGCACCTCGATGTGCGGGTAGACCCATACCTTGGCCTGCACGTTCACTTTGGCATCCACATCGGGGCCAACAAGCGTAAACTCAGGGGTGATTGAATTGATCTGAGTCCATTGGCCGTTTTCATAACTGGCACCAATCTCCATGTCGAGGTCGCTCGAAAGTCCACCAGAGACTGATGCTTCGCCCGAGATCTCAGCCGAAGCTTTTTCCATCAGGTCGACGTTCACGGTTGCCCAGAACGGGACAATTACAGGCGGCACCGTAGGAACCGTGATCATGTATTTGAAGGTTTTGTTGAAAACCCCCTCGGCAAGGGTTTCTTCCTTTTCATCCTCAAAACTGTGGCTTGTGGTTGCGGTCAGTACCAGTTTGGCCTCGGCCCCTGTATTTTCTTTGTTGGTATAAATCTTGAACTTCTGGATTTTTCCTTTGGGGAACGATTTGTTTTGCCAGTCGAAAGTACTGGGCGAGAATGCGAATTCATAATCGAGCTCTGCCCCCAGCTTGTAATACCCTTCACTGATCGAGATGTCGGCGCCGCCCTCGCTCCAGAGGCTTTCACCGCTGAAATCGTGGGTGAAGCTGACTGACCCCAGCGATCCATCAACCGCCTGTGCGCTTTTCAATGAAGGCAGTTGGGCATTGTTATCGATCACCTCTACCGGGTGGATAAACCCTTTATTGTCGATCATTGCTTTTGCCCTGGCTTCGGAAGTGAGGTACGCGCTTTTTTGTGTATTGCCGAGCGTTTCGGTCGAAAGCTTGAAGTCGACATTATAAAAGAGGTCTTCCAATGTGCCTGGGACAGTAGCAACTGTGAGGGTGTCGCCGTTTTTAGCTACACCTGTTACCACTCGGATATCGCTCTCCTTGTCGGAGTCGACAAAGACGGTGTTTACCGGGACACTTGCTGCCGTGCCAACAAAGGTAAAGGTGCCCCCATCGCGCTCGATGAAAGTTGCCCCGGCAATATTGTCGGGATCGGCAATAAGGGTACTGGCTGGCTTGTTGACTACAATTACAGCTGTATCAGAGTAAGTTGGCAAGCAAGTGCCATCGGTTAATTTAGCACGGTAGAAACCTTCACTGGTTTTGGCAACCTGAAGTAAAGAGTCTGTTTTTCCTGTAAGGTTATCCCAGATATTACCATCAAGCGATCGTTGCCACTGGATTGATCCGCGGAACTGTACGGATTGTAGTGTGACCGAGTCGCCGGTAATGGCGAGAGTGTCGTTACGAGTATAGAGGGTTTGGGCAAACAAATAGGAAAAAGAAAAAAGGAAAATAGAAAGGGAAAGTATAATTCGTTTCATACGGTTTGATTTTGAATGGTTGTTAAAACCCGACAGCGTCGTTAGACCTGTCGGAGTTGATGTTTTTTTGTTGGTCTGTTTTTTGGCGCTGACAGGTCGTACCGACGTTGTCAGGCCTTTTCGACGTTTAATTGACCACCAGTTTACGGTTCACTGTTTTTGATCCGTAACGAACTTGCAGGTTGTAAACCCCTTTCGTTAAATTCTCTTTTCCAAACTGAATAGATTGTCTGCCGGACTGTTGGCTTAACTGTTGCCGGGCAATGGATTTTCCATCAACTGAGAAGAGTTCCAATTGTATCGTTTCGTTTGTTGCAGATTCAATTTCGACCATAAACAAACCCTTGTTGGGGTTTGGGAAAATAGTACAGGAAAATCCGGCAGCATCAATAACCGGTACCGCTGTGATGGTTGCATGAAAGGTTGCAGATTGCGAACTACAGCCATTCGTGTTGGTAACCATCACCGAGTAATCGCCATCTTCAGTTATAGCCAGTGTTTGGTCAACCCCACCCGATATTTCTGTATTGCCTTTCCACCATTGGTTGCCCGTGGTAGCCGAAGAAGTCAGCATTTTTTTACTTTGGGTTATTGTTGGAACATCCGGAAGCGGGTTGACCGTAAGGTTCAGTACAATGGTACTGTCGCAACCAGTTACAGATTGTAGCTTATTATTATATTGTCCGGTCGCTGAGAGTTGCTTTCCCGCAAAAGCATAGGTCTCTCCCTGGCAAATAGCAGCGGTTTCTGTCGCTTCAAAAACAGGGTTTATGGTAAGGCTTAGTGATACGACACTGTCACAACCATCGGCTGATTTGAAAGTCGCGGAATAATTCCCCGCGGTGGACAATTCTTTATTATCGAAAGCATAACTATTTCCTTCACAAACCGAAGCAGTCAGCGAGACTTCAATTCGTGCCTGTTCAATCAGGGTGATGGTGGTATCCTGTTGCTGGTTCATTGCATCGGTCACGGTGACGGCGTAGGTTCCTGCCCCCAGATTGTTACGGTTTTCTCCCGAAGAGCCATCGAGCCATGCAATGGTGTACGGTTTTGCCCCACCGGAGATATTAAGGTTAATAGTTCCGTTTTGTTTCCCGTAGCAGGAGATCTGGGTGGCCGTTGCATTCAGCACAACAGGGAAGACCACATTTACTTGGAATGATTGTTCCTGTGTGCAACCTTTTGCATCGGTTACCTTGCAAGCATAAACGGTTGTATCTTTTGGCGTTACCGTAATGGTAGTTTTGATAGAATCTTTTAACCAACCCAGGCTTGTCCAGCTGGTTTGATAAGGAGCTGTTCCTCCTGAAATGGATAAATCATTGCCAAGGGTTTGTTTTTTCCCCTGAAGAATGTTGAAAACGGTTGTTCCTGAATTCATTTGCAGTGGCTCGGGTTGGTACACCGAAAGTGTCACAGTTTGTGCTTTGGCTGTGAATACTGATAAAAGAAGAATCAGTAGATAGATGAATGGTTTCATATTATTGAAGTATTTGGTTAATATTTTAATATCTGGTTTGGTCAAAGCCTATGAGTTTTCTCTTTAAGAAACGATCTCATAAATTCAATTTTAATATAAAAAAAACCAAAAAAAAGGAGAGAGAAAAACGCCAAAACGGGCTTTTCAGGAAATCCGGTCGTATACGGGGAAATCCGGTAAATATTGGTAAATATTGGGTAAATAAAATTTTCAGAATACTTCGTACATCTCCTTTAACTTTGAGAGATGCGTGCGCGAAACGGTCAGGCTGATGGTATCGAAAGAAGGCATCATATTATTATACCTGACAGGTTTAAAAAGCCTGTCAGGTATAACTGTATGTTATTTCACCTCTATCTTTCGAGTTTTAACCCCCTGCCTATTGTGCACTTTGCAGAGGTATATTCCTTTCGGAACACCAGTTAATTGTACCTGTACATCTTTGGTGAATGCAACCGGCCCATATATCCTTTGTCCGGTTAGGCTGGTAATGGTTAGTTGGCTTTCACCCTCAAAAGAGGTTTGTACTATAAAGTTGCCGTTATTGGGATTAGGGATGATTTTGAGTGTTTCATCACTAAGCAATGAAAAACTTTCAACTCCATTTCCTGTCTCGAAAAGGGTAACTTCAGGAACATTGGTTTTTACCTCGGCATTTTCGGCACTGTCAACGGCTGTAATATAAAACGAATACTTCACCTCTTTTTCAAACACAAAATCAACGGATGTTTTCGATGTACGGGTTAATAGTGGAGTAAATGCATCATTTCCCTTTTTCATGAATAGATTATAGCAATAAACCCCCGAGCCGTTTTTGTTGTCTTGACCTTCCCATGAAAGAGCGGCCATATTATTGGAAACTACTTCAGGATCGAACATGTTACTGGCTGGTGCAATTAAATCTTTCCGATTACTCCATGTCGGGGTTAGAATCGGGTCGTTATTGTCGAAAACAATGGCAGCACGGTTTTTCACCAACGATTCATCTTTGATGGTTTCTTTCAAGTCGATAGTGAATGAGACACTACCTTCACCCGAACCAATGCTGTCGTTTGGTGGCAAGAACCCAACCAATGCATCGGCAGGAAAATCGTTGGTTTTCGGATCATAACAACTGAAATACCAACGGGCAATTCCTTTGATTGTATCCAATGTCAATTCCACAGTTGTAATCAAGTTCAAAGTAGGACGCATGTCTACTTCCCATTTGTTTTCTTTTGCATTAACCGGAGCTTGAACAATCTTTGACCCGATCTTCAAATAGCCGGCCTTGAAACTGGAGATATTAAAACTGTTCATATCAAGCGTGTCGGTAATAAATACCTCTTGTGCCGGAGCTGTTGCCGTTGATTTATTTTCAAAATTGATGAGATAGGTGAAATTTTGCTGTTTTGAGAAGAAGTTGCTTCCACTTGGACTGCGATAACCAATCTTGTCGTTAGGGTCGATTGAGGTAACAATCCTTGCTAAAATACCTTGTAATAACGCATCCGAACAAGAACTTATCGTGCCTTTAAGATCATCGTCAAAATTTAGTTTATAAAGTTCCCAAAGAGGTGCAAAAGGTTTCAGTTCGGGTACGATATCAAAACCACAATCCCCGGCGGCAAAAGCAACATTTGCAATTACATTACCTACCACAGGAAGATCCAAATTGTTTTGTGAAATAAGTTCATCGTTTTCGACAATGGTTTCTCCGGCAGATTTCAAACAAGCCACTCCGGGAACTCCAAACATATCAATTCCCTTATCAATCAGTTTGGTTTTTCCCATTTCAAAAAGATTGGCCATACAGTCATAAAATGCCTGATTAGGTACTATTTCTCCATTTTGATCAGAGTAGTACATCGGAGCACCTACATTAGCATTGATTTCTGTTGGTCGTGTCATATTCACACCAAAAATTAATGAACCTTCCCCTCCGGGTGGTATTAACGGAATGGTGGGGGCATAAAATTTAGTTACTTTTCCAGTAATCGGATCGGTAGACGTTGATGAGTAATCAGATTCAGCTGGCCCATTAGAAACCGGATCAAAAGGAAGCTCTCTATAGATCCAGTCGGTTATAACCTGAACATTACTTTGACTGGTTAAACGAATAAAAACAGGTGTTTGGTAAACATTCACATTCCCTTCGTTTTTATAATGGATTGTGTAATACGTATACCTGCCCGGACGCACTGATCCAGGCCCTATTAATTGAATGGTCACTTTAGGAGTCTGGTAATCTTCTATTTCCAAACCTTCCTTTATTTTAACTAAAAAATCACCGAAATAGACCAGAATATCCCATTTGCCATTTGCCTTTTTATTGAAATCAAATAAAGCCTGACATTTATGGAGATTAATGTTTAACGTATCAGACACGATCGTATCCTGTCCGGCTTTTGCCAATTTGATAGTGGTTCGTTCGTTAAAACCATTGCCTTCAAATACAATACTACTTTTACCATAATTTCCTACTTTATGGGTGCTGTAACTACTAATGCTGTTTTTCTCAGGATTATATAACAGATAAAGTTCTTCTTCACTCAATGGGCGATTATAGATACGAATATCATCCATTATTCCCCCATTCGTACTTCCTCTAAATTCTCCAATTAATAAATTTTCAGTGGAAAAATTGAATGTTGAAGTATAAGAACTTATTAGCTTATTATCCAGATATAAATAATTCGTTCCAGATTTTCTTACTCCAACAATATGGTGCCAAATATTGTCATTGATTAACTTGCGGTCAAAAGAAACTTCACTTTCGGGAGCTCCTGGCAGTACTCTAAATAAGACTTTAGAATAATATTGTCCATTATCACCAAAAGCCCATCCAACTTCTTTATTCCATTCTAACTGACTAAGAAAACCACATTGAGCCTTACTATTAAGGCCATTTGTCTTGACCCAAAAAGAAACTGAAAAGTCATTTTGAAAATTTAGTGATTTGGAATTTTTAACTGTAATTTTATCATCAACTCCATCAAAAGAGTATGCGTTGTTATCCATTCCAAACCGATCAGATGTCAATGTTCCACCTGTTGCGATTCCATTATTGTCGTTTCCACTTTCATCGTTTGAATTTCCATTAAATGGGTAATAGGCAACCAATCCGTTGTTTAATGACATATTGATGTCTTGAAGGGTAAAACCCTTTTCAAGTTTAAGCGTGTCATTATTCGGAGAGATAAGGATCACGTCATAAAGCCCTAATGGTTTATTTTTCCAGGAAAATCTTGCTTTAATATGGTTTCCCTTAATTTCCAAAATTGAAACAGGTTTAATCGAATTGGTTTCATTAATTAACTCAATCTTACTTCCTTCTGCAATTGAATAAGCAAAAACAGTAATATCAGAATAGATTTCATTATTGAAAACATTGTTAGGATAAATACTATAAATAGCCGGAGTATTCCATTCACAAATAAAACCAAACGATGAGCCTGCATAGGTACCACCCGTTACTGGTAAATCATTCCAGGTACCTCTTGTTGACCAATCGTAATAATTATATAATTGAAGATAATCTTCTTCATTTCCTTCATACTGATTGGGTTCACCGTTTTCAACATCCCAATTCGTATATTCCCATTTCTCTCTGGTTATCCATTTCCATTCTCCCTCTACTGTCTCTGTGCCACCCACCCAATAAAATCCCATTGCTGTATGGCCTTCAAGTAATGATAAGATATTGGTTAGTTCTTCTTTTGAAGTAATCGTAGCAAGGTGGCCTCCAATACTTTCACAATAAACTTTTGCTTCGTTCCAGGTTAGCCAGTTGTTAAAGATTTGATATTTGTCTGATTTAACATTGCTGGTATTTTCTATTGAACCGCTAACAATCTTTGTTTGTGCCTGTACTGTTCCACAAAAACAAAAGATTAAAGCAAGAAAAAGCATCTTCTCTTTTATCAAGTCTATATAGCTTCTCCTGAGAACAGAGTTTTTAGTGTTTGTTGCTACCGTAGTAAAAGTTGTCGTTAAATAAGTTGGTTTCATATTTTTTAGTTTTAATTATGGTTAGAGGAATAAATTTAAAAAATCAGCCCTATCTTTAAACCTCCGGCAACCAGCGATACCTTATCGCTTAAAGAAGTTACAGACTGATATTTAGACGAATAAACCATCAACTGATTTATCTCGGGGGCGAGTACTGAATTTAACACATAAGAACCATAGACCCCAATATTAATTCCCATTTTGCCAACAGGAATGGTAACCCCGGCACCGGCAAACAATGAATAAGCCATTGTAGTGGTTAGGTCGCCGGAGTAGCTGATTTGATCAATCTTTTCAAAACAGTGGTTGGGCATTCCATACAACACAACATTATAGGCATCATAGTAACCTTTGGTTTCAATTACCCCTTCGGTGCACTGGTACGTTGCCGATAATGGCAGTGATAGTTTTATTCCAACGTTAGCGTTCAATCCCAATTTCCCGGAGAGGTTCTTGCGGTAAGCAAGAAAAACAGGAATTTCGACAGCTCCCAGCTTCTGATCCTCCTTAATTTCACTTGCAGTTACGCGATATTCAAAGCTTTCGCTTTCATCATCGACGGTTGCCGTATTCGACGTATAACTGGTCAATTCTGCATTTGAGGTATATGAAGCATAACCTGCACCAATGCCCACTCCAATGTTTGAGGTAAAAAAGTATTTGCCATTTAGCGATAACTGGTAACCCATACCGGGTTTTATACTACCATTCTCGATTGAACCTGACAAGCCGAAAAGTCCATAGCCCGCGCCTACTTCAATCTCTACTTTTTTGTTTTGTGCGTTACCTGCCAGTACTGAAAGACAGAGCGCAACTATTGCAATATATTTTGTTGTTTTCATTTTTATGTCTTTTATTGATTAAATTATTGATTGATGTGTCATCCCGACGTTAGTAGGGATACCTCCTAACTTCGGGATGACAATCATTTGAAACATCTCACTACTCAAATCTCACCATCTCAAACCTATTTTACAATTAGTTTTTCATTGAACGATTCACCATTAGCAAGCATTACCTGTACCAGGTAAACACCACGGGTTAGTCCGTGCAGTTTCATTTGAGGCTGTAAATCAGAACGTTTGGCTATACGCTGACCATTTACATTGTTTACGATCAAAGTACCTCCATTCAGTTCTGACTCATTTGCAGTAATATCTACTGTGATTTCTGTATTTATTACTGACGGATTAGGATACACTTTAACCGATTTTGCCGAATTACCAACTCCAAGAGTATTCGATACTCCGGTTCCTCCGGTTGCAGTAGTTACTTCAACATAATAATTGCCATTCAGTCCGCCTACTTCCTGATAAAACTGTTTGGTCTCTCCTGAAATCGGACTTCCATCTTTGAACCATTGATAACTTACAAACTTATTTTCGGTATTGTGACATACCAAAACATCGTCCCATTTCTGAGAGATAATGGCTATTGGGGTTAAAGTTGATTTGACAAACATAATTGTCGCTTCTGCCTGTTTTTTTGATGCCTCTTTATTTCCCGAAGCATCTGTAGCAATAGAATAAAAACTATAGCTATTTCCAAACTGACCAGTGAAGGTTGACTGTGTATCTTGGGTTGAAATCCATAATGTATAGGCTCCTCCGTTGGTCGAAACATAAATGGCATAAGTAATTACACTGCCTTCAGGATCGCTGCCCTGCCACTGTACAACCACTGATTCTGTATTTGTGGTAGACGGTAATGAAACCACCTGACTGACAGGAGCTGTTACATCGACCACAGCAGGTTTCTCCATTTTGGTGGTTGCCTCAGCCTGTGTTTTCGATGTCTCTTTATTTCCCGAAGCATCTGTGGCGATAGAATAAAAACTATAAGTATTTCCAAACTGACCAGTGAAGGTTGACTGTGTATTTTGGGTTGAAATCCATAATGTATAGGCTCCTCCGTTGGTCGAAACATAAATGGCATAAGTAATTGCACTGCCTTCAGGATCGCTGCCCTGCCACTGTACAAACACTGATTCTGTATTTGAAATGGCAGGTAGTGTGAATACATGACTGGAAGGAGCTGTTACATCAGTCACAACAGGTTTCTCCATTTTAGTGGTTGCCTCAGCCTGTGTTTTCGATGTCTCTTTATTTCCCGAAGCATCTGTGGCGATAGAATAAAAACTATAAGTATTTCCAAACTGACCAGTGAAGGATGACTGTGTATTTTGGGTTGAAATCCATAATGTATAGGCTCCTCCGTTGGTCGAAACATAAATGGCATAAGTAATTGCGCTGCCTTCAGTATCACTTCCCTGCCATTTCACCAACACCGTTTCCTCATTGACTTTTCCGGGCAAGGTCAACACTTTGCTGACAGGAGCAGCTACATCAGATTGAAAGCCATCGATAATCCTGAAGTTTTTCCATTGCTTCGACAACTGATAATCCCTTTTTGAACCCTGTCCTACATACAACAAGCATTCATCTTTATCTACTCCATAAAACACATCAAATGAAGGTTCCAGTTCAACAGGCATTACTTTTTTTGCATAGATTGAAGTAAGTCCGCTACACCCCTGAAATACATTGCTTCCAATGTAGGAAACAGATGCAGGTATTGTGATTGTTGTAAGCTTTTTGCAATCCTCAAAAGCCCTTGCTTCTAAGGTATCGACCATGGAGGGAATATTGACAGTTGCCAGGTTGTAACAGTCCTCAAAAGCTTTTTTACCGATATAAACAACCGATTCAGGTATTGAGACCGAGTTTAATTTATCGCAATCTTCAAATGCGCTACCGGCAATTCTCGAAACGGAAGGGGGAATAGTATAACTTCCCGATTTTGTAATTGGAAAATGAATCAATATTTTTTGATTTTTGTCGAACAAAACCCCATCAACACTTGTGAATTTTGAGTTTCCTGCCACAACACTAACATTACCGCTGCTCCCGGCAAAGGCATTATCCTCAATGGTTAAAACCGATGAAGGAATGGTTATTGCATTTAATTTTGTGCAGTATTTAAAAGCATTTTCCCCTATAACTTTAACGGAAGACAGAACAGTATAATCGCCACTTT
>Ga0209373_10003533_pt1 | contig 14318 bp, 8 predicted proteins | sample Higcelweek5metaG_FD_187173 | JGI IMG/M metagenome (GOLD analysis project Ga0209373, IMG submission 187173) | Freshwater pond sediment microbial communities from the University of Edinburgh, under environmental carbon perturbations - High... | ecosystem: Environmental > Aquatic > Freshwater >...
CCCCCCTCCCCTTCCGGGACGGAACGAGGTATGCTTTGCCCGTAGGGAGCATATGACGCGTCCGCAGGACGGGGCGTGCTCCAGGAGTGGGTATGAAGGACAAAACACTGCTGCTCGTCGACGACGAGCCCGGCATCCGCAAGGTTGTCGGCATCACCCTTGCCGACATGGGCTACACCGTGCTGGAGGCTGTGAGCGGCGACGACGCCTGGGAGGTTTTTCAGCGCGAAGCGCCGCCCGTCGTCCTCACCGATATCCGCATGCCCGGCATGGACGGCTTGGAGCTCCTGCGCCGCATCAAGGCCAAGGATCCGGAAACTGAGGTCATCCTTGTCACCGGCCACGGCGACATGGATATGGCGGTGCAGGGGCTCAAGCTTGATGCCTGCGACTTCATCTCCAAGCCCGTGAACGCGGAGATCCTGGAAATCTCCCTCAAGCGCGCCACGGACAAGATTCTGATGCGCCAGCGCATGCGCAACTACATGGAGAACCTGGAGTTCCAGGTGAACGAGCAGACGCAGGCGCTGGTGGAGATGGAGCGCCAATGCGCCGCCCAGGAGGCCGTGGACGGGCTGACGCAAGCCATGGGCGGGCTGGCTGGCGAGGTTGCCGGCGAGTTCGCCATGTTCAACGCCTTGCCTTGTCTTGTCTCCATTCAGGACCGCGACCAGCGCGTGCTCTCCGTGAATCAGCTGTACCGCGAACGCCTGGGCGACCGCGTGGGCAAGCCGGGCTTTGCCATCTACGCCGGAGCCGCGGGCGAAGGGCTGGACAGCCCCGTGGCCCGCACCCTGCGCACCGGCCAGGGACAAAAAAGCCGCGAGGGGCTCTTCGGACCCGATGAAACCCTCTCCGCCGTCACCGTGCACACCGCGCCCATCCACAGCGCCGGTGGCCAGGTGAACCTCGTGCTCGAAATACTCGTGGAAGCGGGCGAGGTGCAGCGCCTGCAAGACGAATTGCACACCACCCGTCAGCGCTACCAGCAGCTCTTCGATGAAGCCCCTTGCTTCATCACCGTGCAGGACCGCAGCCTGCGCATACAGGCGGCCAACCGCCGCTTCCGGCAAGAGTTCGGCTCGGCCACCGGCGGGTTGTGCTACCATGCCTATTGCGGCTCGGAGCGCCCCTGCTTCGGCTGCCCGACCCTCAAGACCTTCGAGGACGGCCAATCGCACCAGACCGAGCTTACCGTGCGCGGCAAGAATGGCGATCCCGTGAATGTTGTGGTCTGGACAGCGCCCATCCGCAACGCCGCAGGCGAGATTGAGGGCGTGATGGAAATGGCCACGGACATCACCGAGCTTTCCCGCATGCAGGACCATTTGGCCTCCCTCGGCATGCTCATCGCCTCGCTGTCCCACGGCATCAAGGGCCAGCTCACCGCGCTGGACGGCGGCGTGTTCAAGGTCAACGCGGGCTTCCGCAACAACGATCAGCTCATGGTGCAGAACGGCTGGTGCAAGGTCACGGAACTCATCAGCCGCATCAAGGGCATGGTGCTCGACATTCTCTTCTACGCCAAAAAGCGCGAACTGCAGTTGCGGGAGATCTCCGCCGCTGATCTCGCAGCCCAGGTGGCGGAGGCCGTGGTTCCGAAGGCGGAGCAGCTTGGGGTCGTGCTTTCCGTGGAGATTGATCCGAACGTGGGCAACTTCGCCGTGGATGAGGTCGTGCTTTCCGCCGCCATCGTCAATATTCTGGAAAATGCCGTGGATGCCTGCAAAGAGGACAAAGCCAAGGCCGAGCACACTGTCTGTTTCCGCGCCCGGCCGGATAGCAGCGGCGTCTTCTTCGAGATTGAGGACAACGGTTGCGGCATGCAGCCCGAGACCCTTTCCCGGCTGTTCAGCGTGTTCTTCTCCACCAAAGGCTCGCGCGGCACGGGCCTTGGCCTGTTCATCGCCAAAAAGGCCGTGGACCAGCATGGCGGGCGCATCGGGGCTGTGAGCGAACCCGGCCAGGGCTCCACCTTCCGCATCTGGATTCCAAGGGAGCGCTAGAACTCGAGCAGGGCGTAACTCTGCCAGAGAAGGACTGCCGGGAATTTCGGCAATTGCGGGCGTCTCGAGGCTCTGCCCCTCTCGTGGCCGAGGCTCCGCCTTCGTCTTTTGCACGTCCCCCAGTCTGGCCGCGGGGCTTGCCACTGTGCGCCAACGCTTTCACTCTCTACGTGTGAAGGGCAGAGTCTTGAGGTTGCTTCACCCACCCGTGCCCTTCCTCAACTTAAAGAGGCTTCTTCCTGCGGTTTCGTGCTGGAAGAAGCCTCTTTAAGTTGTTGGGGGGAGTCCAGAGGGCCTTAAGGCCCTTTGACCGGTTAAGAGGGGCTGAGCCCCTCCTTGCCTTCCCTTATTGCTTGGCGCGGTCGGGCGCAAGGAGCGCGGCCAGGGCGTACAGGCCCAGGGACGCGGCGAAGACGACGGTGTAGCCGAAGCTGACGGCCAGAATGTTGGCCAGCGGCGTGGCCACGACGGAAAGCGCGCCGTTGACGCTCCAGGCCCAGGGGATGAAGGCGCTGGTGGCCCCGCGGTAGGTGGAGAGGGCAAGCGGAAAGGGCATGCCCATGAAGAAGCCCAGCGGCGCGGCGATGGCGATGACGAGCGCCGCCTTGGCCGGGTCGGGCCAGGCCAGGGCGAGGTCGAGCAGGCGCGGCAGGAGCAGCAGCAAGCCTGCCGCCAGGGTGGCGGCGCAGGCGCAGGCGAAGCGTATGCCCACGCGCGGCCGGGGCACAAAGCGCGAGGAAAAGGCGCTGCCGAGCCCGCTGGCGATGAGCATGGACGAAAGCACAAGGGCGAAAGCCCGCGCCGGGTCGTTCAGGAAGAAGGTGAAGCGCTCGATGAGCACGATCTCCACGAAGAGAAAGCCCAGCCCGAGGCACATGAAGTAGCCGAATCCCGCAAGCATGCGCTTGGGGGATATTTCGCCCAGGCCGCGCCAGCGGGCCAGCGGCAGCAGGAATACGATGAGCGCGAAGGCTGCGGCCTGGGCCAGCACGGCCACGTTGACCAGATAGCCGATCTCCTGGCGCGGCAAAAGCTCGATGCGCGCCAGAACCTCGGGGATGCGGTTCAGGCGGATGATCTCATGGAAGAAGGGCCTGTCCTGGGTGCTGGGCGCGAGGTTGAAGAAGCGGAACGACGAGGAGTCGGTCTTGCCGTCGCGCAGGTAGGCCACTAGGTCGTCCATGAGGGCGTCGCGGGCGGTTGTGGCGTCTTCCCCGGCCACGGTGTCGCTGGTGACGGACTCGAAGGACACGGGCGGCAGGTCGTTGAAGACCTCTTCCTTGGCGGGATCGATGCCGGGGAAATAGGGAGTGTCGAAGCTGCGCTCGGTGGCGAAGGCGCGCGCGGCCGCGATGTCCCCCGGGGTGAAGGGGGTCTTGCAGGCGATGATGCGCGCGGTGAAGGCGCTGCGCACGATGATGATGTGCCGCGCGGGTTCGCTGATGCCCGCAAGCAAAAGCCCGGCGCGCACGGTGGCGGCGGCCTTGAGCGCGTAGACCGGCAGCTCGCTGATGCCCATGGGCAGGGAGAGCAGGCCGCCCGCGTCCAGGGCGCGCATCAGCCGGGCGATGCCCTCGGCCGTGAGCACGTACTTGTTGGCTTGGCCCTGGTCCAGGAACTCCGGCGAAATGTCGATGAGGCTGTACGGCTTGACGGTGCTCTTCGCCAGAGCCAGGGGCGAACCCAGCTGCGGGGTTGAGGCGTGCCCTGCGGGAGCGTCGTGCCCGGCAGCGAAGGCTGCGCGGGGCACTGGCAGCAGGGACTGCTGCGGCGTGGCCGCGGGCTCCGTGTTGTTCAGGGCGGCTTTTGCCCCTGCGGCTTTGCCCTGCTTGTGTGTTGCGGCTTGGCCGGGCTTGTGCGCCAGATCTTTTCCGCTGTGGGGTTTGGACTCTGTTTCTTTTGCCGCAGGCTTCGCCGTCGTCGTCAGCGCCGTTGCGCGTTCGGAAGCGTTCGCTTCTTCCGGGCTTTCATTGGTCGCGTTTTCGTCGGTCGCGTTTTCGCCCGTCGCATTGGTCAGGGAGGCGTTCTCCTCCGGCGGCAGGCCCGTCAGGGGCAGGCGCATGGAATAGCCCGTGGGCGGCGCGCTGGGGGCGTGGGTGAGCAGCAGCTGGTGCAGCACGGGGTCGCTTTCCACCGTGTCCACCTGCCCTGCGCCAAGCTCCAGAGCCTCGCGCAGGCGGAAGCCGCCGCGTCCGCCCGCCAGCAGCACGCGCGCGGGCTTGTGCAGCAGGTAGGGCAGGGTGTCCAGCGCGGCCTTGAGGTAGCCCGTGTCATAGGCTCCTTCGCGCGGGAGGGCGGCCAGGCGTTCGCCGTCCCTGTACAGCCCAAGGGCAGGGGGCGGTCCGCCAGCGCCCAAAAGCTCATAGTTGTTGGAAAGGTCCGCGTCGTGCCGTTCCATGTAGTTTTCCAGCAGCATGTAATAGCCGCGGGGGCTCTTGATTTCGCGGATGAGGCGGTTGTCCTCCACGTTCATGGCGGCGGAGACGGGCTTGTACTGGCTGAAGGCGGCGTTGTTATCCCGCACGATGACGAAGGCGGCGGCGGAGGCGACCGCAAGAGTCAGCAGGCTGAGCGCGATGCGGCCCGCGGCCTTCTTGCCCGGCAGGCTGGTGAGGGCGGCCAGGGCCAGCGGCGGCAGCAGCAAGAGCGGCGCTTGAAAGGGCGGCACATAGGCCAGGGCGGCGAGAAGCGCGGCCGCGCCCACGCCCGCGCCGATGAGATCGGCCATGTAGATCTTGGGGATGTCTTCCTGTTTGGCCAAAAACGAAAGGCCCACATACAGGCCGGAAGCGAAGAAGAAGGGGAACAGCGCGAGATAGTATTTGCCGATGTTGACGAGCTGCTCGGTGAAGAGCACCTCGTTCTGCAGCTCCAGCGGGTTGAAGGGGATGAGCCCAAGGGCGGCGTAGCCCAGGGCGCACAGCAGCATCATGGCCACGGGCAGGGCGTGGAACAGGGCAGCCTGGCGGCGCTCAAAGGCCTTGCCGAACAGGCAAAGCACCACGCCGCTGACGGAATAGCCGGCCATGGCCATGGAGATGACCCAGTAGCCGTACTCGCTCCAGTTGGTGATGGCGAAGTGGCGCACAAGAAAGATCTCGAACGCTATGGAGGAGAGACAGACGAGAAAAATGCCGAGATAGCGCATGGAACCCCACACCGTGCCCCGGCCATATGTTGGTCGTTTGACGGCGAAAAAATATGCGCTTGCGTACCGCATCCGCCCCGGGGAGGCAAGAACGCGGGCAGGCGGATTTTGGGTTAGCCGGGTTGAACCGGGGAGAAACTGAGGCTTAGGATGAAGGTGCTGCCGACGCCTGGCGAGCTTTGCAGCTCCAGATTGCCGCCCATGCGCGCGGCCAGTTCGCTGGCTATGGCCAGGCCGAGTCCCGCGCCCGCGTAGTTTTTTGTCAGCGGGGACTCGCCCTGCACAAACGGCTTGAACACGTGCGACAAGGCTTCCGGCGCGATGCCGATGCCCGTGTCTGTCACCTGAATGCGCAAGGTGCAGGTGAAGGTGTCGCGGCAGGCCACCTGGGCCGAAAGGCGCACGCTGCCCTTGCTCGTGAATTTGACCGCGTTGTCCAGAATTTGGCGCAGAATGGCGGCCAGATGCACGGGGTCGCCCATGAGCGTCTGCTCCAAAATCCCGGGAGCTATGTCGAGGGCGAAGGTAAGGCCTTTATCTGTCGCGTGCGCCGCATACACGGCTTCCAGCGGGGCAAGCACCTCGCCTAGGCGGAAGGACCTGTGCTCTATGCGGGCTTCGCCGGAGCCTAGGGCTGCATAATCCAAAATGTCGTTCACCAGCCGGGTGATCTGCTGGGCGGATTGCGTTGCCCAGGAGAGGTATTCGTCGCGCTGCTCCGGCGATTTCTCGTCGCGCAGCAGTTCAAGCATGCCCAAGAGCCCGTTCAGCGGGGTGCGCAGCTCGTGGCTCATGTTGGACAGGAATGCGCTTTTGGCCTGGCTCGCGGTTTCTGCGGTCTCCTTGGCGGCGGTAAGGGCGCGTTCGGCCAGCTTGCGCTCGGTTATGTCGCGCGAAAAGCTGGCGATCTGCACGATCTGTCCAGCCTCGTTGTGCACGGGATGCAGGCGGATGGCATAGGTGCGGCCCTCGCGCTCTTCCTCGAAGCGCAAAGCCTGGCACGTGCGCACCACTTCCTCGAAGCGGGCTCGGCGTCCGCTGCGCACATAGCCGGGGATGAGATCCAGAATGTTCGCCCCTGTGAGCTCTTGCGGGGTTTTGCCGCGCCGCTGGGCCGCGCTCTCGTTCATGGCCAGCACTTTGCCATCCGGCACCAGCAGCAGCATGCCGTCGCTGGAGGCGTTGAAGATCGCCCGGAGCCGGTCCTCGCTTTCAAAGAGCGCCCGCCGGGCGGTCTCCTGCTCCGCCTTGTGGCGCATGAGCGCCGCGGCCATGTGGTCGATGGAGTCCGCCAGCTCGCCCAGTTCGCCCGGGGCGCCGCTGATGTTCGCGCGCGCGCTGAAGTCGCCTGCGTCCAGGGCGCGCACCGTGTCCATCAGCCGGGTCGAGGGGGCCAGGATCTTGCGCCTGGCCCACAGCCGGGAGAGCAGCAGCGCCAGCGCCACAATGCCCGCCAGGGCCAGAAGGTGCCGGGATAGCTTTGCGCCGCTGCTGGCGTAAACCGCGGCGCGGGGAATGCCGACGCGCACGTAGCAGGCCTCGCCCTGGCAGATGTCCAGGCGCTTTATGACATAGTAGCGCTCCACGCCGTCGAGGCCGATGCCCCAGCCGTCCATTTCCTCCGCCCCGGCGCGCACCCGCTCGGCCTGTTCCAGAGGCAGGCTCGCCCCGGCATAGCGCGGGGCCTCCGGCAGGCGGTAGAGAATGCGCCCGCTTTGCCCTGCCAGCACCAGGGTTGTGCCCGGCGGCAAATCCGCTTCCTCGAAAATCTGTGCCACCTCGCCCACGGGCAGTTGGGCCACGACGACCAGCGAAATGTCGCCAGCCGCATTTTGCACCGGTGCCGCGTAATTTATGAGAGTGCCCGGGCCTTGGCCGCTGCCCTCATCAATGGAAACGCCGACGGCGAAATTTTGTCCAGAGAGGGCTGCCTCCAAGGCTGGGTTCTCCGCCATATTGGCGGGGGCGGGTTTGGAGCTGCGCAGCACCCGGCCGTCTGGCCGCACCAGCAGCAGATTGCTGTACTGCGGCGCCACGCGGGCGAAATGCGCCAGGGCCTCCTGGCAGTCCGCGCCGGGGCAGTCGCGCACACTGGGGTTTGAGGCCAGCAGCTCCAGAATGATGCGGGAGCTGGCGGTCTCCTGTCCCAGCGAGCGGGCGACCAAACCCGCTGCGCGCGCGGCGTCTGTCACGGCGGCGACGCGTTCCTGGGCGCGGTCGCGCAGGTGGTTGGCCAGGGTGAGCACCAGCACGGGGGCGAGGGTGAGGACCACGAGCCCCACAAGCATGCCGTGGAGGCTGTTGAACAGTTTGCGCCAACGGGCGATGCGGGCGGACATGTTAGGAGCCGGTGGGCGTTTTGGGGCAGCGGGCGGTCAGAAGCTCCAGGACCTTGTCCTCGGGCAGCGGCTCGGAGAAGAGGAAGCCTTGCCCGTATTCGCAGTTGAGCCCTGCCAGGAAGTCGCGCTGGCGCTCGGTTTCGATGCCTTCGGCCACCACGTCGAAGCCCAGATTGTGGGCCAGGCTCACAATGGTGCGTACGATGATGAGGTTCTCAAAGGCGTCGAGATCGGAGACGAAGCTGCGGTCGACCTTCAGTGTGTTGATGGGAAAGCGCCGGAGGTAGGAAAGCGACGAGTAGCCTGTGCCGAAGTCGTCGATGCTGACCTTGACGCCCATCTCGCGCAGGCCACGCAGCTTGTGGACGACATTTTCCGGGTTCTGCATCACCAGGGTCTCGGTGATCTCCAGCTTGAGGCTCCGGGGATCCAGGTGATTGTCGTCCAGGGCGCGGGTGAGCTGGCGGATCAGATCCGGCTGGGCGAACTGCTTGGCCGAAAGATTCACGGCCATGGTGAAGTTGCCGGGCAGGTTGAAGGCTTTGGCCCAGGCCGCTGTTTTTTCGCAGCTTTCAGCCAGGGCCCATTGGCCGATGGGCACGATGAGGCCTGTCTGCTCCGCGTGGGGAATGAAGTCGTCCGGGGGAATGAGCCGTCCGTCCACCTGCCAGCGGATGAGCGCCTCAAATCCGGCCAGGGTGTTGTCCGCAAGGCTGAAGATGGGCTGGTAGTGCAGCCGGAACTGCTTCTGGTCCAAGGCGTGGTGGATGTTCTGGTTCACGTTCAGGGCGTATTGCGCGCGCGTGCGCATGGCCCATTTGAAGACCTTCACCTTGCCGCCGCCCAGGGCGCGCGCCTGCTCCATGGCGATGCCCGCGTCCTGCAGAAGTTCCTCGGGCTGGGCGTAGTCCGCCGGGCCAAGCACCACGCCCACGCTGGCGGTGAAGTGCAGGGCGTGTCCGTCCACATCCATGGGACGCGCCAGCTCCTGGCAAATGCGCCGGGCCACGCGCAGGGCTTCGCCAGGATTCTTGAGCTCCTCCAGGATGAGCGCGAATTCGTCGGCGCCGCAGCGGGCGACTGTGTCGAGCCCGCGGGCCACGTTCTTTATTTTTTCGGCAACGGCGCGCAGGACTTTGTCTCCCGCCGCGTGGCCCAGGCTGCTGTTGATGGGCTTGAAGTTGTCCAGGTCGAGAAAAAGAACGGCGTAAAGATAGTTGAGCCGGCGGCGCGAACGCTCCATGGATTGGTCCAGGCGGTCCATGAACAGGGCGCGGTTGGCCAGTCCGGTCAAGGGGTCTTGGAACGTGCGCTCCTGGATGGTCTCCTCGGCTTTTCTGCGCGCGGTGATGTCCTCCGCCACCAGGGCCAGCAGGCCGGGACCCGGCACATAGGCCTGAATGCGCAGCCAGCGCTTGATGTCCGAGAGGTAGCTTTCGATGAGCCCGCTCTGGCCGGAGCGCGCCACCTCGGCCGCGAAATCCCGCAGGTAGCCTTCGATGTTCGGCAGCATCTCGCCCAGGACGTGGTCCATCAGGGCCTCGCGCGGGCGGCCCAAAATCTGCTCCATGGCCGGGTTGATCTCCACGATGCGGGCCAGGGCGAGGTCCACGGGCCCTTCGTCGTGCGCGAGCAGGGTGAAGCCGTTGAACATGGAGGTGAAGAGGCTCAGGTAGCGGGCGCGGCTGTCGGAAAGGGCGCGGCTGGACATGCGCAGCTCGTCCACGGTCTTGGCCAGAACCTCGCCCGCGCGCTGCACGGCCAGGCGCTGGCGGTGCATGTCCACGAAGACCTTGACTTTGTTCCGCAAAATTTCGTGCTCGAAGGGCTTGATGAGATAGTCGACGGCTCCGGCCTCATAGCCCTTGAAGACGTGGCGCTGCTCTTTGCTGATGGCGGTGATGAAGATGATGGGGATGTGCCGGGTGTGCTCGTCCGCGCGGAAGCGTTCCGCCGTGGTGAAGCCGTCCAGGCCGGGCATCATGACGTCGAGCAGGATGAGGGCGAAGTCGTGCTTCGCGGCAAGCTTGAGGGCCTCGTAGCCGCTGCGCGCGGTGACGATGTTCACACCCTCGCGGCGCAAAAGCCCCGTGAGCAGCAGCAGGTTGACCTGCTCATCGTCTACCGCCAGAATGTCGATGACTTCAGGCGTGCATTCAGCTTTGCACATTCTTGGCGCCCCTTGCTCCACAGGCGATGTGCGGGCGTTGTCAGCGACCGCACCGCTTAGTCAATATTCGTATCCGAACCGCATGGGAATGTACAGAATCATTCAAGAGCCGGGCTTTGCCCTCCGTGGTTTCTCCTTGTCTCGCCTTCTCTTGTCCTCTATACTTATTTTTTCGCCGGAATATTCGTATCGCGCAGAATGGAGGGCTTCCGATCATGCCGCACGCCGCAACCGCTCAGGACCCGAAGGCGCCGCTGGGCAAAAAGGACATAGAGGGCGTGCTGGCGAGCGAGAGCATCTCTGTTTTCTTCCAGCCAGTCGTTTCGGTCCGTTCAAAAGGGATCATCGGCTTCGAAGCCTTTTCGCGCTCCGTCAGCGATGACGGAGCAAGGCTGGACGCCCATGATCTCTTTGGGCAAAGCTGGGACGCCGAGACGCGGCTTCGGCTGTGCCGCCTGTGCCGCCGCAAGGCGCTGGAGGCCTTCCGCCCTATTTTCGACCGCCATCAGCAGATGCTGCTGTTTTTGAACACCGATGGCGGCGCGCTTTCCGCCGCCACCAAGACCGGGCACTTGGACGCCATGAGCCAGGCCTTGAACATCCCCGGCAGGCGCATCGTCATAGAATTGGAGCGCCCCTATCTCAATTCGCCGCATGTGGCCCGCTTTGTCTCCTATTACCGGGAGCGCGGTTTTGGCCTGTCCATCGACCTTTGCGGCGGCATGGGCGTGCCTGCGGAGGAGCTTTTCGCCCTCAAGCCGGACTTCATCAAGTTCGACCGGCCGCTGTTCACCGACGTTGAAGGGCAGGAGTTCAAGCGCGACATGGTGCAGTCCTTATGCCGCCTGGGCGAGCGCCTGGGTTGCGCGGTTATGGCCAAGAACGTGGAGTCCGAGGAAGAGGCCATCCGTTTGCTGGAATGGGGCGTGAACCATCAGCAGGGCTTTTGCTACACCAAGGACAAGGACTCCGCCGAGAGCGATCCCATCCGCGCCTTCCAACAGAAGGTGGAGGACATCAACAGACACTACCGCGAACGGGCGCACGCCAATGTTGCGGATAGGCGCAAGCGGTACGAGGACTTCCATAAGGTGCTGAAGAAGGTCGCCTACAAGATGGCCGACAGCCCGTCCGTGGACTTTGCAGGGGTGTGCGAGCGCATGGTGGCCTCGGAGGAATCCCTGGTCTGCGCGTATGTCCTGTCCGACGACGGCGTGCAGTTGACGCCCTTGTGCTTCAAGCGCAGCCTGGTGAGCGAATCGCCGCTGCTGGGCCCGGAACGCGGGCGGGGCACGGACCACGGCATCCGCGAGGATGTGCTGCATCTGAAAAGCGGCTTTGACAAGTACGTGCTGCCCGAACGCATCTCCGTCTATGCAAAGGTGAAGATCAGCACCATTTCCGCGCGCTTCTACAATTCCGAGGGCTCACCCTACATTCTCTGTCTGGAGTACCTGTGCCAATAACATGCCTGTCATTAAGACGTGATCATGAGGGCTTGGGTTTCTTCTCATAAGTGATTTTCCGGCATGCTCCTGTATCTTCAAAGCGGCAGGGCCGGGCTGAGCATGCGCTCGACCCGGCCCTGCCGCTTTGAAGCGAGGGCTCCGGGGCAAGGCATCCCCCCGGAGCCCCTTTACTATCTTAGCGCTTCAAAGCCTTGAGCAGCAGGGCGGGCACCTGCATGTTCGCCGCCTGCATGGACGCGTCCATGATGTCCGAATCGGTCCACCCGTGCTGGCGCAAAGCCTCGATGTGCTCATCGGTCACGGTGGCGGGCTGGCCCACCAGGCGCACGACATAGGCGAGCAGGGCGCGCTCGCCTGGAGTGAACTCTCCGCCGGATTCGGGCAGGGAGTTCAGCTCCTCATCGGAAAATCCGGTGGCGCCCAGCAGCTTGCCATTGAAGAGCAGGCAGGCCGGAGCGGAGAGCGTGCGCGAGGCCAGGTAGCGGATGGCGGCAAGCAGTTCGGGGCTTAAGTGGGGGTGCTTGCCATAGTAGCCGAATATGGCGAACTGGGCCTCCACCAGGCCGGGGCTGGCGGAAAAGAGCAGCATGGGCTCGGGCACGCCCACCTGCGGGGGAAAGCGCTTGAAGGCTTCGATCATGAAGCCTGTGGCGGTTTCCGGGGTCTGGGTGGCGATGCGGTATGGTGCGGTCGCGCTGTTGGTGGTCATGGGATCTCCTCATCAGGTTTGTTGGTTCTGGCTGGCTGCGCCGTGCGTGTTAAGATTAGACCGGTCTATTCAAATTTGAGCGCCACGATTGCCCCCTGACCCACAACAGTAGCGCAAAGCTAGTGCGTGAGCAGATCGAGAAGCGTGTCGCGGGCGCTGAGCAATGGCTTCGGGGTGCCAGCGGCTTTCATGCGCAAGATGGCCCCCTGCCACGTGGCGACCATGAACTGCGCCATTTCCTCGGGGTTGTGCCGCTTGGCGATTTGGCCTTGCGTTTGGCCGCGGCGCAGCATCTCGGCGATGGCCTGCTCCAGGCGGCTCAGCACTTGGTCCAGCCGCTGGCGAAAGGCCGGGCCCATGGGCGAAAGCTCCTGCACCAGATTGCCCACCGGGCAGCCGCAGGTGCTGAAGGGATTCTCGGGATCCTTCAGACGATCAAGCGCGTTGTCGAAGAACCGGCGCACGCGCTCAAGCGGCGGCTGTGTTTCGTCTCCAAACAGTTGCGCGGCACGGTCCGAAAAAGAAGCTCCATAATGGTCCAGCAAGGCCAGGGCGAAGTCTTCCTTGCTTTTGAAGAAATGGTAGAAGGAGCCTTTGGGCACGCCGCAGGAGTCGAGAATCTGCTGAATTCCCGTGCCGTTGTACCCTTGGCGGTGGATGATGCCCGCTCCAGCTTCGATGAGCCGCTGGCGGGTGTTGTCGTGTTTGGCGTTGCCCATGCACCATGACTAGACCGGTCGTCTCTGGCTGTCAAGGCGCAATCGCGTTCAGACGGGCGAAGTGCTCCAGACTAGGACAGCTCGGCTATCCAGCGGGCCAAGGGCTCTTCCACCAGCCTGCGCAATTCGGCCAGGCGCGCTTCGCTCTCGGCCTCAAAGCGCATCACCAGCGCGGGCTGGGTGTTGGAGGCACGAACGAGCGCCCAGCCGTCTGGGAACACCAGGCGGGCGCCGTCGTCGCCTTCCAGTGTATAAAGCTTGGCGAATTCGTGCGTTGCCTTTTCCGCCACGGCGAATTTGATCCCTTCGGGGCACTCAACGCGCAACTCTGGTGTAACAAAAGTGAGCGGCCAGTCGTCTAGGTGCCTGGACAAAGTCCGACTGGAATGGGATAGTATTTCCACAAGGCGCAGCGCTGCGTACGGCGCGTCATCAAAGCCGTAGTAACGGTCGGCGAAGAACATGTGGCCGCTCATTTCCCCCGCCAGGGCAGCGTTTTCCGCCAGAAGACGGTCCTTGATGAGTGAGTGCCCCGTTGCGGACATGATGGGGCGTCCGCCGTGTTTTTTAATGTCCTGGAAGAGCAGATGCGAACATTTGACGTCGCCGATGACGGCCGCGCCGGGTTTGTCCGCCAGAACGGCGCGGGCGAAGATGGCCAGAAGGCGGTCGCCGTGGATCACCTGGGCTTTTTCGTCCACCACGCCAATGCGGTCGCCGTCGCCGTCCAGCCCGATGCCGAGCTCCGCGCCGGTTTCGAGCACCTTGGCCTTGAGCGCCGTGAGATTCTTCTCTTCCACGGGGTCGGGGTGGTGGTTCGGAAAGCGGCCATCGGGCTCGCAGAACAACTCGATGACCTCGGCGCCGGCGCGGGTGAGCAGGTCGCGGGCGACGAGGCCCGCCGCGCCGTTGCCGCCGTCGAGCACGACCTTGACCGGTCTGGCGAGGCGAACCAGCTTGGACACCGTGTCCAGATAGGTGGGAACGGTGTCGTGACGCGTGGCCAAGCCGTTTCCGGCGGGGAAGCTGTCCTGTTCCATGAGCCTGGCGATTTTTTGGATTTCCTCGGAGTGTATGGTGCTTTTGCCCGCCCAGACTTTGAACCCGTTGTATTCTGCGGGATTGTGGCTGGCGGTGATCATGACCCCCGCCTGGTAGCCCAAATGCCGTATGGCGAAATAGCACACGGGGGTGGGCACCATGTCGAGGAAAAGCACATCGACCCCTGTGGAGGCAAGCCCGCGGACCATTTGCTCCTGAAAGCCTGCGGAGGTGAGCCGGCAGTCGTGCCCGACAACGGCGCGCGTGTAGCCGAGGGACTGGAAATAGGCGCCGCAGGCCTTGCCCAGCCTCTCCACCCAGGCGTCGTCGAAGTCTTGGCCAACTATGCCGCGGATATCGTAAGCGCGAAATATGCGCGATGCGTTTTTCCCCATGTTCGCCTTCCCGTAGTTTGGCATGCCGCTGGCGGACAGCCACCGGCGCCGCGTGCGCGCTGCGTGTGACTGCGCCATGCCTGTTCTAGCATAGGCCCAGGCGAGAGGGAAGACGTCGCGTTGCGCTGAAGTGAACTGCTGCAAAAGAAGCGCAATTAAGCTCGCATAAGAACAGTGCCCCATCCTTCTGGCGGATGCATCCGGTGTTCTGGGGCCTGATGTATAGTTACTACTTAATTTTGGGTGACGCATATTGACAGAGGCCTCTACTGATATAAGGTGCCTCGGCATGCGGTACAGCGATTATGTCAAGTTCGACAAT
>Ga0209373_10003535_pt1 | contig 14314 bp, 10 predicted proteins | sample Higcelweek5metaG_FD_187173 | JGI IMG/M metagenome (GOLD analysis project Ga0209373, IMG submission 187173) | Freshwater pond sediment microbial communities from the University of Edinburgh, under environmental carbon perturbations - High... | ecosystem: Environmental > Aquatic > Freshwater >...
GTTGCGGCCTGACACGCATCGCGGGATGACCGCTCCAAGCTCTCTTCCCCTCTCTCTTCAACGAATTCAATGCAATCGGAGTCACTTCAACATGAACAAAAACAACCTCTCCTTTTTCCTGCTCCTTGCCCTGGGAGCGGCCGGAAGTTCCGGCCTTTTCGCCGAAGAACCGGCGAAGGAGACCCGGACCATCCGCCTCCTGCAGGACGACGCCCAGCTCACGCTGGCAAGCAAGCTCTACGAGCTCAAGCATGTCAAGGCGACCGACATCCGCCCCTACATCGAGGCGGCCGTAAAGCGCTACTGCTCGACCTCGAAGGTGGAGCGCGTCAACTATTCGGCGGCGAAGCAGAACTACCTCATCGTCTCCACCGGCGAGGAGTTCATTCCTTACGTGGACGACCTGATCGCCAAGCTCGACCGCCCCGGCAAGGTTGACCGGTTCGGTTCGGTGATCGAAGGCACCGGCATCACCCGGATCGCCTACACGCCGAACTACCGCGCCGCCGAAGATATCGTGCGCATCCTCAACGGCGCCATCCGCTCCTCGGAAGGCGTGGTCTACCTGAACAAGGACACCAACACCATCTATTGGAAGGACGACGACATCGCCGCCAAAAGCATCCTCGCCTGGGCGCAGCGGCTCGACCGCCCGGTCCCCCAGGTCAATCTGCGGCTCAACTATTACGAGGTGCGCGAGAGCACGCTTCGCGATGTCGGGCTGGACTACCTGGCGTGGAAGAACGGCCCCGGCCTCAACCTCTTCGAAGCGGCCTACAACGGCGGGAATGTCTTCTCCAACGAGGCGATCCTCAACGCGCTCGGAACCGGGTCAAAATTCGTCGATGTTGCACGCAACTTCTCGACGAGCTGGGGCTACGGCGGATTCCTCACCGCGCCGCAGTTCGACCTGAGTTTCATCCGGCTGCTCCAGCAGTCGGGCAACGCGAAGCTGGCGGCCAGCACGAACCTCACCTTCGTCAACACGGCGATCTTCGAGGATCCGTCGCTCAACCAGTACCGCACCTACACCGCGACGCTGACCCCCGACTACCAGAACATCCGCAAGGACGCCAACGACCGCACCTACGTCGAAAGCGAATACGCGCCCGCCATCGAACTGGTGGTGAAGAACCCGGTGATCTGCTTCGGCGCGGCCACCGGCGAGGTCGATTCGCTCGGGAACATCCCCTCCGACGAAGCGTTCTACGCGAAGAACGACGGCGGAGTGGTCTTCAACTACTCGCTGCTGTCGAAGGACGTCGTCGAGCGCAACAACCGCGGCGACGAGCTGGGCCACTCCAGCTATACCACGGGGAACCTGACGCTCGGGTTCAAGACCGAGAAGCTGCTCTCCAGCTTCGTCAAGGAGACCGAGGCGGAGGAGACCATCGGCATCCCGTTCCTGATCAAGATCCCCGTCCTCAAGTACCTCTTCGGGACCTCCACCACCATCCATGAGAAGATCTACGTTGTGGTGACCGCCGAAGCCAGCCTCGTCCACCCGGAACTGCTGCCGCCCGCGCCGGTCAGCCCGGAAGTCATCGCCGCCGAACTGAACTAAACCGACAGGAACTTCATCCATGAACAAGTTTTTCATTTCCACACTGGCCGGTCTGACCGCCGCGTTCGGCGTCGCCTCCGGCGAAGATTACAACGTCAACCTGACTCCGCAGGGGATTCCAGGCATGGTTCCGCAGCTCAACAACGCCCCCACCGGGGGGTACGGCAGCTCGACCGTCCAGACCCAGCTCAAACTCGAGGTCAAGGATTCGGTGGGCGCGATCCACTTCATCCGCGACAACACCGACCCCTACGTGCTGACCAGGGCATACGTGCTCAAAAACGCCGAACCCTATGCGCTCCGCGGTTATCTGCTCGCGGTGGTGAAGGGGACCAAGCTGGCCGCCAGCCCGGTCCAGGTCGATGCGCTCAAGTTCAACGACGGCACCGGGCTGCTGCTGGTCTCCGCCGAAGACTACCGCTTCCGGGACTCCGGCAACGGCGAGAGCATCGACCGGATCATCGAACGGCTGGACAAACCCGGCATCGGCTTCTCCAGCGGGCGGCCGAAGTTCATCTACTACCCGAAGGTGAACGCCGCCGCCAACCTCCGCGGGATGGTGGCGAACGTCGGCGCGGCCGGCAACGATGTCGAGTTCACCAACGGCGTCGATGTCCTGCTGGTGGACGGCCAGCTCAACGCGCTGGTCTACGCCGCTCCGTACTGGTCGGCGAAACACGTGCAGGAGATGCTCGAACAGTACGACAAACCGATGCCGGAAGTCCGCATCAGCTACAAACTGGTCGAAATCTACGCCGAAAACGACGACAAGATCGGCGCCGATTTCCAGAGCTGGAAAAACAACGACGGGGTGGACTTCTTCTCCGCCGGGGGCCGTTACCGCAACAACTGGGCCTCGACCTTCGCCGGGGGCGTCAACGGCTCCGGTTCGAGCCGGACGGACTTCTTCAACTTCAACCCGAAGTGGAACTCGAAGTATCTCGACTTCCTGAGCGCGACGGGCAAGGCGAAGGTGGTCACCTCCGGCGTGCTGCTGGCCAAGAACCGCGCCGATTCGCAGATCCAGGTCAATTCCGGACTCTTCTACATCGACAGCTCGACCTCCATCCCGGACGATAAGCTGAACGACAAGATTCCGGAGGGAAAGGACAAAGTTCCCGCTCCGGGCGACCTCACGCTGGAGCACGGCAAGGAGCTGATCACCAAGGCGGACAACGGCTTCCAGTTCAAGCTGACGGTCAACCCGGTGGTGACGCAGAAGAGCACGACGCTGGCGCTGTCAATCTCCGGGACCTCGCTGATCGGCTGGAACGGCGACGGCACTCCGCGGGTGAGCAAATCGGCGTTCACCACCGAAATCCAGGTCGGCAACAGCGGCAAGGATTTCGTGGTCGGCGGCATCAGCAAGGTCAACGTGGTCCGCGGCGTGGCGGGCGTTCCGCTGCTCAAGGACCTGCCGGTCCTCGGCTGGCTGTTCGCGACCGAGAGCGAATCGACCAAGCGCTCGCAGCTCGTGCTGATCGCCCGCGCCGAATACGCCCTGCCGTTCGACAAGGTCGAGCCGAAAATCCAGGAGAACGTCGGCAAGATCGTCGAAGAGGTCAAGGCCGGGGTGGACAGCCCGACCGACAACCTCGGCTTCCAGCAGCTCGGGTTCGACGGCAAGGAATTGAAGTAGTTCCTCAAGCCGGGCTTGCCTCCGCAAGCCCGGCTGTCAGGGCTAGAAGGAAGCGAGCAGTTCGACCGTCCGGGCGAGTTTCTCTTCCATCGCGGCGAGCTGCGCCTTCGCGTCGGCGACCACGTTTTCGGGGGCTTTGGCCAGGAATTTCTCGTTGCCGAGGCGGGCTTTGGTTCCGGCGATCCAGCCCTCGAACTCCTTCTTCTGCTTCTCGAGCTTCGCTTTTTCCGCCGCGACGTCGATCAGGTCGGCCAGCGGCAGGTACACCGTGCCGAGCCCGCTGACCCGCGACGGAGCCGCGCCGTGCGCGGACGGGTCGTAATCAGCCAGCGTCAATTCGACCTCCTCGGCGTTGAGCAAACTCAGGATCGACGCCTTTTCCCCCTCCAGGAAGGCGAGCGCGTCGGCGTCGAGCGCCTTGACAAAGAACTTCACCTTTTTGCCGTCCGGCAGGTTGTAGGAGGCCTTGAGGAAACGCCCGGCGCGGACCAGCTCGAACTTGCCGTCGATCCGCAAGAGTTCGTTCGCGTCGGCGCCGCGGAAGCCGTCGTCCTCGGGGAACGGCGCGTACATGATCGTCTCGCCGTCTTCGAGGAAGCCCATCTGGTGCGCCAGCTCCTCGGTGATGAACGGCATGAACGGGTGCAGCACCCGCAAAATCCGGTAAAGCGCGTAGTCGAGCACCGCCAGCGCCCGCGTCTTTTCTTCGCCGTCGGCCCGCATCGGCACCTTTTCGGCCTCGATGAACCAGTCGCAGAAGTCCGACCAGACCAGGTCGTACACCTCGTGGGCGGCGGTGTGGAAGCGGAATTCCGCGATCGCGGTGTTGATCGAGTCGATCGCCGCGTCGAGTTTCGCCAGCATCCAGCGTTCGTCGCCGGAGAGCTTCGCGGCGAGTTCCGGCGGCAGCGCCCGGAAGTGTTCCGAAACGTCGCCCTGCATCTGGCGGAAACGGCAGGCGTTCCACAGCTTGTTGGCGAAGGTCTTGCCGATCTCGCACTTCTCGTTGTTGTAACGGATGTCCATCCCCACCGGCGCGATGTAGGTAATGGTGAAGCGCAGCGCGTCGGCGCCGTACTCGGCGATCACGTCGAGCGGGTCCGGCGAGTTCCCCAGCGACTTCGAGAGCTTGCGCCCCTGGTCGTCGCGGATGATGCTGGTGAAGTAGACGTTGCGGAACGGAATCGCCTTCATGAATTCGCAGCCCGCCATAATCATGCGCGCCACCCAGAAGAAGATGATGTCCGGCCCGGTCACCAGGTCGCCGGTCGGGTAGAAATATCCGAGTTCCTTCGTCTTCTCCGGCCAGCCCATGATCGAGAACGGCCAGAGCCAGCTGCTGAACCAGGTGTCGAGCACGTCCTCTTCCTGCCGCCATTCGCCGGGGGCGGTCGGCGCTTCTTCGCCGACGTACACTTCGCCGGTGGCGTCGTTGTACCAGGCGGGAATGCGGTGGCCCCACCAGATCTGGCGCGAGATGCACCAGTCCTGGATGTTCTCCATCCAGTGGAAGTAGGTCTTGCTCCAGCGTTCGGGGTGGAATTTGATTTTGCCGGATTCGACCGCTTCGATCGCCGGTTTCGCCAGCTCTTTCATATTGCAGAACCACTGGTAGCTGACCAGCGTCTCAATCGGCACGTCGCCGCGTTCGGAGTAGCCGACCGCGTGGCGGATCTCTTCGACCTTCTCCAGCAGCCCCTGTTCCTCCATCATCTTGACGGCGAGTTCGCGGGCGGCGAAGCGGTCGAGACCCTCGAAGGTCTTGCCGGCACGGGCGTTGAGCGTCGCGTCCGGATTCATCACGTTGACCACTTCGAGGCTGTGGCGCTGGCCCACCTCGAAGTCGTTCGGGTCGTGCGCCGGGGTGATCTTGACGCAGCCGGTTCCCTTGGCCGGGTCGGCGTGCTCGTCGCCGACGATCGGGATTTCGCGGTCGGTCAGCGGCAGTTTCACCGTCTTGCCGATGAGGTGTTTGTAGCGCGGATCCTCCGGGTTGACGGCGACGGCGGTGTCGCCGAACATCGTCTCGGGCCGGGTGGTCGCCACGACCAGGTGGCCGGAGCCGTCGGAGAGCGGGTAGCGGAAGTAGTAGAATTTGCCCGCCACCTCGCGGTAGATCACCTCTTCGTCGGAGAGCGCGCTCTTGGCCACCGGGCACCAGTTGATCATCCGCTGGCCGCGGTAGATGTACCCCTTTTTGTAAAGCTCGACGAACACCTTGCGGACGGCGGAAGAGAGCCCCTCGTCCATAGTGAAGCGCTCGCGCTCCCAGTCGCAGGAGCAGCCGAGCGTGCGGAGCTGGCGGATGATCTTGCCGCCGAACTCGTCCTTCCACTTCCAGACGCGGTTGATGAACTCCTCGCGCCCGAGCTTGTCGCGGCCGGTGTTCTCCTTCTCGCGGAGGAACTTCTCGACGCGCGCCTCGGTGGCGATGCCGGCGTGGTCGGTGCCGGGGAACCAGCACACCTCCTCGCCCTTCATGCGGTGATAGCGGATGAGGATGTCCTGAAGGGTGTTGTTAAGCACATGCCCGAGGGTGAGAATGCCGGTTACGTTCGGCGGCGGAATCACGATCGAATAGGGTTTCTTCTTCGCATCGGGTTCGCCGTGAAAGTACCCGGACTGTTCCCAGAACGGATACCAACGGGCTTCCACCGCGCCCGGTTCGTAGGCGCGCGGCAAAGGTTCGCGTGTGCTCATTTCTGCTTATTCACTCCATGATTCTCGGGTTGATATTCTTAACAGACCGGATAATATAGCACGCGTCGGCGGAAAATTCCCGCCGATTTTCCGCGGATTTTCCGATTTTCCTTGCATTCCGCCATACCCGGAACTATTTTATCAAAAAGGAGACAGATCCGAAATGGACCAGGATACAATCACGAATCCGCCGCCGGGGCAATGCCGGAAATTCACGCTTTTGATTCTGCTCTGGGCGCTGACCGTCGTTCCGGCGGGGAGTTTTCTCTACGCGCTGGCCGTCTACAACCTGGAATGGGTTTCCATCGCCATCTCGGTGCTCTTCACCCTCGCCTTCCTGAACGGCTACGGCGCGATCGCCGCCGCCCTGCGGAGCGGCTGCCGCTCGAAATTTGCGATGTACGCCGCAGCCCTGCTGCTGGGAGCCTGGTCGGCCTACCTCACCTGGGTGGGCTGGGTGTGGATGCTCAACGATTTCTGGAGCCTCGGGCTCATCTTCGACCCGCTGCGGCTGGGCCGGGTGATCGGCTTTGTGGCCGGTGACGACTATCGGCTGATGGGGGACCGCCGCGTCCCGCCGTGGGAGTGGTTCGCCTACTGGGGGCTCGAAGCGCTCACACTGATCCTGGTCCCGGCGGCGGTGGTCCGCAACAACTTCCTGAAGAAGAAGAAGAAAAAAGGCGTTACTCAGCCGGACGGAGCCCCGGACAGCGGCAATTCAGAATCCCTTCCATCTCGGCAATGACCATCTCCGGCGTGATCGCCCGGATGCACTTCTGCATCCCGCTGGGGCACTCGCGCCGGAAACACGGCGAACAGGGCTGCTTCTCGTAAAGGAGACGCCAGTTCGCCCCGATCGGACCGGTCGCGGTAAAATCGGTCGGCCCGAAAACCGCGACGCCCGGCCGCCCGAGCGCGGCGGAGAGGTGCATTACGCCCGAATCGTTCGCCACCGTCATCGCCGAATGCCGCAGGAGCTGCATCAGCTCGGCCAGCGTGGTGCGTCCCGACAGATTGACCGCCTTGTGCGGATCGAGCCCGGCGATCACTTCGTCGCCGATCCCGCGTTCGGACTCGGAGCCGAGCACGGCCGCAACCCCTCCCGACTCGACCCAATGGGCAACGACCGCGTGAAAATTCCCGCTCGGCCACCGCTTGGCCGCGCCGTAAGCCGCGCCGGACGCCACGGTCAGCAGCTTCGGGTGCTCGCAGAGCGCGGTGATCGCCGGGGAAAGCTCGTCGGCGGCGGGAGAGAGCCGGAATTCCGGCAGTTGACCGTCCCACTCCGGCGCGCCGAGCGCCGAGGCGATCGCCAGACAGCGGTTGGCGTGGTGGAGATTGGCCGGCTGCCCGTCCGGACGCGGCGGAAAGCGGAACGCCTTGCGCAGCAGGAACGAACGGAAACGCGCACTCGCGCCGTAAAGATTCGAAACCCCCGCCAGCCGCATCAAAAGCGCGTCGCGGAACGAATTGTTGAACAGCACGCCGACGCCGAGGCGCAGCCGGTGCAGGTTGACGAAATCCTCCCGGCTCCAGCCGGAATGAATCCGCGAAAGCGGAAGCACCCCGCTCACGATCGGCAGCGCCCGGTAAAGCGCCTGCTGGCCCGGCGGAATGATGCAGTAAAGCGCGCATTCGGGGGGGACCGCCTTGCGGAGCTGGCCAAGCGCCGGCAGCGCCATCACGGCGTCGCCGAGATGGTTCGGCATGCGCACCACCATGCCGTTACGCCACATATCGGGCCGTAAAACCACTTTCGTGAACTGCGGAGACGGGAAATCCCGCCTGATGTCGAGCAGATAAACCGGGCGTTCGCCCATTGCGCCTTCCCCCTGTTGCCGAAGATCGCGAAACCGGATCGCGTTCTTTTGAACTAAGATACCATAAATCGGCGTTTTTTTCAATCGGGAAGCGGAAAAAGCCGCCACTTTTGCAAGAAAATCCGGGTTTGCGCTTGCAATTTTCTTCAAACCAAGGTCTATTATAGTATGAAGAATATTTTGTGTGAGAAAATCCATACAATTCAGGATCAGGTTCGATGAGCACTCAATGCATTGCAAAACTTTTTTCGACCCATATCGGAATTGACCTCGGAACCGCCAACTGCCTGGTATACGTGCGGGACCTCGGAATCGTTCTGAACGAACCTTCGGTGGTGGCGATCAAAGAGAGTACTCACGAGGTACTGAGCGTCGGCAGCGAAGCGAAAAGCATGCTCGGCAAATGTCCGGGCAATATCCGGGCCATCCGGCCGATGAAAGACGGCGTGATCGCCGATTTCGAAATCACCGAAGAGATGCTTCGCTATTTCATCCAGAAGGCGATTCATTGCGTGCCGTGGCGCAAGCGGCTGCTCAGCCCGCGCGTCCTGGTCGCGGTTCCCTCGGGAATCACCGAAGTCGAGAAGCGGGCGGTCAAAGACTCCGCCAAGCGGGCCGGCGCCGGCGAGGTCGTGCTGATCGAAGAGCCGATGGCGGCGGCGGTCGGCGTCGGGCTCCCCGTGGCGGAACCCGCGGGCAGCATGATCGTCGATATCGGCGGCGGCACGACCGAAGTGGCGGTCATTTCGCTCTCCGGCATCGTCGCGGCGAAAAGCGTCCGCGTCGGCGGCGACGAGCTTGATTTCGCGATCACCCAGCACCTCCGCAAAGTGTACAACCTCATGATCGGCGAGCTCACCGCCGAGCAGATCAAGATCCGCATCGGCAGCGCCTACCCGGTGAAGGATGAGGAAAGCCTCGAAGTCAAAGGCCTCGACATGGTTTCGCGCGTCCCGAAGACCGTCCGCATCACCGCGGCCGAAATCCGCATGGCGCTCCAGGAACCGGTCACGACCATCATCGAAGCGGTCCGCGCGACGCTCGAACGCTGCCCGCCCGACCTTGCGGCCGACCTGATCGACCGCGGCATCATGCTGGCCGGCGGCGGCGCCCTGTTGAGCGGGCTCGACAAACTTTTAACCGAAGAAACCGGGCTGCCCGTGTTCGTTTCGGAAGAGCCGCTCTATGCGGTTGCGAAGGGAACCGGGGTCATGCTCCAGGAAGATAGCATCTGGTCCTCGTAGAATGAAAATCGATCTGAATCTCCGTCCCGTCACTCTGGCCGACCGCAGGCTTTTTCAGGAAAAACTCGCCGTCCAGCCGACGCAGAGCTGCGAATGCAGTTTCGCCAATCTGTATATGTACCGGGATCCGTATGGGATTTCCTTCACGGAAATCGGCAACCGTCTCGTCGTCCTGGAAAAGGCGAACCGCGCCATCCATTACCCCATCGGGGGGTGGACGCCGCCGGAAGAGCTCAAGCAGATCTCCGACGCGTTCGTCGCAGCCGGGCTGACCGACGGCGGGGTCTATGACGTGCCCGAGGAATTCCTCGACCGCCACCCCGACTGCGACCGGTTTTTCGAGCTGGAATACGACGAAGGCTCGATCGACTACCTCTATTCGATCGAAAAGATCGCCACCTTCTCCGGGCCGAAGCTCCGGAAGAAACACAATCTGGTCAAGCAGTTCCAGACCAACTGGCCCTACGCCGAGGTGCGGAAGATCACCCAAGAGGAGATTCCCGCGGCGGCACGGCTGGCGAAGGAACTCAACTCCCGGCTCCCGGCCTGCGAATTCCTCGAAGAAGAGAACCTGGCGATGAGTTACGCCTGGAACCATTTCGAAGAACTCGGGCTGGGCGGCATCATCCTTTACGCCGAATCGGATTATCCCGCCGGATTTTCGGTCTACAGCATGATTTCGCCGGACACGGTGGACATCCATTTCGAGAAGGCCGACCATACCGCCAAAGGCGCGCCGCAGACGCTCACCTGGCAGTTGGCGATCGCGCTCCGCAACAAGGCGAAATTCATGAACCGCGAACAGGATATGAACGAGGAGACGCTCCGCCATGCGAAGCGTTCGCTCGACCCGGAACGGTTCTTCAAACGGTATTTCCTGCGCGGAGTCAATTAACCCAACGACGCATCGCCGTCATTTCCGGAGGTGGGAGCGTGGACGATCGGTTGAAGGCAGCGGTTCCCGCCCTGGCGGAAACATTGGCGGCGGCCTTTGCGATTGATTTCTTCTTCTGGGAGATCCTCGTATTCGACCCGGTTTCCCGCATGTTCCTGTTCCGGGAGACGCCGGTGGTCTGGGCGGCTCCGGTTTCGGCGTTGATCGCGGCATTCCTGCTGCTCTACCTCCCCGCTCGGAAAAAGGGATGGGAGGGGCTGAAGGAGAGCGGAAAAAACTGGCTGCCGCTGATCCCGGCCGGACTCCTGCTGCTGATTCCGTTCACCCGCACATCGCTGCCGCTCCTGGGCGCGTTCCTGCTGACGGCGTGGGGCTGCTACCGGCACTGCGTCGGGACCGGGGAGGCGCTGCCCTTCGAAGACCGGGTGAAACAACTCACCCCGCGCGTCGGGCTGCTGCTCTCGTTCCTGCTGGCGGCGATCGGGTGCTTCTGGGGATTCCACATGCAGGAAGCGGCCTACAACCGGTTCTTTCTCTTTCACTCCGACTGGGGAATCTACGCGGAACATTATCTCAAGCTCGCCTCGGGCGGCGGGAGCCTCCACGACTGGCTGGTCGCCGGCGGCCACTGGAACGGGGCGCTCAATCTGCTGATGACGGCGGCCATCCTGGTCTCGCCCTCGCCGGAAACCATGTTCCTGATGAACAGCGTGCTGATCTATTCCGCCGTGCCGCTGATCTACCTGCTGGGGCGTCAACGAAAGCTGCCGCCCGGAGTCGCCGTCGCGTTCTGCCTCTTTTTTCTCCTCACGCCGGTGGTGAGCAACCAGCCGCTTTCGCTCTTTTACAGCTTTCACCCGATCAACCTGCTGCCGAGCTGTTTCCTGCTCTTCTTCCTGTTCCGGGAGCGCAAATGGTACGCGGCCGCCGTCGCGGTGCTGATTTTCACGCTGTTCGTGCAGGAGACGGCGGCGGTGTTCTGGTTCGGCTACGCATTGGTCCTGGCCGTCGAAAAGCGGTACAGGACGGCCGCCGTGCTGGCGGTTTCGATGGCGGCGGTCTTCGTGGTGCTCAGTCACTGGGCAATCCCGGCGGGGGCGACCGGAATGGGGCCGGAGGGGGAAAACTACAACCAGATGTTCCATTTTTCACAGCTCGGGAATACGCCGCTTGAAGTGGTGCTCTCCCCGGTGCTGCGCCCGACGGCGTTCTTCCTGACGCTGTTCGCGGCGAACAATTTCGAATTCGTGCTGTTCCTGCTGCTGCCGTTCGTCTTCCTGCTGCCGTATTACCCGAAACTGCTGCTGGCGGGCGGGCCGCTGCTGGCCGGAGTGATCCTCCAGTCGAGCCGGGATCTCCAGAATGTCGTGCTTCAATACGGCGTTGAGCTGAACTGCCTGGTGATCGCCGCCGCGCTGTTCGGGGCGGCAAAACTGTATGCGAAAGGCGACCGGCGGAAGCTGCGCGGCGCGCTCGCCGCGGCGCTGTTCGGCGTCGCCGCCCTGTTCCTGCTGGCCGGGAAAAGCCCCGGCTACGGAAAGTATTCGTTCTCGATGATCCTCGAACGGCCGGAGTGCGACAGGCTGATTCTCTTCTTCAAATCCTGCCTGCCGCCGGGAGGGACGGTCCATGCGCCGCAGCGGGTCCGCGCGCATCTGCTCTTCGACAACCCGACCCGCGACCCGAAAGACCCGGCCGCGCCGGGCGCCGTCTACATCCTGGAAGCGCGGCAGGGGACCGAAGACGACCGGTTGCGCAGACAACTGCTCGACGACCCCGCCGTCATCCCGGTCACCTGCGTCAACTGGTACGGCCATCAGTTCGTGGTGCTTCGCAAATTGGCGAAGCCGACGCCGCGGCCGGAACTGCCGTTCTTGAGATCAGTGACGCCGGAGGAGTTCGCCGCGTTCGGCTCCCCGGTGGAGTCTGCTTCCCGGGAGTTCCGGGTGCGCAGCCGGACGACCGCAAACTCCGTCCAGCTTCTATTCCTGCTGACCCGCAAGGTGGAAGGGGATTTCTGTTTCGAGGTCGAAACGGCCCGGGGCGCGGAGAGCATCCCCTACATGCTCACCTTCGCCAACGGGCTGCGCACCGCCTCGCAGACGGAGCCGGGCACCGCGTTCTTCGCGGAACTCCCGCTCCCGGAAGGCTCCGGCCCGGTGACAATCCGGGTGGAAGCCGTCCAGGCCCGGTGACCGCCTCCGGGGTCAGAGTTCGAGTTCCATCACGTAGTCGTCCATGAAGAAACCGTTGCCGATGTCGGTGACGGTCTCGCGCGCCTTGCGAAATCCGTTGCGCTCATACGCGCGGATCGCCGCGGTGTTATTGCGGTTCACATTGAGGTGCAAGATCTTGTACCCCTTGGCGCGGACCTCTTCAATCACATGGCGCAGCGCCAGCGTGCCGATTCCGCGATTGTGGTAGGCGGAGTCGAGATAGAGCTTGTGCAGTTTGACGCAGTCGCAGGCATGGTCGTCGCAGTGGCCGTAGCTGGCGAATCCGATCGGCATCTCGCCGTCGAGAATAATGTCGAACCGGGTGCCGTTCCGGTACTCTTCCTCAAGCACCGGCAAGTCGTACATCATGGTCAGCATGTACTCGATCTGGCCTTCGGAAAGAATCTTGCGGTAGGCGTCCGGCCAGATCATTCCGGCGAGACGGGAGATGACCGCAAGGTCTTCGAAGGCGGCGGGCTGGATCTGAATGGTCTCAACGTCATACGGCATTTGCAAACTCCTCAAGGGGTTGTTATCTTAGTCCTCAACGGAAGCGGCCTGGCTTCACGACTACTTGGCCGGCTTGTAAATTCCGTCCTGCCGGTCGAACGCGAGCTTGTCGCGGTTCGCCTTGTACCAGGCGGCGAATTCATCCAGCGCAAGGCAGGGGGTCAGCGCCATGGCGCGCTGGAGATAGTTGTTGGTGTCCTGCCGCAAGGCGGCGTCAACCATATACTGGAACGCGGGGACGCAACCGAACGGGGCGAGCTGCGCCGCGCGTTCCCGCAGTTCCCAGTCGTTGCCTTGCCTGGAGCGGGAGCGCTGGAACTTGCTCCAGTAGGAGTCCACAAACGCCTGCCGTTCGTCCGGCTTCATCGCATTGAGGGCGACTTCGAGCCAGCGCTGGTCGTAATTGAAACGGTTGATGGTGGAATCCGCCAGCCGCTGTTTCAGGATCGGCAGCGCCTTTTCTTCGAGCCGCAGCTTGGGAACGGCGTCAATCAGGGCCGGAACCTGCGGCAGCATCTCGAGGATGAATTCGCCGTCGGAAGCCTCGGCGACGCTGACGAACAGATTGGCGATCTGCGAATTGTTCTGTTTCTGGAGGAGCGCGCGTTTGAGCATCTCTTTCTGCTCGCCGCCGCCCAAGCCGATGAACGCCTGCGAGAACGGGTTGAACTCCAGGTACGGAATCAGCTTCGCCAGATTCTCCGCCCCGACCTGGCTGACCTTCGCCGTGACCTGATCGTTCATGTTGCTGTCAAAATTGTACCGGCGCAGGTTGTAGAGTTTCATGAGATAGGCGTCGATGTCTTTGGCTGACGGATTGTCAGGCAACACGATCTGGCCCAGGTAGCGGTTCATCAGCACCGGGCTGATCCGGTTGTAATTGCCGTCCCAGTAGATTTCGAAGAGCTCGTTGAGCTTGACCGTATCGCCGCTCCGCATGGCGGCGAGCTCCTGCCGGATCTGCGCGTTCTCCTCCTCCAGTTTACCCACTCGCTCCGGAAGCGACGAACAGCCGGTTAAAACCGCCAGAAACGCGCACCCGGCGCACAATCCGATTCGATTCCACATGAACGACCTCCTTTGCTTTGATGGCTCTCCCCGGAAAGCGGAACGCCTCCGTTCGCCATATCCGATACGAATATAGCGGCGGAGGCGAAGCAATGCAAGCGCATTCCGATTTTTTCAGGAAAAACTTCAGCCGAGCCAGGGATCGAGCCCGGCGGCGGAGACGTCGCGGCGGAACTCCGCCTCGCGTTCGGCGGAGAGGCGCGGCGCGGGCAGCCGCATCGGGCCGATGTCCAGCCCGGCGAATTTCATATAGGTCTTCTGCGACGACATTCCGTATTTGCCGATCAGCGCGATGCCGCGGTGGGTCAGCGCCTGGTACTCGCGCGCCTTCGCCAAGTCGCCCGCCGCCCAGGCGTCAAGCAGCCCCAGGTACAGGCGCGGGAAGTAGTTGTAGGTGCTGCCGACCCCGGCCTCGGCCCCGACCGCCAGCGAGGCGAGCAGCATCTCGTCGCGCCCGAACAGCATCTGGAAGCGGCCGGAGAAATCGATGCAGCGCTGGAATTCATACAGATTCTCGTCGGTGTACTTGACTCCGGCGAAGGTTTCGCACTCCTCCTTCATGATGCGGAGCAGCTCCAGCATCGACAAATTCGCGTGGGTCATGCACGGGATGTGGTAGAGATAGAGCGGCTTGCCGCCGCAGGCCTTCGCGATCTCC
>Ga0209373_10003537_pt1 | contig 14303 bp, 13 predicted proteins | sample Higcelweek5metaG_FD_187173 | JGI IMG/M metagenome (GOLD analysis project Ga0209373, IMG submission 187173) | Freshwater pond sediment microbial communities from the University of Edinburgh, under environmental carbon perturbations - High... | ecosystem: Environmental > Aquatic > Freshwater >...
CGCGCGTCTGACCATCCCCGGCTGGCTGCGCCCCGAGGCCGAGGCCCGGCCGGAGATCACCGGAATCGACCCGTTGCGCTTCCGGCTGGGAACCCTGGCCCTGATTTATGACCGCTGGGGCTTGCGGCTGGAGCGTTGACTTCCTCCCCCGCCTAAAGGCGTGGGATTCCTGAGCCTTGCGACACAGGTTCCTGCTTCACGGAGTCCGACCCGAGATGCCGAAGCGCCCCAGGATTTACCGTCTCTCCACAGGCTGTCACCGCCAGTCCGGCGGCCAGAATGTTGCGGGCGGCGTTGATGTCCCGGTCATGGTGCGTCCCGCAATCGGGACACCTCCATTCCCGGTCAGACAGGGACAGCTTGTGCCCTGTCGATCCGCACGCATTGCCCGTCTTCGTGGGCGGAAACCAGCGGTCAATCTTGACCACCGTCCGACCGTGCCACATCGCCTTATAGACGAGTTGGCGAACGAACTCACTCCATCCGGCGTCGCTGATCGAGCGGGAATGCAGCTTGGCGCGCAGCATGCCCTTGACGCTCAGATCCTCAACGATGATCGCTTGGTTTTCGCGGACCAACCGGGTGGAGAGCTTGTGCAGGAAATCCCACCGGGCATGACGCACGGCAGCGTGAGCGCGGGCCACTTTGATCTTGGCCTTGGCGCGGTTCTTCGACCCTGTCACCTTGCGGGACAACAGACGCTGGAGCCGGGCCAAACGCTTCTGTCGCTTGTTCAAGTGACGCAGGTTGGTGATCTTCTCCCCCGTGGACAGGGTGGCAAAGGCGGACAGGCCGAGATGAAATCCCCGCTTCGGCGGGGGAACAAAAGGGTACGACACTTTTGCTTCGCAGCAGAGAGGTCGATCCCCGCGTCGGCGGGGAACCACGTCGATGGTCGCACAAATCTCCTCGAACTAAGGTCTATCCCCGCGTGGGCGGGGGAACCCGGGGAGGATGCGCTGAATCTTGTCCCAGATAGGGTCTATCCCCGCGTGGGCGGGGGAACCTGGACAAATTTGAGCTGCTCTTCGAACGAAGAGGGTCTATCCCCGCGTGGGCGGGGGAACCGCTGGTGGTGCTGGCATTTCGGGATCCGGGAAAGGTCTATCCCCGCGTGGGCGGGGGAACCCGAAAACTGGCCGGGGCTCTTGCCCATTTTGTGGGTCTATCCCCGCGTGGGCGGGGGAACCTTTTGCTGGCCGATTTGCCGGCCCCATCCGTCGGGTCTATCCCCGCGTGGGCGGGGGAACCGACAGTCTGCCGATTCCGAGCTGAAAGCACATGGGTCTATCCCCGCGTGGGCGGGGGAACCGACCCGGGCGATGTTGGCGTCCAGAATTGACTGGGGTCTATCCCCGCGTGGGCGGGGGAACCATATAAAAAAGCACTCTCACGAATATTCGGGAAGGTCTATCCCCGCGTGGGCGGGGGAACCTCCTTCCCACAATTGACCGCCTCCGCCTATGCGGGTCTATCCCCGCGTGGGCGGGGGAACCCACACCGCATCCGCCGCCTTACACCTCCCCTACGGTCTATCCCCGCGTGGGCGGGGGAACCATCCGCAGGGGACAGGGCCTCTCGCTCCCGCAGGGTCTATCCCCGCGTGGGCGGGGGAACCGACGAGCCACAGCAGAGAGACAATACTGGCAAGGGTCTATCCCCGCGTGGGCGGGGGAACCTCGAAGAGGTGGGCGTCCCGGGGGATGCGGCAAGGTCTATCCCCGCGTGGGCGGGGGAACCCTTGGCGAAGGCGTCTGCGAGCAGCAGCATCCGGGTCTATCCCCGCGTGGGCGGGGGAACCGCGGCTGCTGTGGCGGCGGTGCCCAGGCCGAGAGGTCTATCCCCGCGTGGGCGGGGGAACCGTCAGCAAGACCATATTGGCAAGCTGGAGCGCGGGTCTATCCCCGCGTGGGCGGGGGAACCCTTGGGCGACATCGAAATCTGGCCCAATTCCGGGGGTCTATCCCCGCGTGGGCGGGGGAACCCAAATCCGGCGCTTGCGCGGCCGTCCCACTGGAGGTCTATCCCCGCGTGGGCGGGGGAACCCGCAGTGGGATAGATCCCACCCAATCAGGTAGGGGTCTATCCCCGCGTGGGCGGGGGAACCTGAGCCCGATGTTCAGCCCCGTCCCCGGAGTTGGGTCTATCCCCGCGTGGGCGGGGGAACCACAATGGCCGGGCTGCCGTGATCGGCGATTGCAGGTCTATCCCCGCGTGGGCGGGGGAACCCATTTCCGCTTCTATCAGCAGCACCTCGACGAGGGTCTATCCCCGCGTGGGCGGGGGAACCCCGAAAGCAAAACGAAAGCAAATCTCCCAATAGGGTCTATCCCCGCGTGGGCGGGGGAACCTCTCCCGATTAATTCCATGATTTTATTCACTTGTCAAAGAGCGCTCGCGTGCATTCAATTTAACGATTTTATCGTTTTACGACTAAAAGGCCATCGTAATCAAACTGAAGGCAAACGTGATAGTTGCTATTTTTTGCTTCGCAACAGAGATTTTAGCTTTACAACGGCAACCGCCATATGGAATCAATAGATGATCAAAATTGTCAATAATTCAATCAAAAAAGGCGATTTTGGGGCTACAGCCTCAAATTCCTAAAAATAAAGGGGTTCGGGGACTCGCCCCGAGCGGGTGCGGGCGGCAGCCCGCTAAAAGCCTGTCGCCTCAAGAATAAAATTTAGGCATAGACCTTAATAAGAGGCTGTATTTTTAAAATATTTTTAGGGCGCGACCTTTTCGCCCGAGGAGTTGCCAGATGCTTCATAACCTTCTGAGCGATCCTTTGATTGCCGTTTCGGCCCCGGACGGAACGGTGTCTAAGCTCAGCCTTCCTGAAGTGCTGGCGGCGCTGTGTGACGACCGGATTGCCGCCTTTCCGGATCTCCGCTCGCATCAGGTCCAGGCGTGGCACGCTTTCCTGGTCCAGAGTGCCGCCCTGGCGGCGCATCGGGCCGGTTTCGCCGCCGCCCCACGCGACGCCGAGACGTGGCGAGCCGCCCTACGCGGCCTCACCCCCGACCATCCCGACGATTCTCCCTGGCATCTGGTGGTTCCCGACTGGTCGCGGCCCGCCTTCCTGCAACCGCCGGCCCCAGCGGGGGCAGAGCGCGACTACCGCGCCACCGTCACCACCCCGGACCAAATCGACCTGCTGATCACTGCCAAAAACCATGATGTCAAAACGTCGCGGATTGGCGCCGCCGCCCCCGTCCATTGGCTGTTCGCTTTGGTGGCGTTGCAGACGATGGAGGGATTTCTGGGGGCGGGGAATTATGGCGTCATTCGGATGAACGGTGGCTTCTCCAGCCGCTCGGCGCTGAGTGTCACCCCCGACCTTCGTCCCGACCGTCATTTCCGCCGCGACCTTGCGGTGCTGCTGGCGCATCGGGATGAATGGTTCCGCCGCTGGGAGGGCTTTGCGGAGCAGGGGGGGCTGGCCCTGGTCTGGCTGGAACCGTGGGATGGCTCCACTGCTTTGTCGGTCAGCCAGCTTGACCCCTGGTTCATCGAGATCTGCCGGCGGGTGCGACTGATGGAAAACGACGGGGGGCTGGTCGTCCGCCGGGCCACTTCCACCTCGGCACGGATCGCCGCCAAAGCTTGCTGCGGCAACATCGGCGATCCCTGGTTGCCGGTCGATGCTGATGGCAAGGCCTTGTCCCTGACCGGGGCCGGATTTCGCTATGACAAGCTCAAGGATCTGCTGTTCGACCCCTCCTGGATCCCGGCGCCGCTGCAAAACGGATGGCCCGATATCGACGGAGACGACGCCGATCTTCTGGTGGTGGCCCGGGGGTTGGCGCGGGGACAGGGGCAGACCGCCGGCTGGCATGAGCGGGTGGTTCCGATCCCGGCCGAACTCGGCTTTGTGCTGAGGCTTGGTGAGGCGCGGGAACGGATGGGGGCGATGGCCCGAGCCCGGATCGAACTGGCGGCGCTGATGATGGACAAGGTGCTGCGCCCGGCCCTGTTCAAAATCAACGACGATCCGAAATGGGTCGGCCGCTGGAAGGGGGTGATGGATGCAGCGGTTGACACCGCCTTCTTCCCCGCCCTGTGGGACGAGGCCAACAGCGCCGATCCCGAGGCGGCCCGGGCGGAGTGGGTCAGAACCCTGTGGGATTTGTCCCATGACACCTTCAATCAGGCCCTCACGGCGGTGCCGCGACATTCGGCCCGCGCCTACCGGTTCGCCGCCGAGGCGGAAGGGCTGTTGTGCGGTCTGCGCCGCAAGCATTTCCCCACTTTATTCCCGCCTTCCGACCAGGAGGTTGACCCCTGATGAGTGACGATCCGATTTCGGCCGAATCCTGGTGGCAGCGACGGGCAACAGTGGTGCTGGCCCTGGCGGAACTGATCCCCTCGGAGCGGCTGCCAACGGGGGAACGGGCTGCGCTGCGCCGGCTCGCGCCTGACGATTATGCCGCCAGCCCGGCCTTCTGGCGGCTGATGATTGAGCGGGTGCCCGAGGAGCTGCGCCAGACCCTGGCGGCGGAGAGTCGCTGGGCGATGCTGCTGCACGGTTTGGCGGAGGTCCATCAGACGCATCAGCAGAAGGAGAAATTGGGGCGGGTTCTGGCCGAGACCAACTGGAGCGAGGCGCGGATGGAGCAGCTCCTGCGCGCCCGCGATGCTCAATTCTGGCCGACCCTGCGGCGGATGTGGGCGGTGCTCGCGGTCCATGCCCGTCCGCTCGATTGGGTTGACGCCGCCGATTTCGTGCTTGCCGACAGCGAATCGGCGGCGGAACGGTGCCGCCACCGCATCGCCCGCGATTATTACACCATGCTGGCCCGCCCGGCCCCTTGAGGGAGTTCGTCCATGACCGCCCGCTTCCTACAGATCCACACCCTGACCGCCTATCCCGCCGCCCTGCTCAACCGTGATGATGCCGGTTATGCCAAGCGGCTGCCGTTCGGCGGGGCACCCCGGACCCGGATCAGTTCGCAATGCCTGAAGCGCCATTGGCGCACCGCTGAGGATGAATTCGCCCTCGACCGCATCGGCCCGGCGATGTCGATCCGGTCGCGCGAGACCTTCGCCCGCGAGATCGTCGCCCCCCTGGTCGCCGCCGGGCGGGATCCGGCGGTGGTCGCGGCCGCTGCCGGGGTGTTCATGGCCGCTCTGTTCAAGGAAAGCGCCAAGGCCAAAGGCAAGAAGGACAAGGGCGAGGGGCCGGAGGCGTTCAAGACCAGCCAGATCATCACCCTCGGCCGGCCCGAGGTTGAGTATCTGAAAGCCGAGATCGAGACGATTGTGGCCGCCGCCACCACGGCCGAAGCCGCCACCGCTGCCGCCGAAGCCCGGACCAAGAGCCTGAAGGATAATCTGAACGCTTTGGCGATCGGCTCCGGGCTCGATGCGGCCTTGTTCGGGCGGATGGTTACTTCGGACGTCCTGGCCCGCACCAATGCCGCGATCCACGTCGCCCACGCCTTCACCGTGCATGCCGAGGAAAGCGAATCCGACTTCTTCACCGCCGTTGATGATCTGGTGACCGTCGAGGAAAGCGGCGGCGGGCATCTTGGTCAGGTCGAACTGACCAGCGGCCTCTATTACGGCTATGTCGTGGTCGATTTTCCCACCCTGGTCTCCAACCTAACCGGCACGCCCCGGAGCCGCTGGGAAACGGCGGATCATACCCTGGCGGCAACGGTGGCCGAGCATCTGGTTCATCTGATCGCGACGGTCAGCCCGGGGGCCAAGCTCGGCTCGACCGCTCCCTATGCCTGGGCCCAGTTGGTGCTGCTGGAAACTGGAAGTCGCCAGCCCCGCAGCCTCGCCAACGCCTTCCATACCCCGGTGCGGGCGGGGCGGGACGGGATGCTGGCGGAGGCCGCCGCCCGGCTGGCCGGCCATCTGACTGATCTTGATGCGGTCTATGGCTGCCGTGAGCAGCGCTGGCAGGCGGGCGGGCCGCTTCTTCCCTCGGCGGAGCGTCTCGCCTTCGATCCGGCGGTGGCCGCCGCCGTCGCCGCGCTGGGGCGCTGAGATGCGCGCCCTGATCCTGCGGTTGGAGGCCCCGCTGATCGCCTTCGGCGGAGTGCTGGTCGATGAGGAGGGCGTGGTCTCGCGCTTTCCCGGCCGTTCGCTGTTGACCGGCCTGTTTGCCAATGCCTTAGGCTGGGACCAGTCGGAGGCGGAACGGCATCAGGCGCTTCAGGCGCGGCTGCGCTTTGCCGCCCGCATCGCCCGCGAGGGGCAGCCGCTAATCGACTTCCACACCGTCGATTTGGGACAGCGGCCTCTGGCCCAGGGCGGTTGGACGACGCGCGGCGTGCCGGAAAAGCGCGATAGCGGCGGCGCCGGGACCGGCACCCATCTCCGCCGTCGCCATTACCGGGCCGATGGGACGGTGGTGGTGGCCCTGACCCTCGATCCACCGGACGATTCCCCCACTCTGGACGATCTCGCCGCCGCTCTGGCCGAACCGGCCCGGCCCTTGTTCCTCGGCCGCAAGACCTGCCTGCCCTCGGTTTATCTGCTGGCCGGACAGGTCGAGGCGGAATCGCTCTGCGCCGCGCTCGCCCGGCCGCTCGACGACGAACCGCCGGGGGATCAGCCGGCGCGGTGGCCGGTCGATGATCCGGCGCCGGCCGGACGCGAGGTGACGGTCTGCGACGATCGCGACTGGCGCAACCAGATCCATGTTGGCCAGCGGACAATGACGGAAGGCCGAATCCGGGTGGAGGCCGCGTCATGACCCTGCACCTGATCCAGATCCGACTCGATGGCAGGGGGCTGTATCGCTGGTCGGGACGAAATGGTATCCCGCTCGATGACGGTGATCTCGGTTATGTCGTCCACGCGGCCACCCGGGCGGCGTTCGGGGCTTTGGGGCCGCAGCCCTTCGCCTTGCGCCACGCCCCCGGCCAGGATCCGGTTCTGTTGGGCTATGGAGGACACACGGCCCAGGAACTGATCGAACATTGCGCGGTCTTTGCCGTGCCCGAGGTCGCGGCGCTGTTTCCCCCCGAAACGATCGCCTCCAAGCCGATGCCGCTGGATTCGATCCCGGCCGGCCGTCGCTTGGGCTTCGAGGTCCGAATTTGCCCGATCCGGCGCCAGGATGCCGGAACCCGCGACCGCGCGCGCGAGACCGACGCGTTCCTGGTCCGGTCACAGGCCGAGCCGGAGGCGGCGCTGGACCGGGAACAGGTCTATCGTGACTGGCTGGCAGAGCAATTAGCCCGCAACGGGGCGGCGCGGATCGAACAGGGACGCATGACCGCCTTCCGCCGCCTCCGCGTCAGTCGGCGGGGGGAAAAGCGGCGGCCGCATTCCAGCGAAAAACCTGACGCCACCTTTGTCGGTGAGTTGACCGTAGAGGATCCCTCGGCCTTCGCTGACCTGCTCGCCCGGGGCGTTGGCCGCCATCGTGCCTTTGGCTTCGGCATGCTGCTGCTCCGCCCACCGCCGGACCGGGGGCCATGCTGAAGGGACGGCTGGGTCTGGAGACAGCGCGGGTTCCACACGCCGACCGGCATGGCTTGATCTGGCTCGCGCGCGGCGCCCTGTCGGTGCAGGACGGCACCTTGCGTTTTCTTTGTGCCGGTGGGCCGGATCTCGATGCCGGGGATTATGGCATTCCCTTCCAGGGGATTTCCCTGGTGTTGCTCGGCCCTGGCAGCACTGTCAGCCATGATGCCCTGCGGCTTCTGGCCCGGCATGGCACCGGACTCGCTGCGGTGGGGGAGGATGGGGTCCGGTTTTATACGGCCCTCCCGCTCGGCTGCGACGATTCCCAGATCGCCCGGCGTCAGGTGCGCACTTGGTCGGATGCCGAAGGGGCCCGTTTGTCGATCGCACGGCGACTCTATGCTTGGCGTCTGGGCGAGGCGTTGCCTCATCGCGACATCACCGTATTGCGGGGAATCGAAGGCGACCGCATGCGGCACATCTACCGTCTCCTCGCCGCCCGGCATGGCGTCGAGTGGCGGGGGCGCCATTATGATCGGAGCGATCCGGAAGCCGGGGATCTGCCCAATCAGGCGATCAATCATGCGGCCTCAGCGGTCGAAGCGGCGGCAGCGGTGGCGGTTGCTGCCGTTTCGGCCATTCCGCAACTCGGCTTCATCCACGAAGATTCAGCCAACGCCTTTGTCCTCGATATCGCCGATCTGATGCGCGACCAGATCACCCTGCCGGTGGCGTTCGAATCGGTCAAGCTGGCCCGCGACCATCCTGAGATCGCTCTTGAACGCCATGTTCGCCGTCTGGCAGGCCGAACCTTCCGGGAGCGCGCGGTGATTCCTACGATGATCGACCGGATCAAGGAATTGTTTGATGCCGATGACCGTGCTGATCACCCGTGACGTGGCCGATCGCTTTCGCGGGTTCCTCGCCAGTTGCATGCTCGAAGTTGCGCCTGGAATCTATGTCGCGCCCGAATTGAGCCCAGGTCTGCGCCGGCGGATCTGGACGGTGATGGAGGATTGGCACGCCACATTAGGCGGCACTGTCGTGATGACGTGGCAGGACAAGACCGCTCCCGGACGCTTGGCGTTGGCCATGCTGGGAGAGCCTCCCAAGGATATCGTTGATCATGATGGGCTTTTAATCGTAAAACGATAAAATATTGCGAGAAAATACACGTTAACGCTCTTTGACAAATGAACAAAATCATGGGCTTGATCAAGAGAGGTTCCCCCGCCCACGCGGGGATAGACCTGCCAGCACCACCAGCCGCCGCCGCGCAGCGGCGGTTCCCCCGCCCACGCGGGGATAGACCCCACGGCCCCCCACTGCTCGCGCACGGCCTCGGGGTTCCCCCGCCCACGCGGGGATAGACCCCAGGCGCTCCGACCGCTCCCCGACCGCGACCAGGTTCCCCCGCCCACGCGGGGATAGACCCTCTTAGAGGGGAGGCGGGACTGTCCACCCCCCGGTTCCCCCGCCCACGCGGGGATAGACCCCACCAGAGCAGCAGCAGCAGCAGCAGGACGAGGGTTCCCCCGCCCACGCGGGGATAGACCTGTGGCATTCCTCTCCGCAGCCGTGGCCTGAGCGGTTCCCCCGCCCACGCGGGGATAGACCTCCGGGACCGCTGCCGGCAGGATCTCGATCCAGGGTTCCCCCGCCCACGCGGGGATAGACCTCATCGGACAAATGGAGGACAAGTCCATGTCACGGTTCCCCCGCCCACGCGGGGATAGACCCAGTCCTTTCCGTGCCTGCAAAAGGCTGTTTCGGGTTCCCCCGCCCACGCGGGGATAGACCTGTCGAGGTCAAGGGGGTTACCGGAATCACCAAGGTTCCCCCGCCCACGCGGGGATAGACCTCGGCATGATGTGTGCCCGGGTGCAAATGGCATGGTTCCCCCGCCCACGCGGGGATAGACCCCCTTTCCAGGTGACGATGCGGCCGACGATGTGGGTTCCCCCGCCCACGCGGGGATAGACCCGGGGACCGAGGCGGTTCGATCGCAGCGATGATGGTTCCCCCGCCCACGCGGGGATAGACCTGATTTCGGGCTGACCACCAGAGGATTGATCCCGGTTCCCCCGCCCACGCGGGGATAGACCTCACGCTCTTTGGCGATCAGGGCGGAATCCATGGGTTCCCCCGCCCACGTGGGGATAGATCCTGCGGTCAGGGGGCGAACATCCGGGGATGGCTATGACGCCCGTGCATTCCCGGATACCTCTCTTCTCCGAGTCCCGCTACTTTGCAGCAGCCCCGCGCAACTCAGGGCCAGTTCTAACCAAGAGGCTATGATGACCCGATCCCTGTTCCGTACCGTCCTTCTCGCTTTGGCCTGCACCGCAGCCTTGCCCGTAGCTGCGGAAGAAGTCGGTTGTGTTTCGACCACGTTTAAAATGATCGGCCCCAACAACAAGATCTGCATCGATTCTTTCCGCGACCCGAAGGTCGAGGGGGTGGTTTGCCATGTCAGCCGGGCCAAAACCGGCGGAGTCAAAGGCGCGATCGGCTTGGCCGAAGATACTTCTGATGCTTCGATCGCCTGCCGTCAGGTTGGCCCGATCCGGATGGCCAGCGAACTGAAGGACGGCGAAGACGTGTTCCAGGAAAGCCGCTCCTGGCTGTTCAAAAAGCTCCAGGTGGTCCGCTTCTTTGATAAGCCGAACAATACTCTGGTCTACCTCAGCTATTCGGACAAACTGATCGACGGTTCGCCGAAAAATTCGATTTCAACCGTGCCGCTGATGCCCTGGAACGGGCAGTAATCTTCTGGGCTCCGCTCGTTTCCGGTGTGGGCGAGCGGAGTCTATTAGCCTATAGAATCGAGCCCAAATCTGCATCCTACTGGTCCCGCTGAGGGGCAATTTGGCCCCCTGTTTGGGTGGTAGCTCATGGGACAGAGCCCCTGTCAAGAGGCGTGAGGAGGAAGATTGCGGTCCCCTGGCCGGACGGAAGGAGGCCCCTCCCGGCCAGGGTGCAGCAACATCAGGCGACCGTCGCGCGCAGGGTTCGGGCGGCGCTGACCATGTTGGTCAAAGCGGGGATCACCTCGCTCCACTGCCGGGTCTTGAGGCCGCAATCCGGATTGACCCACAGCCGCTCGGCGGGGATCCGCTCCGCCGCTTTCCGCATCAAAGCGACGATATGCGCCTCGCTCGGGATGTTAGGCGAGTGGATGTCATAGACCCCCGGCCCGATCTGGTTCGGATAGTTGAAATCATCGAAGGCATCCAGCAATTCCATATCCGAGCGCGAAGTCTCGATGGTGATGACATCGGCATCCATCGCGGCAATCGCGGCGATGATGTCGTTGAATTCCGAGTAACACATGTGGGTGTGGATCTGGGTGTCGTCCTCGACCCCATTGGCGGTGATGCGGAAGCATTCCACCGCCCAATCCAGATAATGTTGCCACTCGGAGCGGCGCAGGGGCAGACCTTCGCGCAACGCGGCCTCGTCGATCTGGATCACCCGGATGCCAGCCCGTTCGAGATCCAGAACTTCCTCGCGCATCGCCAGCGCCAGTTGCCGGCAGGTGTCCGCCCGTGGCTGGTCGTCGCGCACGAACGACCAATTGAGGATCGTCACCGGGCCGGTCAGCATCCCCTTCATCGGCCGGTCGGTCAGCGAGGCGGCATAGCGGATCCATTCGACCGTCATCGCCCGGGGGCGGCTGATGTCGCCGAACAGGATCGGCGGCTTGACGCAGCGCGAGCCGTAGGACTGCACCCAGCCGAACCGGCTAAAGACATAGCCGTCGAGCTGTTCCCCGAAATACTCGACCATGTCGTTGCGCTCGGGCTCGCCATGGACCAGCACGTCCAGTCCCAGCCCTTCCTGCTCGCGCACACAGCGTTCGATCTCGCCCCGCATCGCCGCCTGATACTGAGTCTCGTCGATCTTACCAGCCTTGAACTGGCTGCGGACCTGGCGGATTTCGGCCGTCTGCGGAAAGGAGCCAATGGTGGTGGTGGGGAAGCGCGGCAAGCCGAGCCGAGCCTGCTGCCGTGCCGCACGCGCCGGGAACGGGCTGTGGCGCTGGCCAAGGGCCGGCGCGATCCGCGCCACCGTTTCGCGCACCACCGGATTGTGCACCCGGGGCGAGGCGTGACGGGCGGCGATCGCGGCGCGGTTGGCAGCCAGATCGGCGGCCACTGCGGCGCGCCCCTGCCGCAGCGCGGTAGCGACCAACCGCAGCTCGTCGAGTTTCTGCACCGCGAAGGCCAACCACGAACGCACCTCCGGATCGAGTGCCGTCTCACTGGACAGATCGACCGGCACATGCAGCAGTGAGCAGGACGGCGCCAACCACAGCCGGTCGCCCAGCGTCCGCGCCACCGGCTCGATCCAGTCCAGCACCGCCTCCAGATCGGTCTTCCAGATGTTGCGGCCGTTAACGATGCCGAGCGACACCACCCGGTCGGCCGGGCTGGCGGCAATCAGCGCCGACACCTCGTCGCGGGCGTTGACGGCATCGAGATGAATCCCCTGCACCGGCAGGGAGCAGGCCAGCGGCAGATTCTCCTTCAGCGCGCCGAAATAGGTAGCGAGCAGCAGCTTGACCTTGCCGTTGCCCAGGGCGGCATAGGCGCGGACAAAGGCCTCGCGCCAACCGGGAGCAAGCTCGGTCACCAGGATCGGCTCGTCGATCTGGACCCACTCGGCCCCGGCGGTGGCCAGTGCCGCCAGCAGTTCGGCATAGGCCAGCAGCAGGCGCGGCAGCAACGCCAGTTTGTCGGACCCGTCCTTGGCCTTGCCGAGGGCAAGATAGGTCACCGGACCGACGATCACCGGCTTGGCCTTCACCCCCAGCGCCCCGGCTTCGGTGAGCTGGGTCAGCAGACGGGACGAATCGAGGCGGAATTCGGTTTCGGCGTCGAATTCCGGCACGATGTAGTGATAGTTGGTGTCAAACCACTTGGTCATTTCCCCGGCGGCGATTCCACCGCAGCAGGACTCCTCCCGCTCTGCTGTCCCCGGAGCCGACCGCCCGCGCGCCACCCGGAAGTAGGTGTCCAGACTGTCGCCACCGAAGCCGCGCGCCCGCTCGGGCAGATTGCCGAGAGTGAAGCTCATGTCGAGCATCTGGTCGTAGAACGAGAAATCGCCGACCGGAACCAGATCAAGTCCGGCCTGGGCCCGCCAGTGCGCCGCCCGCAATGCCGCGCCGATCGCGATCAGGTCTTCACGCGCGGAAAGCCCCTTCCAATAGGCCTCCTGGGCCAGCTTCAGTTCGCGCTTGGCGCCGATACGGGGAAAACCAAGAGAATGGGTGGTTACCATGGGTCTCGCCTTCAAAACAGGATCGAGGTGGAGGCTAGGGGGTTCTTCCCACGAAAAAAAATGGTATGAATTCATTTATCCATGAATTTAAATCATGATTTGGGCGACAGACCCGCACGCACCGAAAGAGTTTCCTGCGATGGCCCTGCTCGAACGCATTCATCTGACCATCGTCCGCGAGGTCGATCGTCACGGCTCGCTGACAGCGGCGGCGGAGCGGCTCAACCTGACCCAGTCGGCCCTCAGCCACACGGTCCGCAAGCTGGAGGATCAACTGGGCGTCGAAATCTGGCGTCGGGAAGGACGCCGCCTCCACCCGACCCAGGCGGGCGAGTGGCTGCTGGCGGTCGCCAACCGGCTGCTGCCGCAACTCGACCATGCCGAGGAGCGGCTGCGCCAGTTCGCCGAGGGCGAACGGGGCAAGCTGCGGATCGGAATGGAATGTCATCCCTGTTACCGGTGGCTGCTGAAGATCGTCGCGCCTTACCTTGATGACTGGCCCAAGGTCGAGGTGGACGTGCGGCAGAAATTCCAGTTCGGCGGCATTGGCGCGCTGTTCGGCTATGAAATCGATCTGCTGGTGACCCCCGACCCGCTGGACCGTCCCGGACTGAGCTTCGAGCCGGTATTCGATTACGAGCAGGTGCTGGTGGTCGGGCCGCTTCATCCGCTGCGCGCGGCCGCGTTCGTCGAACCGGACCAGATCGCCGACGAAACCCTGATCACCTATCCGGTGGAGATCGACCGGCTCGACATCTATACTCAGTTCCTGATGCCGGCCGGAATCCGCCCCAAGCTGCACAAGCCGATCGAAACCACCGACATCATGTTGCTGATGGTGGCGCACGGCCGGGGCGTTGCCGCCCTACCGCGCTGGATGGTTGAGGAGTACGGCGCCAAATTCGGAGTCAGCCCGGTGCGGCTGGGCCGGGACGGCGTCGCCAAGCAGATCTTCCTCGGCTACCGCGACACCGACCGCGACCTTGATTATCTGCGCGCCTTCGTCGATCTGGCCCGCGACCACCGCGACAGCCGGCCGGAGCCGGCCCAATGATTCCCCGCGCCCCCCCTGCCCCTGCCGCCCGGAGATGGCCGGGTGCTGCTGCACGCCTGTTGCGCGCCGTGCTGCGGCGAAATCATCGAGGCGATCCTGGCCTCGGGCCTCGACCTCACCGTGGTGTTCGACAATCCCAACATCCAGCCACGCACGGAATATGACCGGCGCAAGGCGGAGGTGATCCGGCTGGTCCGGCAGAACGGGGCCACCTTCGTCGGTGCCGAGGATGACCCCGCAGGCTGGCAGGCCCGCACTCAGGGCTTGGAGCAGGAACCGGAACGGGGGCGACGCTGCGACGTCTGTTTCGAACTGCGGCTGGAACGGACCGCCCGATATGCCCGCGACCACGGCTTCACCGTTTTCACCAGTTCGCTTGGCATCTCACGCTGGAAGGATATGGCCCAACTGACATCCTCCTCGCCCTTCAGGGCGAGGGTTCCGCAAAACAGCTTTAGGCTGCCTTGCGGCGGGTTCCTGTTTCACCGGGCCGCTTTGTGCGGTGCCCCTCCACAGGCTTCAACGCGCTGTCCGC
>Ga0209373_10003538_pt1 | contig 14301 bp, 11 predicted proteins | sample Higcelweek5metaG_FD_187173 | JGI IMG/M metagenome (GOLD analysis project Ga0209373, IMG submission 187173) | Freshwater pond sediment microbial communities from the University of Edinburgh, under environmental carbon perturbations - High... | ecosystem: Environmental > Aquatic > Freshwater >...
GGACAAGAAAGAAACCGATGAAAAGCTCGCGGCTGCAGGACTTTCGCCGATTCAAAGAGCCCAAGAACTCAGCATTGAAGATTGGAAAAAGCTCGCAGAGCTATTTCACGAACACGATAAGCACTAGGATAAGGCCGTAGGCGGCAGCCAGAGGCAGGATGCACCAAGGAAGATTCTTCGGCTCTATGTCTTTTTTCTGCAGAACAAGGAAAGCCGCCCCGCCGAAAAGGACAGCCCACCAGAAAAGGCTCCTCTCGTTCAACAGGAAAACGCTTAGGATATAAGAAACGAATATGCCCGAGCCGATGATTATCCGGCCTTTTTTTTCGCCGAAAACGACGGGAACAGTATAAACTCCTTCTTTCTTGTCACCCTCAATATCTTTCAGGTCCTTGACCGGAATGGAAAAGGTATATGACACAACCAGCAATATGATTATTTTTATGGATATGCTGTGGATATCCTGACTATCAGACAACAGGATGAATCCGAGGAAAAATACCATGAGCGAGGCCAGGGCGCTCACGAACGATGCCGCTCCGACATATCGCTTGAGGCGCATCGGAGGAGCGGAATAGAACCAGGCAAGGATATTGTATGCCAGAAGCAGGAAAAAGAAATCGAAACCGACGATCATGCCGCCCAGGAGCGAAAGAAGCAAATAAACCACTCCCAGGTGCATATATTCTTCTTCCTTGAAAATCAAGCGGGGCAGCGGGCGGGAGGGATTCGTTATATCATCAGTTTTCTTGTCATATATATCGTTTATTATCACTGTTGACAACCAGGAAAGCCAGATGCTTGTTAGAAGAACCAAGATCACCAGAACAGGAAACAGCCCGATCGCTAAATTCTGAGGATAATAGAATATTCCTAGACCTGCACCCATGAAAAACAGCCCGGCATGGTATATAAGCTGTGGATAACGTGAGTTTTTAGCTGTTTCAATGACTTTTTTCTTGCTTATCAGCCAAAAAAGAGCCGTCAAAAGAAAAACCAGCAAAAGATAGAAAATGAAATCCAATTTATAAACGAATGAGAATCTGAGGCTTCTGAAGTCGATTCCCAGTATCTTCTCCGTACTGCCGAAAAGCTGGATCGCGTTGAAACCTTGAATGCTTGATACGGGCATTCTTTCTGTTATGAAAAGATAGCAGAAAGAGAACAACGTCGGGAAACTCCCCATGAAAAAAAAGATCATATAAGCGAAAACGGCTGCTGAAATGGTCTTGAGGCTGCTTTTGGTCACCAAATAGACAAAAGCTGCTAAAAGGAAAATGGCGGAAAAGAAGGTTATCCTTGTTCCGAAATACATGATTCCTGATGGCAGATGTCCAAAAAGGGTCAGGAACTGCAATTTGAGATCAGCTGCGCTGCTAAGGATATAGAAACTCCAGAATGTTTCCCCTCCGGTTCTTGCCATATCGATAAGCGGAGGAAAAAGGACCACGAAAGATGCCGCCATAAAAAGAACGGCTAGTTTTTTCGGATTGATTCTTAGGACGAAAGAGAGCATCACCCAAAGAAGAAGGAAGGTGATTGAGAAAAAAAGGAAATTATGGATGAATTCCAGCACTGCTTCATAGGGCGCTATGGATGAAGTTTTCGCCAGAAATTGTTCCGTGAATGTCCTGAGGAATATGACACCAAGAAAAACGCCCGTCCAACCGATGACCGACACTTCTTGTTCAAGCATATTCCTAGCAAACTTTCTGAGTTTTTCCATATATTGAACTCTAGCAATCTTTGCTAGGTGTTGCAACCTCCGATCATTGAGTTATGCACAGCTCGGATGTTTCACTATTTGACAAGGTTTGTGGTATAATTTGACTATTATGAAAGTGAAAAATATAAATTTTTCTTTTTTGATTTTGGCAAGCTTAGTCATTATGAGTTTTGGCTTTTATGCTGGGGCTGAAAACAGCTCTGAGGGCTCAAAGAATATCTTTCAGGACAGCGATCAGGACGGGTTGAGCGATCAGGAAGAGAAGCTTTATGGGACAGACCCGGCGAAATCCGATACTGACGGGGACGGTTATTCCGATGGGGCTGAAGTGAAGAGCGGATATGATCCATTGAAGCCGGCTCCTGGAGACAAGATCACATATAGCACAGCATCCTCGACTAAGAATTCCGCTAATGACGCTGCGACAGCGAAACCCAACCTCACAAGGTCAGTGGCGCAGAAGATCGTGGAGATTTCCAATTCAGCCAATGCTGAAGACCAGAACATGACAGTCGAGGAATTGAAGTCGATGGTTGAGGAATCGATGGCGGCATCCGGAACGATCTCCGATGATGCCCTTCCCCAAGTCGATCCGAAGGACTTGAAAATAAAAAAACAGAATTATTCCGGACTCAGCGATGAAAAAGAAGCTGAAAAGAAAAAGAGCGATTTCATAAAATACATAACGGCTGTTATTTATGTGATTTCCAGCAATTCGCCCAAACCGATAACCTCCGTCTCGGATCTCGGAACAGTTTCGACATACATAACGGAAAAGATCGTTACCGCACTCACGAATCGCGATTCTCAAGCGTTGGAAGACCTTAATAAAAGCGGAGACAAGATGTTTTCCCAACTCAAAGAGATCGAAGTTCCTGAGGAAATCTCAGATACTCACATAAAAGCCCTACGTTTCGCTCTTTATGCGAAGAGCCTTGAAAGCATCGTTCCTGCAAACAATGAAGACCCGTTGGGAGATATAGCCAATTTCGGAAAAGTGGAAGCCTTCATTTCCGTTATCAGCCAATTCGCTGACACGGTGCAGACGGATTTCAAAAAATACGACGTTGATTATAACGATCAGGAATTCATGGACAAACTTAATGACCTCGGATTGGATATAAGCAGTGATGATATCGCGAGCGCCACTTCAGCGCTGGATACCGCCTCTTCGGCGGCAGGCATAATAAATCTGGATAATTCATCCGAATAGCATCCCTCCATGCTCCCCAAAACAAACAGGAAAAACTTTCTTTCGACCGCCGGGAAACATTTCTTCGTGGCTCTTTTCATCCTGACCCTTTCCTTTTCCCCGATAGGAGCCGGGAAGTCGCATGCCTGGGACGCCATCATCGGAGCCCAATATCACCGGATGCTCGACACCATCTATGACAACATCAAGGGAGCGATTCTCGCGGCGCTCAAGCAGGCGGCCGCCAAGACCATCAACGACCTGGTCGGGAAGCTGGTGACAGGTTCATCCCCCTCGGACACCAAGTTCATCTATGACTGGCAGGACTATCTCAAAGACCAGCCCAAAAAGGCTGCCGACAGCTATATCAACGACTATCTGAGCAAGGTGACTGGCGGGATGGCCTCCTCCAACTTCACCTCGAGCGAAGGGTTCAGCTCCGGCAGCAGCTATGCCAAATCATTGGTCGACCTTGCCAAATCATCCACTTCGCTTTCCAGCAACGAGGCCCAGCTCACCTATACCAGCGACCCATCCAGCATGTTCTCGAGCGGCAACGGCCTCAAGGACTTCAACAGCTATCTCTCCGGGGTCAACAACCCCTGGTCCTTCCAGATCAATACTGACAACGTCTGGAGCGCCAAGAAGTCCGACGAAGAGAAGATCGCCAGCGACCAAGGGATAGCCTACAGCGGATACAAGGCCACGGTGGACAAGGACGGGAACTATGTCCTCACCCCGGGATCCAACACCAAGGACGCCGTTTCCAACGCTCAGGACATCGGCAACAAGGCCCTGGCTTCGGCCAACCATCCGGCGGAGGTGATCGTGTCGATCGTCACCCAGATCCTCACCAAGGCTATCACGAACGGGATCGGGAACATACAGAGCATCATCAGCCAAGCGATTGCGGGCGAACAAACCAGCTCCGTGACAGATGCTCTCACGAGCGCCGTCACCGGAGCAGTTTCCGACACGGCGAATGATCTCGGAAGCAGCGTCATCACCGGAATCACCAACAGCATAACCAGCAGCTCGACAAGCGGTTCAACATCAGGTTCAACCTCCGGATCAGGCAGCAGCACAGCCCAAGGCAGTCTCGGACAGTTCTGGCAGAGCCAGGGACTTTCGACGCCAGCGCAATAGGAAAATATTCCATATTTGAAATAAAAATAAAATACGGTGGAAACAATAACAAGAAGGATAAAGCACGCAATGAATCACAAATCGTTTTTTGTGCCGGTTTTTTTCATTGTTTTATCCGCTCTCGTCCTTAATATCGGAATCAATAATGCCCAGGCGGAGAGCGGAAAATGTTCCGGATCTGTTGATTATGGCAATTATGATGAGGGTTCAGGAGGTTCAGTCTTTCCTGACTTGAAAGCCTCTTCACAGGAAGACTGCGATAAAAAATGCGCTGAAAAAAAAGCAGGGCTCAGTGATTCAGATCAAAAATATTTCAAGTGCGGATGGAAATCTGAAGAAGAACAAAAAAAAGAGGACCAAGCAAAACAGGAGGCGCTTGCCAAGGCAACTGGAGCCAACGCTGGAATATGCGGAAAAGCAAGCATTACTTCAATAATGGAAGTGTTCAAGTGTCTTCTCCTCTACATCCTCTATTTCGCGAAACTCATCCTCAACATCGCATTCAACCTTTTCAAATGGACCCTTGACGTGGACAGCCTCAATAAAGTCATGGGCAGTCCCGTCATATATCAGATATGGAAGATCGTCCGCGATATGCTGAATATCCTGTTCATCCTGACCCTTCTTTTCTCCGCCTTCGCGACAGTGTTGCAGATAGAAAGCTACAATTATAAGAAAATCCTCCGCAATCTGGTCATCATGGCGCTCCTGGTCAACTTCAGCTTCCCGATCACCCGCTTCATCATCGACGTTTCCAATGTCATCATGTATTTCTTCGTTAACACTCTTTTGAACGGCGGATCAGGTGCTGACAACCTCTTGAGCTCTTCCATGATAGGCGACATGCTCAGTACCGTAAGCGTCAAGGATTCACTTCTTTTCCTCATCGCTGCCATTGTCTTTGTCTTCATTTTCGCCATAACTATCCTCGTCCTGGCAGTATTGCTTCTTATCCGGACCATTGCACTGTCTATTCTCATCATTTTTTCCCCGATTGCCTTTGTCGGATCGATCATCCCAGGTTCGGAACTTGCCAAAACAGCCAGCAAATGGTGGAGCAGCCTCATGGAATATTCCTTCTTCGGCCCGACCATGGTCTTTCTGGTGTATATCGCCGCGAAACTGATGACTATCGTGCCAACGAATCAGTTTGACGATATGGCAAAAAATGCTACCCCAGATGACTCTCAAACAGCTCTCTTCATTGCTGCTGCCACGTTTTATGTCATCCCATTGGTTATCCTTTGGATGGGAATAATGAGCGCAAAGAGAGGAAGCGTTTTTGGGTCGACAATCATTGTTAGCACAGGAATGAAATGGGGAGGTAAATTTGCCAAGAGCGGCGGTGGTGTTCTCTGGGGAACAAAGAAAGCATCCGATTATTCCGGACTCTCCGGATCAATCGATGATCGTTGGAAGAAATTCAAGAAAACCGGACCATTATTCGGATCAGATGCTATTGCAAGAAGACAGGCAAAATGGCAGTCATTGGGGGGCGGAGCTTTGTGGGGCGACAAGAACGCCCTGAGAGATCTGAACAGGAAGAAAGTCAATGAGATAAGAAAGGAATGGAAGGACAATGGAGGAGCTTCGGATGAGGATATTCAAGATGGTCTCAAGAGTAAAGACAAAATTGAAAGAATGGCTGCCGCTCTTGAAGCTGCAGAAAAGAACGGATTCAAAGACGATAAAAGGGCTGGCGGATTGAAGGCTTTCGAGCAGTATAAGAATGCTCTCGAATCCATCAAGGATGACCCGGCATATAAAAAATTGTTTGATGATAAAGTCGGCGAGAAGAACGTGAAGCTCAAGATTCTTTATGATATCGACACTCACCGCAGGGATGCAAGCGGAAGTATCATGACTAATGAACAGATATATGCTGACCACCTAGAAGGAATGAATGCGAAGAAATTAGCTCAACAGAAAAACCTACACGAAAACATAGGAACAGACAGCGACCTGAAAAAATTCATGGAAAACGAAAGAACTAATGACGCCCCAAACTATAGGAGCTTTTTCAGAGAACTATCCAAGGAAAACAAGAAAGCTAGGGATGCATACATAAACAATACGATGGCACCATAGGCTTGCAAACGGTTAGTTGATACTATTAAAAATATCAAGGAATGAATCTGGAATCAATATATTATCCAATGTTCGTCCATGTCCAGAACGAAACGAAAGAAGAAATCATAGCTCGTTGGGATGTTTTCAATATGCTTCCGGAAAATATCCAGGACAAGATTTCCGGAGACGATACCGCAGACAGGATAAAATCCATGTCTGATAATTTCAATCTGGCTCCGATACAGATCATGGCAGTTTCAAGAGCTATCCGTCGCTATTATTTCGGAGAAATAAGCAGGGAGGGAATCCTTGTTGCGATTTCTCAAGAAACAGGGCTACGCTCGAATATTTGCGAAGGAATATACAAAACAATCCTAGAAAAAATCATTTACGGCGCCCACCAGGAAACCGCAAAAATAATCTCAATGACCATCTCCGAAGCGCTCAAAACATACCCGGAAATCGGAGAGCAGGCGATCACCTCCGAAAAGCTGGAATTGAAATCGTTCCCGTATCCGGTCAGGCCGTCCATCAACAATTGGATTTCAGATTATACATTCACTGTCGGATTCAATAATACCAACCCGATGATCCGCGGGAATTATCTTTTCCGCAACAAGAACACTGAGAGACTCACCGAAGAAGAAAGGAACAGGTTGTCCCAGATATTGAAATCGCTGGACGAAAACGCTCCCATATCGATAGACGAATCAAGGCATTTGGTCGTTTTTTTGAAAATGGAAAATCCTGAACCGCGAAAGCAGCCCCCCGTTATCCGGACGACGGATGACGATGACGACATCCTCAAAGAAAGGCTCAGTGCCTGGAGGACAGGAACGGATACAAAGCAGAATCAAGGAGAATGGAATGTCGGACAAAAAAAAGACCCTCAGCAAATCAACAACGCGCACCCAGAAAGCCGTATGATATTTTCCTCGCCTCAAAGGCTTCCCATCGAAAAAGACATACCCAAAGTGTCAAACAATGCTGTTTTTCAAAAATCGATGCCCATTTCAGATCCGACACCGCAAACATCGACGAAAATATATTCCAACGAACCTATCGATCTCAGCAACATTAAAATGAGATCTGCCGGAAACGATGCTCCCGCAGCAAGGAACGTGGTAAACTTGAGAGAAGAATAATACTTAAAAAACCCTATGTTATTCGGAGTCCCGCAATTCATCGACATGGAGGATAAGATCGTCGGTCCTCTTACTGCCAAACAGCTCGGCTGGCTGGCGATTGCCGGCGTCATCGCCCTCGTCCTTTATGCGACGCTCGACATGACTGCGTTCATCATCGCCTGCATCCCGGATTTCCTCTTCGCGGCAGCCTTGGCATTCTATAAGCCGTTCGGTCAATCCCTTCCTGACTTAATCTCCAATATGTTCTCTTATATATTGAAACCGAAAGTATATATTTGGAATAAAGTCATTGAAAACAGCACATACAAGCCGGACATAGCCAAGAGGTCATCCCGGGTAGAAAACAAGTTGCTCAGCAAAAACAACGTATCCAGAAAGAACATCTCCGAAATATCCGATCTTCTCGATATTACGAAATAATAGGAGCGGTCATGATGGCTTTTTAGCCTTTTCTCTTGTATAATTACATTCATGGAAAGACTTCATAACGACAATTTGGGTGGAAAAACGACCACTGCGGCAGCGCAGAAATTCCTTGAAATCGCCGAGATCAAGGAAGATGTCGTCATGCTTAAAAATGGCTCCATCAGGGCTGTTCTTGAAGTTTCTTCAATAAATTTCGACCTGAAATCCACCGCGGAGCAAGAAGCGATCATCGTGCAATATCAGAATTTCTTGAACTCGGTCGATTTCCCGATACAGATATTGATAACTTCCCGGAAGCTCAATATTGAGAGCTACCTCGAATTCCTGAACGACAAGGAAAGGCATCAGACCAATGAGCTTCTCAGGCTCCAGCTGTCGGAATATCGCGAATTCATCAGGAATCTCGTGAACGCCTCAAACATTATGGACAAGAGCTTCTATATCGTCATCCCGTTTTCACCTATCGAAAACCAGCAACAGGGTTTTTTCAGCAATCTGTTCAGCATGATGAACCCGAAAAAGAATATCATAGAAAAAAGGGAGAGTTTCGACACATACAAGAACCAGCTATACCAAAGGGTTGACCACGTGATCGCCGCGCTTTCAGGCATAGGGCTCAGGATCGTTCCCCTAAAAACCCAGGAACTCATAGAATTGTTCTTCTATGCATACAATCCTTCGGTATACAATTCGACTTCAATAGATGACATAAGCAAACTGGAAATAAAATAAAATCAGATATGTTCAGCATAAAAAGGGAAAGGGAAATAACTTCGGAGGAAATCGATGAGATAATGTTATCCGAAAAGAGCTTTCAGGAAGGGCTCACGAAACTTCATGACCTTCTCGCTCCAGCCGCCATAAAAATAACCCCCAAGATGCTTCAGGTGGGGGAGACTTTCACTGAAACCATTTTCGCCATCACCTATCCGAGATACCTCCACAGCAACTGGTTCTCTCCTATCATAAATATCGATATGCCTATCGATATTTCCATGTATATCCATCCGATCGATACCTACGACGTCTTGAAATCGCTCAGGAAAAGCATAACCCAGGTGGAATCGCAGATCCAGATCGAGCAGGAAAAGGGACTGGTCCGCGACCCCGCGCTTGAAACCGCTGTCCAAGACATCGAGGAACTTCGCGACAAGCTCCAGCAAGGAACGGAAAAATTCTTCCGCTTCGGCCTTTATGTCACCGCCTATGGCAATTCCGAAAGGGATGTCGACGAGATAACGAAAAGCATCGAGGCAATCCTTGAAGCGCAACTGGTATATGTGAAACCTGCCATTTTCAAGTCGGAACAAGCGTTCAAATCGACCCTTCCGCTTGCCAACGACACGCTTGATGTTGCGAGCAACATGAACAGCGGGCCGCTTTCGACCACTTTCCCTTTCGTTTCATCAACCCTTTCGACCAACAGCGGAGTCCTTTATGGAATCAACCGCCACAACAACAGCCTCGTCATCTTTGACAGATTCGAGATGGAAAATGCCAACATGGTTGTTTTCGCCAAATCCGGAGCCGGAAAAAGCTATATGGTGAAGCTCGAGGTGCTGCGCTCAATGATGCTTGGAACGGATGTCATCATTGTCGACCCGGAAAACGAATATCATCATCTTTGCGACACGGTCGGCGGAACATTCGTGAAAATATCGCTGAGCTCCAATCACAACATCAATCCGTTCGACCTTCCTCACATCGGTGACGACGACGACCCGGAAGACATCATCCGGAACAATATCGCAAGCCTTTTGGGACTCCTTCACATCATGCTCGGCTCGATCACACCGGAAGAGGATTCCATTCTGGACAGGGCGATTCATGAGACATACAGCGTCCGAGACATCACTCCCACTGCCAATATCAATGTCATCCCCAGAGAATCCTATCCGACCATGTCTGACCTATACCAAGTCCTTCGCAGCATGGATGGAGGGGAATCGCTCGCTATACGCCTTGAAAAATATACGGAAGGGGTTTTTGCCGGCTTTTTGAACCAAACGACCAATGTCCGGATCGACAACAGCCTTGTCGTTTTCAATATCCGCGACATGGAAGAGGAACTCAGGCCCGTGGCTATGTATATAATTTTGCAGTTCATGTGGAATGAGATGAGGAATAACCTCAAAAGAAGGCTCCTGGTGGTTGACGAAGCGTGGGTCATGATGAAATATGACGATGCGGCATCCTTCCTTTTCGGTATCGCCAAACGTTGCCGGAAATATTATACCGGACTCACGACCATCACCCAGGATGTCAACGACTTCCTTACTTCGAGATATGGGAAAGCGATCGTGACCAACTCTTCCATCCAGCTCCTTTTGAAGCAGTCTCCTGCCGGAATCGATGTCATTTCGGAAACTTTCTATCTCACTGATCAGGAAAAATTCCTCCTGCTCGAAAGCAATGTCGGAGAGGGGATCTTTTTCGCTGGACTCAAGCATGTCGCCATAAAGATCGTCGCCTCGTATTCCGAAGACCAGATCATCACCACTGACCCGGCGCAGCTTTTAGAAATCGAAAATGCCAAGAAAGAATTCGCCGATGAAGAATCGGCTAGTTAATACTTAGCCAAATTTTGTGTCAGAAACAGAAAAAAGCAGCAAACTGGAAGCGGCAAGGGCCGGCAGTCATATACAAAACGCCAGAAAAACACTGAAAAACGCGAAGCCGTCCTTCAAGCTTCTTTTCTATCTCCACGCTCTTGATCTTTTTTTCCTGGTGGCATTCGCGATCGCTTTCGTGAAAGATCTTCTGGATTTGATAGGCATAGGCTCCCTTCCTGCAATCGGGACATCAATAACGCTGGTAGCATCATTTTGCATATGGGCTGCGATGACAATCGCTGGCGCGTCGTCAATAATAAAAAACCAGAGAAAAACCATAGTGAAATATGCGGTGCTGGTCAGCGGAACCGTCGCGGAAATGCTTTTCGGACTGAATTTCATCCCCATAGAAACGATCATGGTGGGCGTGATATTTTATCTTTCCTTAGTTGAAAGGAAAAGCGCAGCGGAAAACGATAGCTCGCAAGAAACTGTTTTCGCATAATCATATCTTGAGAATCAGAAACAATATGCACATGGATAAGCTAAGTTCGCTTATGAAAAACAAGGAGTTGACTCTCGGTTCGGCAGTCATCGTTTTTTGCATCATCCTGGGATTGTCTTTTCCTTCCAGCAATCCCATAGAAGAAATAACCAAGAATATATTCTTTTTCGTCCTTCTGCCAGTTCTATATGTCAAAATAGTCCTCAAAAAAAATATCTCCGATTTCGGATTCAATATGAAAGACGACGTGGCTGGATTGAAATGGGGAATCGTAAATCTGATCATTTCTCTCGCCGCATTTTATTTCCTGATAGAATTCACTCCCTTTGAAAAAAGCTATAAGATTTCGGCATATGCCGAAAGCAGTTTCTGGCTCTTCGTGCTATATGAGCTGGTTTTCGTCAATATCGCCCTTTTCATCAACGAGTTCTTTTTCCGAGGCTTCGTGCTGAATCTCTTTTCCAAAAAATTCGGATATATTTCGATTGCGATCCAGTCGATCCTATACATATCGATCGCCCTCCTGACCGAGTCATCCGTCTGGCAGATAGCTCCTTTAGCGGTGTTTTCCATAACCGGAGGAATAACGGCATATAAGACTAGATCATTTCTTTATTCCTATTTTTCCGAATTATTAGCTATAATAGCATTGGGTGCTTATATTATTCATCTCGCCAAATAGCATCGACCCGAAAACGCACATAAAAAAATTCAAATAAGATATGAAAAACAAAACCAATAAATCAATAGGGGGGTTGCTCTTTTCCTTTTTTGCTGTTTTCGGGATGATGTTCCTGCCAACTTCTCCTGCCATGGCATCCCTCATAGGAAGCCTCAGCGCAACAGAAAATATGGATGACATCCTTGGTGAGATAGGACTGGACAAAACGGCGCTCCAGGATCAGGCGATGACCTTCAATTCCGCCCGCTTCAAAAAGCCGCAGCCGCAAGTCTCACTCACTTTCACCCCGACTGATCCGATCGACGGGCAAAGAGTGATCGCTACAGCCACTCCGATGTATTTCCTGAATGACATGAAGGATATGTATTTCACATGGTTCCTGAAAACCAAGGATTGCCCGAAGGCCAACAAGAACGGGGATAATGCCGGCAACTACGAATCGGAGTGCGATCTCAATGATGATGAGAAAGTCGACGTGGAGGATTGGAAGATAAAAGCCATGCGCATCTATGCCAACAATGATTTCAATTGGAGCAGCGCCGACTATTCCAGCGACAATGATGAGGACGGATACCAAGCCATCCACGGGGGAGACGACCAGAAGTGGAAAAACAATTTCTGCTATGTGCATGACACCAAGACTGGTTGGGAATTCCTTATGTATAACAAATATACCCAGAAAGCAGGATGCGATGATCCGGAAGGGCATCTTTTCCCGAACGCCACCAAAGGCAAAGGTGATGACAAGGAAACGATCGGGACAACCGGAGACGGAATATTCACCGCCAGCGAAGAGGAATTCTGGCACACCAACCCGAGCGATTCGGATACTGCCGACACCGGACAAGTCGATGAGGCCAATATCTCAGGACTCGGTGCTAACGAATTCAGGTGGACATATTCCAGCGGCGACGAAATCGGAGTAGCAGTGGAAGGAATTTCCGTTGAACCGACTAAAGCGGCTGACGCTTCGTATAAGATAATGTGGGCAATGCTCAATAACAAGTGCGATGTCATACATGCTTCGGATACGGATGATCCGACAGAGATCCACATAACCGGCATCGACATAACCGACCAGACGACATCCATGACCGTCAAAGATCTGAATGATTGCCTCTATGACAACATGACCACTCCTTCGGAAAGCACCGGGCAAGCCGGGAAATTGAATGTGACGGTCTCGCAGACACCCGCCAACCCGACCAATGATTCGAGCGGAAACGGAAACGGGGACGAAGTATCCTTCGTTGCTTCGCTTTCTGACGACGTCGATTCCAGCTATGTATCATATAGCTGGGAAGTATTCGAGTCCGATAAGGCCAATACCGACGACTGGGGAGATCCTCTTTTGAAATCGGATATCCCGAACGCTACTACGACAACCGGCATAGGAGTCAACACTTTCGGATTCAAAATGAATTTCGAGAATCCCGAGCCATATATGAAAGTCAAGGTAACCGCTACGGAAACGATGTCAAACGGAGAAACCAGAGAAGGGCATGACTTCGCCATCTTCCCGATATCATCTATTTCAGAGGGAATAAAAGCTTATTCAGCTGATGTTTCCGACGATGGGAAAATAAGCCTGGATACATCGAATGAGTTGTGCGTTGACGATGCAGGCAATCCGGAAAGTTCATGCTCAGTCACCAAAGATCAGATAATCGGCCTGGAATTCGGCAGCGCAAGAGGCTATGATAATTATTCATGGACGCTCAATGGGGAGCCGATAACATATAAGGAATGCTTTTTCGATGGATGCGATGCGGAAAAACAGACCAACAAAGCGTTCTTTCCAGTCGTAGACAACAGCGGTTCAAGCTATAATGTCCAGCTTATCGCTACCAAAGATACTGGTGAAAAAGCAACGCTTTCAAAGACATTCAAAATAGCAGATCCGGCAATAAACATAGTCTCTCTCGACACAACGACATGCAAAGCCAAAAATCTCGGCTATTTCGACAATTATGACGGGACGACTACTCCGGTATACAGCACTATCGATTTCGAAGCTGCTTCCGGAGAAACCATAAAACTTGCTTCGGAAACACTGGGGATGTCGCTTTCCGGCAATGACCTGTCCTGGTTCGTCGATGGCGCATCAGTGACTGCTAATGATGATGGCAGCATAGATCTTCTTGGAAAGAACAACGGGGAATATTATAACGTGTCGCTTTATGGGCGATATGTCCCTGACACGAACACTATAAAAGCCCTCATACAATATTGGGGCGTCAGCTATAGCGAAATATATGACCAAAACCTAGGAAAGACGATTTCCATACGCATGACAGATTCATTTTCCGGGCAAATGGAATCTGCCATGAATCGCCAAAAAAACAAAAAGATATTCGCAACGATCGCATCCGGAATACCGGCATATCTGGCCTTTTTGGTTAGGATTGTCCTTTCCGTCGGACTCATTATCTTCACCATGCGCCTAATATTCTCTCTTTCACCTACCACCCAAGAAAATGACTATTAAAACAAAAGCAGCCTCCCTTCTCCTCCTCATCCTCCTCCCCCTCCAGGCTTTCGCTGCCAACGGCACGACATATACCCCCATGGAGAACATACCGGGGTTCGAGAGCGAGAAGACGGACCTGGCCACGTATATCGTGACCATATACAAGTTCGGCATCTGGACCATAGGCATAGCCGCCCTTCTCATGATAACCCTGGGAGGGATCATGTATGTCACCAGCGCAGGCAACAACAGTTCCATGCAGAAGGCCAAGGGGATCATCTCGGATGCCCTGATCGGGGTCATCATGGCCCTTTCTTCCTGGCTCATCCTCTATACCATAAACCCCGACCTCCTCAAGGTGAAGCTTCCCGATGCCAGCATGGG
>Ga0209373_10003540_pt1 | contig 14299 bp, 17 predicted proteins | sample Higcelweek5metaG_FD_187173 | JGI IMG/M metagenome (GOLD analysis project Ga0209373, IMG submission 187173) | Freshwater pond sediment microbial communities from the University of Edinburgh, under environmental carbon perturbations - High... | ecosystem: Environmental > Aquatic > Freshwater >...
CACCGGAACAAGTCCACGTCCATTTATTGGCCTCGCTGTTGAGCGTAGGGCCCGTGACCGTTCCTACATGGCACAGATTGCTTGCGGGGGATGTTCCACTTGTCGTTCCCGCCGCTGCGCCACAAACGCCGTTATAGGCATAGGTCACATTAGAAACTTTCCAGCCAACCTGCGTGGTTGGATCGGTGATGGGGTTTACTGAGGATTGCGGTGCAAAGGTCGCCGCCGCTGTTTCGGTGAAAGCTGTGCCATCGGCTGAAGCGCAAGAGAAGCTTACGTTACTCGAATATTGGCTTTTAAAGGCCGCGCCATTAGCCTTTGTTGCCGGGAGATAGGACGGCGCAAGCGTATAGTAAGGCACATAAACGGTTTGGCTTGTCGGCGAGGCGGTGACACAAGCGGTGGATGTCCCATAGTTTGGCGGCACGGAGACGTTGCCCGCAATGGCGCAGTTTTTTACGACAACGCCTGTAGGGAGGTTTTTAAGCAAGCCCGCCCATTCCTCCGCTGTTCGGAAGGGAAGGAAGAAAGAGTCGGACGATTGATTGTCGATATAATAGCAATTCAGGCCATCACGGCCGGCGCTATAAATGGGGGTGTCAGAAAGGGATAACTTTGTGGATCTAGCGCCGATATAAGAGCTGCCCGGTGCGCCTGCGCCAGAGCCAATCGCACCATCAATGCCAATGCCGGAGACGGCAGAGCACGGGTCTGTGGCAAGCGATGAAGCGGCCAGATCGCATGTGCCCGCTGACATAGAGAACAGGCTCGCTTGGGCTGGGCCAGAAGCAAACACAAATCCGCCACAGGCCAAAAGACTCACGAGAAACATGTTTCTGATATGGGAACGATGCCAGTTGGAGGTCATGATCCTTGTTCCTGTGGGCAGGCCGGCGCTGTTTAGTTAAGTTTCTCACAGGGATGTTAAAGAGGTATAAATTAGGGGGGGGCTATTGCCGCGTAGGGCCATTTTTATCTTGAACGCTCTGCCATTCAAGGATGCCATTGGCGTTGGGACGGCATTGGAAAAGGGCCGGGGAGCACCGTTGAACAGGGGTCGTTTGAAAAACGAGGGTTCGAACTTGTCCGAGCCGTCCGGGAAGAATGGTTTTGCTTTTTTTGGCGCAGGGGTCTGTGTGGATCATCCGCTCACAACACGGCGTGGCCGTGAGGCCTTCGTCTTGTAGCGTTTTATATAAATCTGTCCCGGGCGATAGATTGATTTGCCGATCATCCGTATAGGGGTTGTCGATGTAAAAACAGCGATCCTGCTTATGGAACGTCGCGATGGCGATGCCGGAATGAAGGATAAGACGATTGATGACTGGCGCTAAGGATGGTGCTTCATCGGGCCAGCTATAGGTTTGTGCCGAAGCTGGCGTCATATTGTCTAAAGTCAGGTGCGTCGCGCTTCCATCTTCGGCCCAGCTTGATAACGAGAAAAGGAAGAGCGCTAGAGCTATAAAAAAACGGGCCATAGGGGGGGCGGTTTCCACAGGATGAGTTGATTTTTGACTATGCACTATAACGTTGCTATCTCTTTTAACAAAGTCCGATTCGATGGGGCTCTTCTTTTTTAAACAGGGACAAGGGCTAATGGCTTTTCTTCGGTTCTTCTTCTTTGTTTTCTTGGCTCTAGTTTCCTTTCGTTGCCCCTGTTTCGCCGTTGACCAGCCGCAAGTCGAACCTTCTCATCTTCTACTTTATCCGTCGAGCGATCTTCTGTTCTCAAAACACGTTTATGGTGATTCCCAGGCGGCTCATCATGTGACGATTATGCTGTTTCCTTCAAACGGTTCAGATCGACGTTTGTTCTTAGCGCTCTATCCAGAACTTAACCCCTTGATTGCCTCGGGCAAAGTGCAGCTTGAGCTAAAACTTTTTGTCATGAGACCCTTTGATCGGTCGATTTTTCTTGCGGCCTCCTGTGTCGAGCCTGAACAGCTGCCCGCTTTCCTAACGGCTTTATTCCAGTATTATTCAACGCTTATCGAAGAAAGCCCTTTTGATATTGACGAATCCTTGGCCTTGACTTTAGCGGAAAATGTTCAATTCGCGCCACCTAGTTTGGATAAGTCTCATTTTTTCAGACGAGCTGAATGGTGCTTGAGTCAGACGAAGGCGGGCATGCTCTATAGTGAAGCGGATCGGCTGAATAGCACTTACCGGTGGGCCTTGGATGGGCGCATCGGCAAGATGGAGGCCGCTGTTGTTGTTGATCAGCAAGTTTTTGATAGAAAAACGCCTTTATCCACCATTATGGGGACTTTGCACTGATGAAAAAAAGGTCCTTCATTTTAGGGGTTTGTTTGATGTGCGCTCTTGTTTGGCCAAGTTTAGTCAGGGCAGAAGAAATCTGTTCTTTAGATGGGCCGGGTTCATGTTGCGTTGTAAGCTTAAGCCGGGGTCATGATGTCTCTGGGATGAGCGCCATCGACACGCAAGCAGGGTTTGATTCTTTCGTTATAGAAAATGAGGAAACGGGCCCTTGTATTGTGAAATATGAGGGCGAATTATCTGCGCCTCTTCGCCTGGATGGCGGTGCGATGATGAAGTTCAATGTGGGCGGCGCTTTTAAGGTGTCTTATATCAACGATAAAGAAAATAAGGGCCGCTGTTCTTTGACGCTTTTTGTCAGCCGAACAGGGAGCGCTTATCTGGATAATCTTATTAAGAATAACGCGCATGCCCTTTGCCAAGAAGGACGGCTGGTGCAGAAATAAGAGAAGAGGCGGGTAGAACACGTTTCGCCGTTCCGTTTGTGAAGTCGTTTAAACAAAAACAGATCGTCGAGATGATCAAAAAATGGCGCGGTAAAACGTGAGCGGCGGTATGATTTATTTGCTTAAAAGCACAGACCTTTTAAGCCGCCTTTACCAAAAGTTATCCAATTTATATCTTGTTAACAACACATTGAAACTATTGTCATATTTGTTTCCATCCTGCTTTTGTGGTAAAAAGAGAAAAGGATAAAAACAAAAAGCTATTTTATTGGGGGAAGATAATGAATAGTATTCCAGAGACGATTGATCCCATGCCACCGGAGCAGGTTATGCCATTGTTTGGTCAAATAGTAAGCAAGGACGAGCTAGAAGAAGCTGCTGCTGCTGGCCGCATGATCGCGGGAGATATCGCTGAGGAAAGAACTAAGCCCGCGGCTTCACTTGGGCAGGAAATTTTGCGTAAATGTGAAGATCCTGTTCGAAGGCGACAAATTGCAAAAGAAGCGCTTACCGTAGCGGCAAAAGTGGCGAATCTAGCGCTCTAAGTGGAAAATCTAAATTTGACTAAGGACGAATCCTGAAACTGGATAACGGGATTGCTTGGCCTATACGGTGGAGAATTGAATGAGATTTAGTTTTTTAAAAATGCTCTACAATTTGTCGGATAAGGAAGTTCTTGTTCTCAAGGCTTACAAATTGTTTTCGCGAGCGGCGAAAGAGGTAACTGCAGAACAAGAAGAGGTTGGAAGGATATGGCAAGCTCATGCGAGCTTCGTTGAGAGCATTCATCTTGCTGCTGGTCATGATGATTATGGTGTTTTGGAAACGGTTCTCAAAAACAGAAGATCTTTTCGTACGTATGTTAATTATATCAAAAATAGTAATGCCTTGCTTTTTGAAAGTCAGGTTCAGGCTGGTTTTTCAAGGGTTGTAGGACAAAATGAACAATTACTTGCTCAAAATGAAGAGCTGTTGTCTCAAAATAGGGAACAAATAGAAATAACGAAATCCACTCAGGCTGAACTGAGATGTGTTAGGAAAGATTTTGAAACGAATAAAAAGGAATTAGCTTCTGTTCGTGAAGCTCTCGAAAAGGCAGAAGCTCGCGGGGATGTGGAAGCAAAAAAGGCTTCTCTGTATTTCAAAGTTGGCATTGCTGCGACAATTTTCTTTGCTTTCGCTCCGATGTATTTAGATAAAATTAATATCACGATAAAACAGCCGAAAACTTACATCATAGTGGGCGCCTCTAAAGCGATTTTGCCAAAAGAACCGAAACTTGAAGGGGATGAAGAATATTATTTTTATGATCCATTCCGTTCTAGAAGGAAAAAGAACGTTAAACGGTCTGGCAACGAAAATGAACCAGAGCTTCCGCAAAAGAAAAGAGAGAATAACGTTGTTTTGAGTACAACGTTGTAATCTGTGTCTTGTGCATAGATTTAAGATCTGCGGATGTGTGTTTTTCTTTTGCCAGGGGAGAGGATTGTTCTCGCTACGCTTCCTTGCTGCGAGGCGCTTTGTAAGTTCGGTCTTGCGTTTTCGGCATGGCCGAAAGCCGCGACCTCACTAACAAAATCGTGAACCTGCTTCGCCTTTTCAAATTCTGGCGCAACGAGTAATTAAAACAAAAGGCCCCATCGGGGCCTTTTGTTTTAATTGGTCGGGGCGACAGGATTTGAACCTGCGACCCCCAGTCCCCCAGACTGATGCGCTACCAGGCTGCGCTACGCCCCGACCTCGTTCAACGGGCCCTGGATGCGCTTACGCGCCGCCCGTAGGAGGGGCACTATAATGAGCGGCTCGCGTTAAAGCAACCCCGATAATGTGTCCTATTTCCTTTTCCTTTCAAGGCGCTAATCCCTGTCTGTCCGGCAGGCGTCCGGTGCTTTTTGAACCGAAAGGGCGGCTTTCCGTCATTGAGAATGAAAAATCTTTCTGTCATGCTGAGCCCCATGACGAAGCTTCTTTCCGTTTATGTGACCGTGCCGGATTTGGCCGTTGCCGAGGCCATGGCGCAAACGCTTGTGGCTGAAAAACGGGCTGCGTGCGTCAATATTTTGCCGGGCGTGATTTCTCATTACGTTTGGGAAGGCAAGGTTGAGCGGACGGAAGAAGTCGCGATGCTCATCAAAACGCGCGCCGATGCCTTTGACTCTTTGGCGGCGCGCATTCGTGCTTTGCATCCGTACGATTGTCCGTGCATCGAAGGATTTTCTGTTGAGGCTGGTGCAGAATCTTTTTTAAACTGGGTTGAGCAATCTGTGCCCGTGGCCGTGTCCGTGGAGGGACCAAAATCATGACGTCATCGTCGCTTTCGAATTATCTCACGCAATCCGCCGAGGCGATCAAACTCGCGGCGACGTCTGCGCTTGAAGCTGCGATGGCCGAGGCCGTCGATCTGTGCGTAACGGCGCTTCAGGCGGGCAAGCCGATTTTGGTTTGCGGCAATGGCGGTTCCGCTTCGGATGCGCTGCACATTGCGGGTGAGCTTGTGGCGCGTTTCAAAAAAGAGCGCAAAGGCCAAAACGTCATTTGCCTTTCTTCGAATGTTGCGACGATTACGGCTTGGGCGAACGATTACGATTATGCGTCCGTCTTTGCGCGTCAGGTCGAAGCGTTCGGCAGCGCGGGCGCTGTCTTGATTGGTCTTTCGACCAGCGGCAATTCCAAAAACGTGTTGATGGCTGCCGAGAAAGCCAAGGAAATGGGCATGGCCGTGATCGGATTAACGGGGCAGGGCGGCGCGAAGATGGCTACTTTATGCGACGTGCTACTTGATGCGCCGACGCGCGATACGCCATTGATCCAACAGGTTCATATCTGCCTTTATCACTATCTTTGCGAAAAGATCGAAGACCGAATCGCCTGAGTGGGTTCTGTTTGCGCTTGCTTTGGCCCTATGCTAAACGTGCGCCATGGCAAAACATCAATATATCTACGTCATGAATGGCGTGACCAAGACCTTCTCCAATGGCAAGACGGTCTTGAACAATATTCGGCTCTCTTTCTATCCGGATGCCAAAATTGGCATTTTGGGTCCGAACGGCGCTGGTAAATCAACCTTGATGAAAATCATGGCGGGGCTCGATACCGATTACGCGGGCGAGGCCTTTGTCGCCGATGGCGCAACCGTTGGCTATTTGCAGCAAGAGCCGGAATTAGATCCCAAGCTAAGCGTCGAAGAAAACATTCTGGCGGGCCTTGGTGAGACCAAAAGGTTGGTCGATCGCTTTGAGGAAGTCAGCAATCTGCTCGGCGAAGTCGAAGATCCCGATGAAATGCAAAAGCTCATCGACGAGCAGGGTGCGTTGCAGGAAAAAATAGACGCCGCCGACGCGTGGGATTTGTCGCGTAAAGTTGAAATTGCGATGGATGCGTTGCGTTGCCCGTCGGGCGAATCCGACGTCACGAAACTTTCGGGTGGCGAAAAACGTCGCGTGGCTTTGTGCCGTTTGTTGATGCAAAAGCCCGATTTGCTTTTGCTTGACGAACCGACGAACCATTTGGACGCGGAATCGATCGCTTGGCTGCAACAGCATTTGGTCGAATATCCGGGCGCTGTGATCCTTGTGACCCATGATCGTTATTTCCTCGATCAAGTGACGGGTTGGATCCTTGAGCTGGATCGCGGCAACGGCATTCCGTACGAAGGCAATTATTCCAGCTGGCTTGAGCAAAAGCAAAAACGGCTTGAACAAGAAACCCGCGACGAAGGCGCACGGCAGCGCACTTTGGCGCGCGAACTCGAATGGATCAGGCAATCGCCCAAAGCGCGCCACGCGAAAAGCAAGGCGCGTATTGCGGCTTATGACGATCTTTTGGCGCAAAATGCAAACAAAGGCGTCGATACGGCGCAGATCATTATTCCGACTCCGCCGCGCTTGGGGCAGGTTGTGGTTGAAACCGAACATTTGCGCAAAGGCTATGGCGACAGGCTGTTGGTCGATGATTTGACCTTTAAGCTCCCGCCAGGCGGCATTGTCGGCATTATCGGCGCGAACGGCGCGGGTAAATCGACTTTGTTTAAAATGATCGTCGGTCAGGACAAACCCGATAGCGGTTCGATCCGCGTGGGTGAGACGGCGGTTCTTGGCTATGTCGATCAAAGCCGTGAATCGCTGGACAGCAGCAAATCCGTCTGGGAAGAAATCTCTGACGGCGCAGACGTGATTGATCTTGGCAAAAGGACGATGCCGTCGCGTGCCTATGTTGGCGCGTTTGGCTTCAAAGGTCCGGATCAGCAAAAGAACGTCGGCAAGCTTTCGGGCGGTGAACGCAATCGTGTTCATATGGCCAAGATGCTGAAATCCGGCGCGAACGTTTTGCTGCTCGATGAGCCGTCGAACGATCTCGATATCGAGACGTTGCGCGCGCTTGAAGATGCGCTTGTCGATTTTCCGGGTTGCATCGTGGTGATCAGCCATGATCGTTGGTTCCTTGACCGCATCGCGACGCATATCCTTGCTTTCGAAGGCGACAGCCAAGTCGTCTGGTTCGAAGGCAATTATCAGGATTACGAAGTTGACCGCCATCGCCGCCTGGGCACAGATGCCGATCAACCGCATCGCCTGAAATATAAGCCGCTGGAGCGATGATCAACGCAACGCTTTTGCTTGCCTTGGGTGTTGGGATAAACGTTGCGGGGTCTTGGGGCTATATTCGCGACACGTTGCAAGGACGGACGAAACCTAACCGCGTCACGTTTTTTCTTTGGACTTTGGCTCCGGCCATTGCGGTCATGGCTTCCTTGGCGCAAGGGGTAACGGGTGCTGTTGTGCCTGTTCTTTCGACGGCACTTTGTTGTCTTGCGATTCTGCTGGCGTCTTTTTGCAATCAACGAGCTTTTTGGAAACTGGGGCCGTTCGATTGGGCTTGTGGCGCGTTTTCGATAATGGCTATGGTCCTTTGGCAAACGACAAAAGAGCCGAATGTGGCCCTTTTCTTTGCTCTTTTAGCCGACGCGGCGGCTGCTGTGCCGACCATCCGTAAAGCCTGGCTGGAGCCAAGAACAGAGACGCTTTTCAGCTATGCCTGCGGCACTTTTTCGTCTCTAACAGGGCTGCTTGTCGCCAAACAGTTGGCCTTTGCGGAAATTGCTTTTCCTTTCTATAGCGTGCTGGCAAACTTCGGCATCTGCTTGATCCTTTATTTCAGAAGGCGGCAGACAATGGGTTTGAGCGCTGAGCAAGAATGAGGAACGTCATGAAGCGTCGTTGGGATTCCTTTTTGGGTTCGTTGTCTGGTTGGCGGCGCTACGCGCTGGCCTATGTTCTTGGCTTTCTGGCTGCGTTTGCGTTTCCGCCGTTTAACGCGCTTCCCGTTTTGTGGCTTTCGTTTCCTGCGCTTGTTTGGCTTTTGGGGCGTGCTGAAAAAGGGCGTCAGGCTTTTGCGCTTGGTTGGTGTTTTGCCTTTGGTCTTTTGACGCTGAGCCTCTATTGGATCGCGGGCGCTTTGTTCGTCGATATCGCAAAATTCTGGTGGGTTCTGCCTTTTGCTATCGCGGGGCTTCCGGCGTTCTTTTCCTTTTACTACGGTTGTGCGGCGGCGGCGGCTTGGCATTGGGGCCTTCGCCGTTTTTCAGGCGTTTTGTTTTTTGCGGTCACCTGGTTCATGGCCGATCTGGCGCGCGGCCATTTATTCACGGGTTTTCCGTGGGATTTGACGGGTTATGTTTGGGGCGACGTCCTGCCCGTAATGCAAAGCGTCTATGCCATCGGTATTGAAGGGCTGACGCTTGCGACGTTGTTGCTGGCTGTTTTGCCAGCCGCGCTTTTTCTGCGCGCGCGTCGCGAAGCTTTGTTGTGGATCGCCTTTGGTGTCGTTTCTTTTGCAGGCATAGGCGCGTGGGGCTACGCGCGGCTGTCCTCGGCGCAAACGACTTTTGTGCCGAACGTGCGGTTGCGCCTTGTTCAGCCGAGCACCGAGCAAGCGACGAAGTGGTCGTCTGCCTATCGTGAAGCAAATTTCGAAAGGCTCTTGGCGCTGACATTTGCAACGCCGGGCGATCAGCCAATCACGCATTACATTTGGCCGGAAACAGCGACGGCTTTCTATCTAACCGAAGAGCCGGATGTGCGTCGCGAGATTGCGCGGCATATGCCCGTAGGCACGCAGCTTTTGACAGGTGTCGTGCGGCGGCATGTGGACGAAAAAGGCGAAATCAGCTATTATAACTCGCTTATTGCGATGGATGCGAAGGCAACGATCAATGGCGGCTATGACAAACATCACCTTGTTCCCTTCGGCGAATATATGCCGATGAAGGAATTGTGGCCGTTCCATTTGGCCTCGATTGTTGGAACGGGCTTTACGCCGGGTGATGGCGTTCACACAATGCGCGCCGCTGGATTGCCATCTTTTGGCCCGATGATTTGCTATGAAGCGATTTTCTCAGGCGAAGCCGCAGATGAAGAGGACAGACCCTCTTTTCTTTTGAATGTGACGAATGATGGTTGGTACAAGGGTACCATTGGCCCTGCGCAGCATTTTGCGATTGCAAGTGCGCGTGCAATTGAAGAGGGGCTTCCGCTCGTTCGGGTTGCAAACAATGGTATAACGGGGGTTCTTGATCCCTATGGGCGTCCGGTTGCAGAAGTTGGTGAAAAGACACCAAATTATATAGATTCCGATCTGCCAAATTCGATCAAAGCGGGAACGTTTGGTGAAGAACAAGAAAACAAACCAATTTGGTTAATAACGTTTTCTCTATTGTTGTTTCTCTTGCCTCTGCGCTGCCGTTTCTAAGGAAAAAGAAAAATGCTGAAACTAATATCAAGAATGTATTTTTTTCTTCCCATTTGGTACTAGATTAGGCCATACAGACGCGTGTTTTTGGAAAAAGAAGCGCCATGATAAAAAAAACAACAACACTTAAACAAAATAGAAGTGCTCATCCAGATCCGGTCGATATTCATGTCGGCGCGCGTCTTCGTTTGCGGCGCAATCTTTTAGGAATGAGTCAGGAACAGCTTGGTAAAGCGGGCGGCCTGACGTTTCAACAAATTCAAAAATATGAGCGTGGCACAAACCGCATGGGGGCAAGCCGTCTGTTTCAGTTTGCGAAACTGCTTGATGTGCCTGTCTCGTATTTCTTTGACGATGTGCGCGGCGAACGCGTGGCGGTTCATCCTTCTGTTGGTTTTGCGGAAAAAGAACAAACTTCGATTGAAGGTGTGCCTCACGCCGATATTGAGCTTTTGCATCGCCGCGAAACTTTGGAATTGATCCGTGCTTATTATCGTATTTCGGATCCCAAAACACGCCGCAAAGTCTATGAACTTATCAAGTCCATGGCTGAACCTGACGCCGAATAACATAGGCGCGTATATTCCTTCTTAAGCCCTTATTCGCGGCTTTATCCTTACACTTTTCGTTTCCATTGAAATGCAAAGACGTGGAGGATTGTGATGCCAATTATGGAATGGAACCAGACCATGAGCGTCGGGATCGAAAGCATCGATCGCGAGCACAAGCAACTTGTCGCGATGCTCAATGAACTCTACGACGGCGTGCAGGCTGGCAATGGCAAAGAGACGCTTGCGCGCATCCTCGATGGGCTCATCCTTTATACGCGCGTGCACTTTTCGAATGAAGAGGGGTACTTCGCCAAGACGGGCTATGCCGAAGCGGAACCCCATAAACGCGAACACGAAAAGCTCGTCGATCAAGTTCACGAGGTTCAAAAGAAATTCGAAACGGAACCGACGGCGACTTTGTCGCTGGACGCGATGGTGTTTTTGAAGAATTGGCTGATCGACCATATTCAAGGCACCGATAAAAAATATGCGGCGCATCTGATTGCGAACGGCATTCGCTAAGCGCGTTTTTTTCGCCGCAGCCAATTGAAAACGCTCAATAAGAAGACCATTTCCGCCAAAATCAGCTTGATCCGGGCGTCGGATCGTGCTCGAATCCCGGCCTTCATAAACCTCCTCTAACAAGAGAAAAACCATGGACAGCAAACTCAAGAACTTTTCGTTTACCTCCGAGTCTGTCGGAGAAGGCCATCCGGATAAGGTCTGTGACCGCATTTCGGATTCCATTGTCGATCTATTTCTTGGCGCAGATCCGCACAGCCATGTGGCTGTTGAATCTTTGGCAACGACGAACCGCATTATCATCGCAGGCGAAGTCCGCGGCCCGGCCAGCATTACGCCAGAGCTGATGGAACACGCCGCGCGTGAAGCCGTGCACGATATTGGCTATGCGCAAAAAGGGTTCCATTATCAATGGGCCGACGTTCAGATTTATGTTCATGCGCAGTCGGACGATATCGCGCAGGGCGTCGATGCGAACGAGAGCAAGGACGAAGGGGCCGGCGATCAGGGCATTATGTTCGGTTATGCTTGCAACGAAACGCCAAACTTTATGCCTGCGCCAATCAATTACGCGCATACGATTTTGCGGCACATTTCCGAGGATCGCCATGCGGGCAAATTGCCGCTCCTTGGACCGGATTCAAAGAGCCAGGTGACGCTTGTTTACGCCGATGGCAAGCCTGTTCGCGCTTCGCGCATTGTTGTTTCCACGCAGCATGACGAAAAGATAGATCAAAATGACGTGCGTGAGCTTGTGCGTCCCTATGTCATGAAGGCTTTGCCGGAAGGTTGGATGTGCGACGAAGAGTTCTTTTACGTCAATCCGACGGGCCGTTTCGTTATCGGCGGGCCGGATGGCGATACGGGCCTGACGGGTCGCAAGATCATCGTTGATACGTACGGCGGTGCGGCGCCTCATGGTGGCGGCGCTTTCTCGGGTAAGGATCCGACAAAGGTCGATCGTTCAGCGGCCTATATGGCGCGTTATGTCGCGAAGAATATCGTCGCGGCGGGCATTTGCGATCGCTGCACGATTCAGCTTTCGTACGCCATTGGCGTTTCGCAACCGCTTTCGGTCTATATCTCGACCCACGGCACGAGCCATGTGGACGATACCAAGCTCGTCGATATCATTCGCCAATTGGTCGATTTCTCGCCGCGCGCGATCCGCGAACGGCTCCAGCTCAATCGGGCAATCTACAAGAAAACCTCGTCTTTCGGCCATTTCGGTCGCGAGCCTGAGGACGATGGACATTTCTCGTGGGAACGGCTTGATCTCGTGGCCGAACTGAAGCGGGCGTATAATCTTTAATGTGATGTCCCGTGTTCGAAAATTTTCCTAAACCAAAGCTTTGGGGTCGCCGTAAAGGGCGGCCCCTTCGCGCTCATCGCCAAACCCTGATGGACGACCTTTTGCCAAAGGTCGAAATTCCTGTGCCGGGCGAGGGCGGGCTTGATCCTTTTTCGCTCTTTGCACAAAAGCCCGAAGCCGTTTGGCTTGAGATCGGCTTTGGTGGCGGTGAGCATTTGGCCGCGCAGGCTGCGGCGCATCCGTCTTATGGCTTGATTGGGTGTGAGCCGTTTATCAACGGCGTGGCGAGCCTTTTGGGGCATCTTGAAACGCAGGCTCTTTCAAACGTGCGCGTTTTCCCGAACGATGCGCGTCTGATTTTGGATGCTTTGCCCGATGGGTGCTTGGATCGTCTCTTTGTTCTTTTTGCCGATCCGTGGCCGAAAAAGCGTCACCATGAGCGGCGTTTTGTGGGGCCAGAGAACTTGCCGCGTTTGGCGCGCGTTCTGCGAGCGGGCGGTGAGCTTCGTTTGGCGACGGATGTGATGCCGCTCGGCGATTGGATGCGCGAGCATACGAACGCGCATCCGGCTTTTGAGAGCGTCTATGATTCAACGACGCCGCCCGCTGATTGGATTCCAACGCGCTATGAGCAAAAAGGCCGCGCGGCGGGGCGTGCGCCCGTCTATATGATCTTCAAAAGAAAAGCTTAGAGATGGATCGCTAGAGCCGACGGTTTCATCAAAATGACCGTGTGGCCCATGCGTTCTTCGGCGATTGTATAGCCCATAGCTTTTGCCTGAGGGTTCAGCGCCGCATTCGTGCGTTGCGGACGAGCAAGAACCTTAATATCGCCTTCGGCGGCTTCGATGGGGGCTTTCGTCGTATCGGTCATTTGTGCGCTCCTAAAAACAAACTTTTAAAGGGCTAGAGTTGAAGGCAATCCGCTTATACTCAATGCCGGTATTAATTTCTGGGGCTCTTGTGGCTTAAGTATGGCGGAGAAGGAAAGTGAAAGCAATTCGTCGCGCTTCGTATGGCGCTTGATTTCGCTTTGGGCCTCTTGCGGAAACGGAAAGGCCGCATAGGCCGGATTGATAAAAAAGTCGAAATCCTTGCCACCTTCGCTTGTTTGGTTAAAAAGAGCGCCGCCAATCAAGCGGCCAGAGCGGCGCAGGCAAAGGGCCAAGGCGGCCGGAGAGCCATAAGCCTCCGGGCCGCGCGGGGGAGGGGCCTTGCTCAAAAAAGAGTGAATGGAAAGCGAGATAAACTCTTCCGGTGTGCCAAAAGGTGGCAAAAACGAGCAATAAAACCGCCTGTCCTGCGCCATTTCCAGAATGCGATCATGATCGGAGGCGCGAAAGGAGCGGAACAAAAGGCTTTTGCCGAAAAAGGGTACTTGGTTCATCGTTTTAATCCTGAGATCGTAGGTGGGCGCTCGGCCCCTTGAACAAGACGCATCGTGCCCTCGCAGGCGACAAAAATCCAATTGTCCTTTTTCATCCAATTATGTATTTTATGCATCATGGAACTAACATGGATCGAAGATTTTCTGGCGCTGGAACGCACACGTAATTTTACGCGCGCAGCTGCTGAGCGCTGTACGACGCAATCGGCCTATAGCCGCCGCATTCAACGGCTTGAGGAATGGTTGGGCGCGCCGCTTTTTGAGCGCGAAACGAGGCCTATTGCCTTGACGGCGGCAGGTTCGGCCTTTGCCATTCGCGCGCGGCAATTGCGGGACGATATGATCGACGCCCGCCGCGCGACAATGAGCATAGCCAGCCATTTCAAACGTTCGTTTCGTTTGTGCACGACCAATACGCTTGCGACGCGGTTTGTGCCGCGCTGGATCATCGAAAACGTGCATGATCATTATGCCTTGATTGTGGCCTCAATTACGGGATGCCTGAACGCCGTGCGACAGGGAAGGGCGGATGCCGCGCTTGTGCCTTGCTTTGCGGATGACGATATCGAAGCGCCTTTAAAGGCCGAAATGGTTGCCAAGGATGCGCTTGTTCTCGTGGAAAAAGCGGGCAGCGGCCATTGTCTTCATATCCGGGATAAGAAAATCGTCGGGCCTCTTTTAGTTTATACGCCGGGCACGACCTATGGCGCGCAGGTGACGCGCAAACTTGCGGCGGCGGGGCTTAAAATTGCGGATGAGCCTTTGTGCGAAAGCGCTTCGGCCGAAGCCTTGCTGGCGCAGGTGAAAGCCGGACTTGGTGCAGCGTGGATTCCCGCTGTTCTTTTGGATAAGGGCACGCAGGCCTGCCTTGTTGCGGCAAAACTTGATATTCCGTACAAAATTGTTTTGGTAAAAGCCTGATAATATCTTGTGTTTAAGCGTGGTTGCGCCATGCGTGATAATTCGATACGCTTGCGACCGAAGCGGCGAAAAAGGTCGCTTTGGGGCGTTACAACCTCATACAGGCGAGCAAAGCATCTGCTCGTAAATCCGGTGC
>Ga0209373_10003541_pt1 | contig 14298 bp, 13 predicted proteins | sample Higcelweek5metaG_FD_187173 | JGI IMG/M metagenome (GOLD analysis project Ga0209373, IMG submission 187173) | Freshwater pond sediment microbial communities from the University of Edinburgh, under environmental carbon perturbations - High... | ecosystem: Environmental > Aquatic > Freshwater >...
TCTGCTGGACGAGCACCGGGGAGACGTCGAACTGCCGGCCGATCTCCTGAAGCGAGGGCAGATAGGTGTCGGTCGAGAACGGCCCGAGGGCGGAAAGGGCGGCGAGCAACAGTGCGAGCCCGCGGTGATGGTGGGCCTGGGCGGAGGCCGCGGCGGAACCGGCGGGAGCGGGCGAGGGAGAGTGAGCGGCATGCACGACCCTCCATCGATCTGCGATTTGCCCCGGCGTGCAAGCGCGCAACCGCGGTGTGGGCGGAGCTGGTGGAAGGCCGAGCTGGAGCTCGGCGCTCCCAGGAACGGCGAGTGTGGTGCGCGTCCGGAGAACTGCGTTACAGGTGCAGCCCGAAGACCGGATGGTGCGCGACGATCCACAGGCCGATGGCGATCAGGACGAAGGGGCCGAGCTTGGCAGACCAGCGTTGGATGTGCGGTCCCCAGGTCGGATGGCGCACCGCGGTCCACGCGAGCGCGCAGAGCGCAAACGTGAGCAGTGTGAAGGTTGCGGCCGTGATCGCTTTCTGGGCGAAGGTCTGGATGGCGAAGGCGGGGATGTAGACGCCGAGGTTGTCGGCACCGTTGGCGAGCGTGACGATGGCGACGGTCCGCCACGAGGCGCTGCCGGCGGGTGTCTCCTCGTCGTGGTGACGGAAGAGCCAGCGCACGCCGAGGAAGAGCGGCGCGAGTCCGAGCCAGGGCAGCCATTCCGGCGGGGCGGCGAGGGCGGCCCAGGCGGCGGCGAAACTCGTCGCGGTGAGCGCCGCCAGGCCGAGGAACGCCCCGAACACGATCTGGCGCGGGCGGCAGCCCGGCTGCGCGAAGAACACGATGAGCAGCACCAGGTCGTCGGCGTTGGTCGCGGCGAACAGCACCGTGGCGAGGGCGATGGTCTGGAGCAACGGCAGCAGCATGATCAGATGCCCCGCTCCCGATGCGGAATCCGCGCGTAGCCACCGAGGGGACTCGGGCGGGTTGCGTTGCGGAGGCAGGTCATGCCGCAGGAGACACCGGGGCCGGGCCGCCTCCAACCAGAAAAGCTGCTACACGCTAGGGCGCGGACATGCGGTGGCCCGACGGATCGTTTTCGTCACGGAACTGTCACCCGGCATCGGTTGAGCGACCGGAGGAGGCGCATATCGTGGGGCGTCAACCTCGCCATCCCATGATCGTCGATCTCGCCGCCCAACACGCTATGGACCGTCTCAAGAAGGTCGGTTTCGACCGCCTTTCGGAATCCGAACGCATCCTCGCCACCGTGTGGCAGTTCGCGGCGGGTGTCGCGAACCACGGCTTCGTCGGCTACTACCTGAGCCGGCGCGGCGATCTCGCGTTCCACGCGCCGGCGGCGCTGCGGGCGATCGGTGCCGAGGGATTGGCGACGATCGCCGCGGAGGCCAACGCCCCGTTCGGCGAGTGCGGCCCGTCGCCCGACCCGAAGGTGCGCGCGGAGCAGGTGGAGCGGCTCGGCGATGCGGTCCGCGACGGCTTCGTCGTGCTTGAGCAGCGCTATTTCGACACCGAGGAAAGCATCGACGCGCTGTTCGAAGCGTGGTTCGAGCGGCAGAAGCACGCGGCGGAGCGGGGCGGTCTCGCGGCTTGCACTGCCGGCGCGGAGCCGTAGCACCGGGGAATGCGCGCCCGACCTCTCGCCTTGTTGCTCCTCTGCGGAATCGCTGTGGCGGCGCGTGCGGAGACGGCGGATGCGGCTCCCGCCTATGCGGTGGCGCCGGGGCTGTTCGATGCGGCGCAGGCGGACCTCGGGCTCCGGCCGGCGGCGGGCACGCGGACCTTCACGGTTTTTCGCGCGACGGAGACCTCCGATCGCTATTGCAACGGCGCGGCGCTGGTCGCCTTCCGCGGGAGACTCTATGCGCAATGGCAGAGCTCGGCGCGCGACGAGGATTCGCCGGACACGTGGGTTGCGTACAGCAGCAGTGCCGATGGCGAGACGTGGAGCGCGCCGCGGGTGTTGGAGCCGGCGGGTGAGGGCGACGCGATGCGCAGCAGCGGCGGCTGGTGGACGGACGGGACGACGCTGGTGGCGTTCGTGAACGTGTGGCCGAGCGGCTTCGCGTCCGGAGCGGGCGGGTACACCGAGTTTTGCACGAGCACGGATGGCGAACGGTGGAGCGAATTGAAGCCGGTGCTCGGGCGCGACGGGCAGCCGGTTCGCGGCGTGATCGAGCAGGACATCCACGCGTACGACGGCCGGCTCCATGTGGCCTTCCATCTCCAGCCCGGGCAGATCGCGACGCCGCATTTCACCGACGATCCGCTCGGCACGGGCGGCTGGACGGCGGGCGCGATGCAGCATCACGCGTTCAAGCCGCCGATGAGCCGCGAGCTCGAGCCTAGCCTCTTCGCGCGGGCCGGCGGCGAGCTTGTCATGGTTTTACGAGATCAGGCGTCGACCTACCGGCAGCTCGCCGCGGTGAATCGCGACCGCGGAGCGACATGGACGTTGCCGGTGCCGACCGAGATGCCCGATGCGCGCGCCAAGCAGAGCGCCGGCAACCTGCCCGATGGCACGGCGTTTCTGGTGAACTGCCCGAGCGGCACGAAGGAACGGGCGCCATTGGCCGTCACGCTCGGCCGCGACGGGCGATTGTTCGACCGTAGCTTCCTCCTGCGCGCCGCGGGCGATCTGCCGGTGCTGCGCTACGAGGGGAAGTTCAAGCGTCGCGGCTACCACTATCCCAAGAGCCTGGTGACCGGCGGGTTTCTCCACGTGATCTACGCCACGAACAAGGAGTCGATCGAAGTGACCCGCGTGCCGGTGGGGGCGCTGGCGGGCGAGTGAGTCGGGGAAGGTGTTCTCGGTCGAGCCGGTCACAGAGGACACCGAGGCGGACGAGGGCACGGAGCGCAGCGAGCGAGTGCAGCATGCAAAGTCTGAACCCAGTATTGAGCCCCGCCTGATGGACTGAGCGAGGTAGACGGACCGGTGGGCCGTCCGTTCACTCGGCAGGCTCCGCAGTCCCGCCCTACCACAAGGCGTCAGTTCATTACGCGAGACTTGTTGTCCGAACCGATCAGAGCGTTGCGATGGCTTGGAGGCGTGAGAGAACGATAGGCGTGCGTTGCTGACTGGCCTCGTCGGGCGGCAGGTGAGCCGGGATGACGTCGCGAAACCGATGCATTGTCAGCAGCCGAGCGAACTCTGTGACCACGAAGTCGCGGAGCTCGCGCGGGGCGTGCCGGACATCCTCGACGATGTGCCGCCGGCCATCGACTACCGTGATCACATCCTCGAGGTCGTGGCTCGCCAAGTAGTCGCCGTCGCCTCGGTCGTTGAATGCTTCGAGTTTTGTGGCGAGGAATGCCGCGGGTTCGACGATCCTCAAGGTGGTACTGCTCACTTGGATGGGTTTGGCCGTGTCCACGGCCTCTTTGAACCAAGCCGTATTCAATCCCAGGTAGTCGCCGCCCGCGGGCATGATGTCCACGACAGTGCCTTCGAAGATCCAGCGGCATTTGGGTGCACCCTCGCGCATGTCGTGGTCGAATCCCGCTTGGCGCAACCGCGCCTCAAGGGCGGAGTAGGCCTCGAACGCCACGACTCCGATCGCCACATCGACGTCGCGGGTCTGCCGGATCGGAGTGAGTTCGGGTGCGTCGAGGAGAAATCGGAGCACCGCGCCGCCCAGAAAGACGTGATCCAGCGCGAGCTCGTTCAGCTTCGCTGCCACCCGGCACATCGAGGTCAGCAGGTCATTGCTCATCGGCTTCGATTCGCTTGGTCAGCTCTGCCTGCGCGAGGTTGCGGTCGCGGGCTCGCCCGACTCGCAGCGCATCGACTAGCGCGAGCAACGCGCCGAGCTCGGGATTGCGGGCCACAGCTTGCGGGACGCTCGGGTAGAGCGGCTTGACGGCGACTCCGCGGACGTTGCCTTTCGGGCTCGGCCACACCGGTGGCGGTTCCGCGCTGTCGGTGAAGTGATTGGCCAGCACGGGGTGTCCCCAGGCGGTGGGAATCCCCCGGGTGACTTCCTTGGTTTGCGCCGGGAAGACGTACGGGACGCCGTGAATCAGGAATCGAAGCAGTTCTTCCCGGCGCACGGACCGGTCGGTGGAATTCACGAGTCGCGCCTCCTGCAGCCGCCGCACGGCCCCATGCACCTCGGAGGCGCTCATGCCCAATTCCACGCCGAGATTGGCGTAGGTGCCCGATTCCCGTTTCAAGGTAAGGCGGAGCGCGACGACGATGTCCTGCGGCTTTAACATGAGCAAGATACGCTGTTCGCGAATAGCGAACGAGTCAAGGTTTGGTCTCCCGCGTCGGTAGGTTGCATACCCGGCGTGGTTGACCCCATTAGTCCGACCGGTACGTCGTGCCGATGAACCCGCTGAGGCTGATGGCGCGGGCTGGATCGGTGATGGCGCCTGTTGTGTGATCAGCGAACCGGCAAGGATGTAGAGGCGGAGCTGATCTCGGTCGCGAACGTAATGCCCCCTTCAATCTGCTTCCAAAGACGTCTTCAAAGTGCTCGCAGTGGTTTTTGAGCAACGCCCATAATCGAGCATGGCCGTTGCCCCTGATCCCCTCTACCCGCATTACAAGAGAGCACGCAACCAGCTGCGGAAGTTTGAGACCGGATCGGTCCTCAAACACTTGGTCGACGCCCTCTACAAGGCGCACCATGGAGGTGTCGAGGTGCTGCGTTACTACCAGCCATGGAATATCTTGCTGGCGATGAAATGGGCCATCCAAGAAATGGATGGCGTCTCGCACCGCCGAGCTACCGCCTCGCTCCGCGATGTCCACAAAGTCCTCAACATCCTGCACGAGATGGAAGGCGACGCCCTTCTTCCATCCGACTATGAGCATATCATGCTGTTCATGCGACGGATGGCATTCCAGCAGTTCTGGCTGCACCACGCCGACGGCTCAGCGCTTGCGAGGCAGGAGGTGCTGTTCGGTGAGCTACCAGCGGATCATCCGTTCCAGCGCCAATTCCTCGCCGAGACCGGAATCGCTGCTCGCGACTTTCTTGATCTATCATTCGCCCTCTTTTCCCTCGCTTTGGCGGATAAGCCGCCGCGAGCCGTCAGCCGCAGCGACTTCGCTGTAATCGAGCACAGCCTTAAGCCGGGCTACCTCGACAACTTTCTGAAGCACATTTCGCGCACCCCACAGGAACTGCATGGATGGTTCACCCAAGAAGCAGTCCGCGACGTGAGTGTTTCCGACCAACTGGTGCTCCCGAACCCTTTACTCAAGGCTCCCCTTCTACACGCGAATGGTCTCTATTTGATGTATTATCCGCCACTGGTCTATCGATCACTTGAAGAGTCCGTTTATCGGACTCTTCGGTCGGCCGATCCCGCCGCGTTCATGCAGCGGTTCGGTCGACTGTTCGAAGGCTACGTGAACCGATGCCTCACAGCGGCAAACCTGACCTACTCTACGGAATCTGAAATTCAGCGCCAGCTCCCTGGCGCCGGGAAATGCGTCGATTTCCTTATCGTCGAGAATGGATGCAATATCTTGATCGATGCCAAAGGAATCGAGATGTCGCCTCTCGGTCGGGTCTCGATCAAAGCTGAGACTATCTACCACGCCATCAAGGAATCGGCCGTGAAGGCCATCATTCAAGGCATGGAAACAGTTCGCAGGATTGACAGCGCCCCGACTGAAACGCGGAGGGGGCGCAACGAACACTTCCTGCTCGTTGTCACCTTCGAACAACTCTACCTCGGCAGCAGCGATTCGCTTGCTGCCACGCTCGGCACCAGCCTTACGGATAAGCTCAAACGGGAGTTTGGCGAAACACTGCCATTCCCACTGGAGAACGTGTTCTTCCTGAGCATCGGCGAGTTTGAACGGATGCTAGGGCGCGTTCGCGCCCAGAAGGCGACTGTGCTCCAGTTCGCACGCCACGCCAAACGCGAAGATGCCGAACCCAAGACTCGGAAGTTCAACTTCGGTCAGCACGTCGACTCGTTGTGCGGTCCTGAAGATCGGCTTCCCTTCATCGAAGTAGCATTTAGGCGGATTGTAGACCGATGCATCACAAAGCTGCCTCCAGACCTCCGGAGGGGAAAGCCCGTCGACGGCCCCGGATAAACGAGGTGGGAGGTTGAATGGGGCATTACTTTGCCTTTGCGGCCCCACTTCGCGCCCCGAGTCGAGGCAGGGTCGGCGAACTTCGCGTTGCGGGGGATGCGGGGGCGGCTTCACGGTGGAGGGATGGCTTCAGCCCAGTTGATTCTGCAGTCGGTCGAGTTCGCGCATCCGGGGATGACGGCGCCGTTGTTCACGGAGCTGACCGTGCAGTTTCCCTCGGGCTGGACGGGCATCGTCGGGCCCAATGGCGCGGGGAAGACCACCTTGCTGAAGGTCGCGACGGGGGAACTCGCGGCGCAGAGCGGCACGGTGCAGCGACAGGGGCTGGCGTTGTATGTGGCGCAGCGTACCGATGAACCGCCGGAGCTTTTTGAGGATTTCATCTGGGCGCCGGATGCCGCGGTGCTCAAGGCGCGGTTGCGCGTGGGCGAGGATTGGCCGGAGCGCTGGGCGACGTTGAGCCATGGCGAACGCAAGCGCGCGCAGATCGCGGTGGCGCTGTGGCGCGAGCCGGCGGTGCTCGCGCTCGACGAGCCGAGCAACCACATCGACGCCGAGGCGCGCCGGCTGCTCTGGCAGGCGCTCGAGGATTTCTGCGGTATCGGGTTGTTGGTGAGCCACGACCGCACGCTGCTGGACGGCCTGTGCTCGCAGTGCCTGCTGCTCGATCCGCCGTCGGCGGTGCTGCGGCCGGGCGGCGTGACTGAGGCGCTGGAGCAGCAGGAGCGCGAGGAGACGTTCGCTCAGGGCGCCAACGACGCGCTGCGCCGCACCGCGGGCCGGCTCCAGGCGGAGGCGCAGCGGCGTCGGGTGATCGCCGACCAGAAGGCCTCCGCGGCGCGCGGCTCCAAGCAGAAGAAGATTCCCGCCAACGACCACGACGGCCGCGCGATGCGCGCCCTCGCGAAGTTGACCGGCAAGGACGCCTACGCCGGCAAGATGGCCGCGCAGATGAAGCAGCGCGCAGGCAAGGTGGCGGCGCAGCGCGCCGATATTGCGGTGAAGAAACGCTACGAGACCGGGATCTGGGTGGATGGCGCGTCGTTCATGCCGCGGGATTTCCTGCTGCGGTTGCCGGCGGGCCAGTTGCCGCTCGGCGGCGGGCGGCTGCTGCACTTTCCCGAGCTGGCGATCGGCGGCACGAGCCGCATCGCGTTGAAGGGCGCCAACGGCCTGGGGAAGAGCACGCTCGTGCGGCATCTGCTCGGGCAGTTGCAAGTGCCGCACGAGAAACTGGTGACGGTGCCGCAGGAGATCTCCGCCGAGGAGTCGCGGGCGTTGTTGGAGGCGGTCAAACGGCTGCCCGACGCGGAGTGCGGCCGGGTGATGACGACGATCAGCCGCCTCGGCTCGCGCCCGGCGCGATTGATGGAGAGCGCGCTGCCGAGCCCCGGCGAGGTGCGCAAGCTGCTCCTGGCGCTGGGCATCGTACGCGGTCCGCATCTCATCGTGATGGACGAGCCGACGAACCACATGGACCTGCCCGGTATCCTCTGTCTGGAGGAGGCGCTGGCGGACTGCCCGTGCGCGATGCTGCTGGTGAGCCACGACGAGGCGTTCCTCGACAAGATCACCACGACCGACTGGCTGCTCACGCGCGACGACGCCGGCGACACGCGGCTGGAGACCAAAGCGGTGCGGTGAGGCGGGCGGAAGTAGGTAGCAGGTGGCAGGTGCGAAGGTAACAAGTGGGCGGATCGGACGTGGGGCGCTCCTTCAGGACGCCCGGGTTTCCAGGGACGCTTTTGCGGCGGCGCGTGCGGTATCGGGCGGGGCGGGCTGAAGCGCCGCCCTACGTTTCAATGCCGAGAGCACCGGTGCCGTGTCGCTCGATGAAGATCTTCTCGGAGGTGTCGTGCGGGTGCGGAGGGCGAAGCTGTGGCGCACGTACGCGGCTTCGTGGTTGGCGAGCGGGGCGAGAGGCGTCGATGGCGGGGAGTTGCGCTGTGGCGACGGACGAGTTCATCTCGGCACTGCGCACCATGCATATCCCCGACGGATTCCTCGATGTGAAGACGGCTGTGACGGCGGCGGCGCTGGCCGCGACCGGGCTCGGACTGGCGCTGGCGCAGGCGAAGCGCGAGCTGCCGCCGCGCCGCGTGCCGTTGCTGGGGCTGGGCGCGGCGTTCGTATTCGCGGCTCAGATGGTGAACTTCCCCGTGCTCGGCGGGACGTCGGGGCACCTGATCGGCGGGGCGCTCGTGGCGGCGCTGCTCGGGCTGCCGGCGGCGGTGATCGTGATGACGACGGTGCTGATTGCGCAGTGTCTTCTCTTCGCCGACGGCGGTGTGACGGCGCTCGGGGCCAACGTGTTCAACATGGCGGTGGTGGCGCCGTTCGTCGGGCTGGCGGTATTTCGCGGCGTGAGCCGGCTGCTCCCGGGTCTGCGCGGGCAGGTGGCGGCGCTGGCGTTCGCCGGCTGGTGCTCGACGGTGGCGGCTTCGCTCGCCTGCGCGGGGCAGCTCGCGTGGTCGGGCACGGTGGCGTGGTCGGTGGCGCTGCCGGCGATGACCGGTATCCACATGCTCATCGGGCTGGGCGAGGGCGCGATCAGCGCGCTGGTGTTCGCCGCGGTGGCGCGGACGCGGCCGGAGCTGGTCGGCGGCGCGACAGGCACGGCTGCGCCGGCGGAGGGCGGTGCGCGCGGTTTCGTGCGGTACGGGCTGCTGGCGGCGCTTGGCGTGGCGTTGTTTGCGGCGCCGTTCGCCTGCCCGTGGCCGGACGGGCTGGAGGCGGTGGCGGCGAAGCTCGGCTTCGAGCACGCGGCGCACGAGGCGGCGCCGGCGCCGATGCCCGACTACGTTTTTCCGTGGATCGGTCACGAAGGGCTGGCGACGGCGGCGGCCGGTGTGGTCGGGGCACTGGTGGTCTTCGGGCTGGCGGTGTTGCTGAGCCGGCTGGTGGTGCGCCGCGCGGAACGGGAGTGAGACGCTCAGCGCAGCGGGTGCCGACAGAAGGCAACGAAGGGAACGAAGCGCGGAGGCGCTGGCTTGGGCTCAGGAGAGCCCAGGCAGTCGTCGTAGGGCGCGAGCTTGCTCGTCGCCGCAACCGCTGAGTGCCCCAAACGGCCTGAGCAAGCTCACACCCTACAACCGGAGAAGGGTGCCGGACGGAGCCCAAGACACTCCGATTGCATGACAACAGCTCAGGCGTTGAGGCGCCAGATCGCGAAGTTGAGGATGGAGGCGAAGGACACCCAGGCGAGATAGGGCGCGAGGAGCCAGGCTGCGGCGGGACGGACGCTCGCGAACACGCGGATCGTGGCGACGATGGCGAGCCAGAGCAGGACGATCTCGGCGAAGGCGAGGTCGGGGCGGTTGAGGCCGAAGAAGAGCGGCGTCCAGAGGGCGTTGAGCGCGAGCTGGACGACGAAGAGGACGAGCGGGCGGCGCTGCTCGCGCCAACCGCCGCGGCGCCAGACCATCCAGGCGGCGACGGCCATCGCGGCGTAGAGGCAGGTCCACACCGGGCCGAAGAGCCACGCGGGCGGATTCCATGCGGGCTTGTTGAGCGTGGCGTACCAGCCGCCCGAATTCGCGGCATAGCCGAGCGCCGGGGCGGCGAAGCAGAGCAGCACCCAGCCGACGAGACCCAGCCAGCTTGGGAAACGTGCTGCGGCTGTGCGGTATTGGTTCATGGTGATAGGGCGCTGGGCTCAGTTCGGCGGAGGCTCATGCGGAGCTCCATCGCCCGCGATTCTGGCTGTAACCAGAATCTTGTCGATTCGGGAGCCGTCGAGATCGAGGATCTCGAATCCGAGTCCTTGCCACGCGAGGGTGTCTCCCTCGGCGGGCGGGCGGGTGAGGCGGCGTTGGACGAAGTCGGCGAGAGTGGGCGTGGCGCGCCGGTCCTGGTCCGGAAAGTGGAGCTTGCCGAGGAGGGCTTCGGCCATGTCGAGGGAGACGGCGCCGTCCATGAGCCAGGAGCCGTCGGTGCGCTGGAAGGCCTGGGGCTTGAGGCGGTCGGCCGGCGAGGGCAGGTCGCCGACGATCGCCTCCATGACATCGTGCATGGTCACGAGGCCGACGACTTGTCCGGACGCGTTGGTGACGAAGGCGACGCGATGGCGGGTGCGCTTGAAGAGCTCGAGCAGGGTGGCGGCGCAGCGGGACTCGTCGACGAAGAGCGGCGACACCATCAGGTCGGCGATGCGGGCGGGGAGTCCGGCGGCGAGGTTGGCGTAGACGGACTTGAGGGAAAGCACGCCGACGACCCGGTCGCGGGTGCCCTCGTAGACGGGGAAGCGCGAGTGGCCGCTGACGACGATCTTGTGCCAGAGAACCTCGTGGGGCGCGTCGCGGTTGAGCCAGATGAACTGCGCGCGGGGTGTCATGATCGCGGAGACGGCGAGGCGGTCGAGCGCGAGCACGCCCGCGACCATGGCCGGTTCGCGGCGGTCGAAGACGCCCGAGCGAACGCCCTCACGGACGAGGTCGCGCACGTCGTCCTCGTCGATGGCGGGCTCGGTGGGCGGCCGCTGGCGGAGCAGCCGCAGCATGAGGTCGGTGGAGGCGGCGAGGAGGCGGACGAGGGGCGAGGCCAGGCGCGCGAGACGGTGCATCGGCGCGGCCATGAGGCGGGCGATGCGTTCGGGGTTGTTGAGGCCGATGCGCTTGGGGACGAGTTCGCCGAGGACGAGGGAGAGGAAGGTGATCGCGACGACGACGAGTCCCAGGCTGATGGCCTCGCCGTAGGAGGCGAGGGCGGGGAACCGGGCGAGGCCGGCGGCGATCTCCTGCGCGATGGTGGCGCCGCCGAAGGCCCCCGCGAGCACGCCTACCAGCGTGATGCCGATCTGGACGGTGGCGAGGAAACGGTTGGGCGAACCGGCCAGCGCGAGCGCGGCGGCGGCCTTGGCGTCGCCCTGCTCGGCCAGGCGGCGCAGGCGCGCCTTCCGTGCCGAGACGACCGCGATCTCCGTCATCGCGAAGAGGCCGTTGACGGCCAACAGCAGCAGGATGAGGAGGACCTCGGTCGCGACGGCGCTCATGCGGTCAACGAGGAGTGGTGGCGGGCGTGGCGGCTGTCGCCGGTTTCTTGGGCCGGAGGAGCGAGACGGCGACGGCGGTGGCGAGGATGGCGACGATCACGCCGAGGGAGACGAGGGTGTCGATCTTGTAGGCGGTGTGCGCGAGCAGCATCTTCACGCCGACGAAGGAGAGCACGACGCCGAGGCCCGTCTTCAGGTAGTGGAACTTGTCCATCACGCCGGCGAGGGCGAAGTAGAGGGAGCGCAGGCCGAGGATGGCGAATACGTTGGAGGTGTAGACGATGAACGAGTCGGTGGTGACGGCGAAGATCGCGGGGATGGAGTCGACGGCGAAGATGACGTCGGTGAACTCGACCATGAGCAGCACGATGAAGAGCGGGGTGGCCATGAGCACGCCGTTCTCCCGGATGAAGAAGCGGTCTCCGCGGAAGGCGGGGGCGACGGGGAAGAAGCGCTTGAAGAGGCGCACGAGCGGGTTGCGCTCGGGGTGGATCTCCTCGTCGGACTTGAGGAGCATCTTGATGCCGGTGACGACGAGGAACGCGCCGAACACGTAGATGATCCAGGCGAACTTCGCGATGAGCGCGGCGCCGAGCAGGATCATGCCCAGGCGCATGACCAGCGCGCCCATGATGCCCCAGAACAGGACCTTGTGTTGGAAGTGGGCCGGTACCGCGAAGTAGGAGAAGAGCAGGGCGAAGACGAAGACGTTGTCCGCGCTCAGCGAGTACTCGATGACGTAGCCGGTGAAGAACTCGAGGGCCTTGGCGCCGCCGGCGAAGTGCCAGACGCCGAGGTTGAACGAGAGGGCGAGCGCGATCCAGGCGGCGGTCCAGCCCAGCGCCTCCTTGAAGCCCACGGTGTGGGACTTGCGATGGAAGACGCCGAGGTCGATCGCCAGCATCGCGAGGACGAAGGCGTTGAAACCGATCCAGAGCCAAGTGGTTGTTGTCATGGAAGCGAAGCGGGATCAGCGGCGGCGTGCGGCGGACGAGCGCGGCGGGACGGCGCGGCTGGGCGAGGGCAGGATGCGCTCGCCGAAGGCGCGGCGGAGGCGGTGGGCGGCGCGCTCGAGGACGCGGGAGCGCAGCGAGGCGAGGAGCTTGGCGCAGGCGGCGTGCGGGGTGTGGTCGACGGTGGCTGCGCGCAGGTCGGGCCCCGGGACGACGAGGACGGCGCTGGCGCGGTAGGCGGGGCTGGTCTCGGGCAGGTACTCGAGGTGGATACGGGCTTCCTCGATACGGGCGAGGGGAAGCAGGGCGGCGAGGGTGGACTCGAGGAGGCGGCGGAGGCCATCGGCCGGCCGGAGGTTGGCGTGATGGAGGACGAGTTTCATGGCGTCGCGGGTTCGAGGTTGTTGTTGGATGCGGGCGGAGGATAGCCCGGGAGCGAAGTTTCGACTAATACGCATTTTGACAGTAACGCTTAGGGAATCCCTAACAAATCCCGGACATGGAATGGCTCAACTACCACCACCTGCGCTACTTCTGGACCGTCGCCAAGGAGGGCGGCCTGCAGAAGGCTGCGGAGAAGCTGCATGTGTCGCCGCCGTCGATCTCGGCCCAGATCCGGGAGCTGGAGGTGGCGCTGGACGCGAAGCTGTTCCGGCGCAGCGGGCGGCGCAACGTGCTGACCGAAGCCGGGCAGATCGTGCTGCGCTACGCCGACGAGATCTTCACGCTGGGCGGCGATCTGCTGAGCTCGCTCAAGCAACGGCCGACTGTGCGCGCGCTGCGGTTACATGTGGGCGTGGCCGACTCGCTGCCGAAGCTCATCACCTGCGAGATCCTCAAGCCGGTGCTGGAGCTGCCGGCGGTGCATCTGGTCTGCCGCGAGGGGAAGATCGAGGACCTGCTGGCGCAGCTCGGTTCGCACCGGCTGGACATCGTGTTGGCCGACGAACCGGCGTCGAGCAGCGTGAAGTTCCGCGCGTACAACCACCGGCTCGGCGTGTCGGAGGTGGCGTTGTGTGCGACGCCGGTGGTGGCTGCTGCGCTGCGTCGCGGATTTCCGAAGTCGCTGGACGGGCAACCGGCATTGCTGCCGGCGGAGAACACGCCGCTGCGGCGCGCGCTGGAGAGCTGGTTCCGGGCGCGGAAGATTGCGCCGCGCGTGGTGGCGGAGTTCGAGGATCTCGCGCTGATGAAGGCGATGGCGGCGCGGCAGCACGGGTTCGCGCCGATCCCGAGCGTCGTGCTCGGCGAGGCGGTGGAGCGCTACGGGCTGCGGCGGATCGGCCTGGCTGAGGGCTGCCGCGCGGAGTTCTACGCGATCACGGCGGAGCGGAAGGTCGCGCATCCGGCGGTGGCGCTGCTGACCGAGCGGGCGCCGAAGCTGGTGTTCGGGTGAAGGGGCGGAGGAAGAAGGAGCGAGTAGTGGGTAGCGAGTAGCGAGTAGCGAGGAGAGTGGAGCGAGGAGCGTGAGGGCGGAGGGGCGGGTGCGGTGCTGACGCTGTGAGATATGGCGAAGTCGGGATACGCAGGCAGGGAGGCCTGTGCCACGGGGAGGGCGTTGCAAGACAACGCTCCTGCGGGAGGGTTCGCGAAACGGGCATTGCGGAACACGGGTCTGGAGACCCGTGCCACGAGGCGCGATTTCGGGCTTTGCGCGGGAGGGGAGTTTGGCGGTTAGTGGCGTTCAATCGAACATGAGCGGCATCCACCTCGGCGCCTCGCACGCCCACCTCCACGCGGAAGAGCCGCGGGTGGAGAGCGCGCTGGCGCGTTGGCCGGCGGGGCCGAAGCTGGCGGCGATGCTCGTGCTGGTCCTCGGCACGGCGACGCTGCCTGTCACCTGGATCTGGTGGCACGCGACGGTGGCTGCGGTGCTGATCGTCGCGGTCGTGGCCGGGCGGGTCCGGGTCTCGCGAGTGCTGGTGCGGCTGGCGTGTTTCGCGCCGTTCGTCGCGGGCGCGGCGCTGGCTGCGGCGTGGCATGGAGAAGCGGGCACGGGCTGGCGCGCGGTGGCGCTGCGCGGCGGGTTGTGCCTGGCGACGGTGGTCGTCTTCGGCTCGGTGACGCCGTTTGCGGCGCTGCCCGGCGTGCTCAAGCGCGCGGGCGTGCCGACGCTGCTGGTGACGACACTGACGTTGATGCACCGCTACCTGTTCGTGCTCGGCGACGAGGCGCAGCGGATGCAGCGCGCGCGGGCGAGCCGGACGTTGATCCGGCCGCGGCGGCTGGCGTGGGCGATGCCGGCGGAGGTGGTGGGGCGGCTGTTCGTGCGCGCCTCGGAACGCGCGGAG
>Ga0209373_10003543_pt1 | contig 14295 bp, 16 predicted proteins | sample Higcelweek5metaG_FD_187173 | JGI IMG/M metagenome (GOLD analysis project Ga0209373, IMG submission 187173) | Freshwater pond sediment microbial communities from the University of Edinburgh, under environmental carbon perturbations - High... | ecosystem: Environmental > Aquatic > Freshwater >...
GCATATCCGCAATGGCCAGCGCCGGTGCCGCCGCGTTGATCGGAAAAATTGGCGACCGAAAAGGATACTGGCGTACGCTCGCGTTCTGCATGGCCGGTTCTGTCATCTTTTACATTCCCCAGGGGTTCGCGCGCAACTGGCATGAGCTCCTCGTGCTCCGCGTATTCGACGGAATCTTCATGGGAGGGACGATGCCCGCGGTGAACGCGCTGCTCACTACACGTACTCCCGCCGACAAACGGGGCTCTGTCTTTGGTCTGAGCACATCGGTTGCGTCCATGGGTATGGCAATCGGCCCCGCGCTCGGTGCGATGGTGGCGTCTGTATGGGGTTATCCGTGGGTTTTCTTCGTTACGGCTGGAATCATCGCTACGGCGGGTTTCACGATCATCCTTGTCCGAAAAGGCCGTATACATCAGAAGCTCTTCATTAAAAAATAATAAAATCACTTGCCGTCCGGGTAGGCTGTTTTCTCATATATGCATGCAGAGGTTCATAATGATAACCGCTATAATTGATGCCCACGCACATATATTTCCCGACAAGATAGCTCTGAAAGCAGTCAAGGCGATCGGCGATTACTACAACATTCCGATGGTTGCGTCAGGAACTGTCAGTGAACTCCTTCACCGTGGAGAGAACATCGGTGTCCGCAAATACATTGTGCATTCGACGGCAACCACTGTAGCACAAGTTCCCGTGATCAATAATTTTATCGCTAAAGAGACCGCACTGCACAATGAGTTTATCGGATTCGGAACTCTGCATCCTGATCAGGGAGAAGAGGGGATAAAAAAAGAACTGGCTCGCATACGTGAACTCAACCTGAAAGGAATAAAACTTCATCCCGAATTTCAGGGATTTGCAATCACCGATGATGCCATGAAGCCTCTGTACCGCGCCATAGAAGGAAAATTTCCCGTCCTCATACACATGGGCGACGAGAATAAAAATTCATCGCGCCCTGACGATCTCGCCCGTATTCTCGACGAATTTCCCCGTCTTACAATTATCGCCGCTCATCTCGGCGGATACCGCATGTGGGATATCGCGGAAAATCATCTGCTCGGTAAAAAAGTTTTTTTCGATACGTCAAGCTCTCTGTTCGCGCTCAATCCGGCGGAAGCTTCCCGGATCATCCGCGCACACGGCGTCGACCTGGTATTGTTCGGAACTGACTATCCGATGTGGGATCACACCGAAGAGCTGGAACGTTTCATGAAACTTGATCTCACTGACGAAGAGAGAGAAAAGATACTCTGGAAAAACGCCGCCAAACTTCTTGATATTACGCTCTGAAAAATCCCGCCGCACGTACCATTAGAAGTTATAATAATTTGATTAAGGATGAAGATGGTGCGGATAAAATTAGAACCGGTCTGCGGGCAAATCCTGCTTAACGGATCCGTCCTGCACCGCTGTGTATCGATATGTATCCGGCTCCAGATTATTTTAATAAACCTGCGGATAACAGAAAAGCCTGAGATAATCTCAGGCTTTTCAATAATATATATAATTTCAAGTCCCGGCGACGTCCTACTCTCCCACACAAGATCTCGTGCAGTACCATCAGCGATGAAGGGCTTAACTTCTGTGTTCGGAATGGGAACAGGTGTGGCCCCTTCTCTATAACCACCGGGAAAAAATCACATTTCAAAGACTCATACAATTAACGACATACCCCTTTTTCGGTCAAGCAAATTCATAATTTTATTTTCCTATTTTGAAAAAATTTCTATTATCTGTCATATTCCTTCATTAATTAACAATTTCAACTGATAACTTCTTCCTGTATTAAATAAGGAAAAATAGCTGTATATTACAAATACCTATATCATTGAGTTTACCACTATACTAATGCATTTTGCGGTAGGATCTACGCAATTTATGGTATTTCACAATTAGCTTAGAGAGAACTATACCACGAAGTATCGTACAGTTGTCAAAGCGATGGTTCCGTACAGCTCCAATTCGCTGATTGTTCCGCACACTGTTGTCGTGATCATCACCATAAGTAGTGTTAAACATGATTGCCATCTGACCATGTAATTGAGTATCGGTAAAAGATTCTTCAATGGAATTCATCTGACAGATAAAGATTGTATACTGTTGAACAATAAGACTTTCACGTATGAGACATAAGAGATATATTAAAAACCAGTCCCTGAAGGCTGGTACTTTGAGAATATGGAAAATTAATTACTCAAAGTGATCATGATCTATTTTCAGGATATGTAATCTGTACGGAGCATGTGTGAACGAACGCCTTCTTGAAATCATAATCCCCGGCGAAGTATACACCATACGCCTGGATCGGTATCTGGCATCGCGCTTCAGTTATCTGAGCAGATCCGCGTGGCAGAAGGAGATTGAAACCGGCAAAATCTCCGTAAACGGAGTCATCGCTAACGACGCATCCCGTAAGGTCAGGGGAGGTGACACCATCATATATGATGGTCAAAGCATACAAGAACGTCCCGTTGACGACACCATTGATATCCTGTATCAAGATGACACATGCCTTGTGGCGGGGAAAAGCGGCGACTTGCCGGTACACCCCGCGGGCCGTTATTTCAACAACACATTCACCATGATTATGGAAAAGCGTCTTGGAAGAAAATTATATCCTGTGCACCGCCTCGACCGTGAAACATCCGGCGTTATCCTCTCCGTATTCGATACCGCCAATGCGCACTTGTTCGCGACCGCGATTCAACACGGCGTAAAGGAGTACCTCGCTATTGTACACGGGTCATTCCCCGATGGCGAACTCCGCATGGATCTTCCGATCGGATCCGACAGCGAGTCTGAAGTGAACAAAAAGCGAAAGGCGTTCCCGGGCGCGGAAGAAGAAGCCGTGACCCTGTTCCGGCTTGAGAAACAATTCGGTGATTACTCACTGGTACGCGCACTCCCCGAAACTGGAAGGCTCCATCAGATCCGCGTTCATCTTCTCGCGGCGGGGTTTCCTATTGTCGGAGACAAACTCTACGGCCGCGACGACAGGCTTTTCCTCGAATTCATCAAAGAGGGGATGACTGACACCCTCGCTGAACAACTCATTCTTCCGCGCACGGCGCTGCATGCGGAGAGGCTCACCTTTATTCATCCTTTGACAAAAAAAGAGATGATTATTGTCTCGCCGCTCCCCACCATGTTCAACGATTTCATATCAGAGAGGTCGAATGGCTGAACCGATTATTCCCGTTAAAGCGAAATTGTTCATCGGAGTTATCTCCGGAGATGAGCGTCTGCTTTTACGTGCGGAGGAGAAACTCGAACGCAGATACGGCAAGATCGATCTGCGTACGGAAAAAATTCCGTTCACACATACCGATTACTACAAGAGGCTGGGACCCAATCTTCATCGTATGTTCTTCTCATTCGAGAAACTGGTGCGCAGGGAAGATATCATCGCGATCAAACTCCACACAAATCGGCTTGAAATATCGCTGTCTGAAAAAAACGAGCGTCAGATCAACATTGATCCGGGTTATCTCACTCTCTCAAATGTCTTTCTCGCTTCATGCAAGGAATACTTTCACCGCGCCTACCTGGGACGGGGGATATATCTCGAAAACGAGTATAAGTATATTGAGATGCGTTATCGTCCGTGGGACTGGACATATCCCGATTATAAAACCAAAGAGTATCTTGATTTCTTTCATCGCGTTCGCCAGATTTATTATCCCCAGATACAAAAATATCTGTAAGTGCCGGCAAGCCTCTTTTTGATCAGGTTGACACCTTACATAACGGAGAAGAACAATGAGACTGAGAATTATCTTTATGATCACCGCGCTCTGTATACCGACACTACTGTTTTCCGCTGACGCGCCTTCACTATTGCGGAAATCAATGACAAATGTCCGGTCTCTTAACAGCTGTCAATACACCTTCGAATCGTATGAGCGAATCAACGGAAAGATGTTCTTTACCAAAGCTTTGTTTAAGATATCGGCTGATCCGCTCCGTATTTATATGTATCAGTTCGCGCCTGACAAAGGAATTGAGATTCTATATTTAAAAGGAAAGAATTCAGGAAATGCGAGGGTTTATCCCGGCGGGTTTCCGTGGAAGATTCTTAACCTTAATCCTTACGGAAGTCTCGCGCTTAAAAACCGGCATCATCCTATCACCCACGCGGGATTTGAATACACCGCATTGCTGATACAGTATCTTCTCGATAAATACAAAAGCGAAAACCCGCGTCTTATCACAATAGAAGGTTCCGACCAGGTACACGGCGCGGATTGTTATAAACTCGTACTTAAAAATCCCGCGTATCAGATGACCACATATAAAACTTCCACGGGGGAGAACGTTCTTTCTATCGCTTCGAAACTGAAACTCAACTATACAACCATTCAGGAGAATAATCCTTCGATTACGGCTGCGACCGGACTCGGAACAATTCCCGCGAATACCGTTCTCACTGTTCCAAACGATTACGCGTCAGGCATGGAAGTTTTTATCCGCAAGAACGATCTCTTTCCGGTCAGGTTTAAAATCTACGATGCCAAAGGTCTCTTCGAGGATTACTCGTTCTATGATGTAAAACCGAATCCGGCGTTCAACGATATCGATTTCTCGGAAACTAATCCTGAGTACGGATTTGATTGATGATCATCACCCGCATATCACTTTGACCGTATGCATCAAACACTATCCGGGGACGATCAACTCCGCTGTTACGATTTACAACAGTCCCGGATTCCGGACTCATCTCATTACCCGGAGGGTTCATCATGACCGCTGAGATCTCACAATTGGCTGACCGGCTTAAAACTGAAATAAATCACTCCCGCCTGCAGGAGATAACCGTAAAGATCATAGAACGCTTCCGCGACAAGGACATTGTGTTTCTCGCGGATCTGTCACGCCGCATCGGCATTAATACGGAGAATATGCGGATTACAAAACTGTTTGCCCATGTCATACAGGTGTATCATCCTGACAAGCTCGTTACAATTCATAAGCAAATCGATGCCCTGCGCGATACGGCAAACGATGCCGCGCTCAGAAAGATGGAATCCACCTACATCTTCGACATCAAACCAGGGAAACCGGCTCCAAAAACCATAGAGCCGTTTAAATCCGCTGATGAAGAATATGATTACGGGGATGATGATTTCGGATACGAAGAAACGGTTGTATCGGAAGATGATTACTCTGAATGGGAAAACGAGGAGAAGAAAGATGAACAGGAAGACGAAAGACCGTTCGGAATAAATTTTACTGAAGCGATCAACGCGTTTTTCTTCGGTAATCTTGATTACACCGTTACGGTAAGTGATCTTGCGAACCTTGACGGGGTTATCGACCTATCTGATCGGGATATTACCGACCTTTCGGGTCTTGAGCATTGCGTCAACCTCACGGATCTCAATCTGTCAGGGAACAGCATTTCGAAGATTGACCGTATCGCGAAACTCGCACGGCTTAAATCACTCTATCTTTCAGAAAACGAGATCGAATATATTTCCGCGCTTGGAGAACTTCATGATCTTGAGGAGCTTGACATCTCATTCAATAATATTGAAGACATTTCACCGCTTCTCGCCGCGGAATCGCTTCTGTATGTCAATGTGATGAGCAATCCCCTGAAGAATCGCGACGTGGTCAATAAGCTCATCGCGAAAGGAGTAATCGTCGTTTACGAGTTTTGATCCCGCACTTCCTTGAGACGTTCATTGAACTGATTCTGATGCCATTCCATGTGCTTGAAATAATCAGGGATAAGAGAACCAAGCTCAATCATTTCTCCTTTATAGTCCCATACGTTTGAAATACAGGATGTATCAACATTACGGATAAGATGGATTATGAGTTCGTTATACGAATACCATAGCGTGAGAAGATTGTGCCAGTCAAATTCATGATACTTTGAAGTTGCGATCCATTTTTCCTGTTCATACGCGGGAAACTCAAGCACCTTCTCATTCTGGAGCCGGATGAACCGCTGATGATTATTACACGCCGAATCAATCAGGTGTCCGACGATATCTTTCAGTGACCACTTATCTGCGGACAATCGAATTCCGCTGAACCGTTCCGGAACCTGTTCCATTTCATTATGAAATGCAGCTATCATAAATTCATATTCTTCAATTGACCCTGTTTTGTTTTCGCTCATACGTCCCCCTCTGTCTGTTCTGCGTTCAGCAGATCAATTCAATCAACCTGATAAATATTTGTATCGATACATCTGGCACACTACTGTTGTCAACGCAATTCCGCTATACACGATACACTGAACCCCTATACTGGCATGTATATAACCAATTCAGGATTGTGGAACTGACTATCGGCAGCACATTCAGTATGGAAATATATTATTTCTCCATACTATGTTTCTCATATATCAATCCCGACGTTTGTTCTTTCGTCCGCACAGATAATCATCAAATGCATCTGGATCATTCACAGGCTCGATATGGATAAACACATCCGAATATGACAATACGCCGCGGATTTCATCTTCAATTTTTTTTGTAATCTCATGCCCCCTGCTGATATGCCAGTCGCCCGGCATAAGCAGATGAAGGTACACAAAACTGGTGCGCCCCGCCTGCCGTGTATACAGAGAATGATATGTTACATCCTCCCTCCGATGTTTGTTCAAAACCCTTCTTATCAGGGTTAGTTCTTCTTCAGGAATCGCCTTATCCATAAGTCCCGACACCGACCGCATGATAAGCCTAACTCCTGTCACAATGATATTCACCGCGACAAAAATCGCGACAATCGGATCCAGTACGATCCATCCGGTTATATTCACGATAATAAGTCCCGCGACCACTCCGCCCGTGGTAATCACATCCGTTAAAAGATGCTTTGCGTCCGCCTCAAGAGTGATCGACCGGTACTTCTTACCCGCTCTGTAAAGAACATACGCGGTTAATCCGTTCACCACGGACGCCGCACAGGAAATCACGAGACCCGTGCCGAGCTTTTCAAGATCATGGGGATTAATTATCCGTTCTACGGCGGCCACACCAATTGTAACCGCCGCAAGAAGAATCATCGCACCTTCGGTAACGCTTGAGAAATACTCAGCCTTACCGTGCCCGAATGGATGACTGCGATCCGGCGGAGAAGACGCAACCTTTATCATCTTCAGTGCGAATATCGCCGCGACAAGATTGATAATTGATTCAAGCGCGTCAGAAAGAAGGCCGACAGATCCGGTCATTATATACGCAGCCGATTTCATACCTAGCGTAATCACCGATGCGGCGATTGAAAGATATGCAAACCACGCGAGATTAATCTCCCGGCTCTTTTCCATAATCCTCCGATACTGGCGGTTCTCTCATATCACAATAGTCGACGCATGTACTGTGGCTCGTCAGGAATAAACACATACACCCGGAGTGTAACACAGCGATTAAACTTTTATCAATAGCGATTTTATCACTAAAGCAGTTCGCAAAACATTTAGTGATGTAAAGCTGTGCACAAAAATATTACGATTAAATAAGACGGAACCAGTCTACGGCGTGACTGGTATTACAAACAATAGTCCATGCATAGTATTTATTATATAATACCGTACGTGTATGCACCGAAATGCCGCGCACACGCGGACAGAAGGATTGTGTCAGGTTAAGCTTGTTTACGTGGAGAATTTTTCTCAGAGAGATCCGGTGTCATCCGGAATGGAATCAATGATTTCAATGTCGCCTGACGATACTGTTTCACCGCGCTTCTCTACAACCACACGGAAACGTCCCTCATCGTACAAGTCAAGATCAACATGACCGACATTTTCCTCAGGCTTAACCTTCGCGTGACGCACAAGCTTCGGTTTGCGGTCACCGGCGTCAATATTATAGACATTCACGGTCAGCGAATCAGTTCCGAACGCATCCTTCGCGTTGAACACGACAGTCAGATCCCCCGAAGTGAATACTTTACCGCAATTGACTCCCTTTCCTTCAGAGTCAATTCCCTCGCAGAACGTGACCTCGCCCTTCTTCGCGCATGACGATAACGAAAGCGCACAGAAAATCGCACTGATTGTAATAATACTCCGGCATACGTTCATATCACACCTCACAGCAGTGAACCCTGCACATCATCGTCATCCTCTATCTCACCGGTATCGCTTTTCACGCGGATAGGCGCTTTTTCAATCGTACCGTTTTTCGTTTTCTGCAATATCTCAATTCTGCGTTCTGCTTCATCCAGTTTCTTCTGGCAGAAACGGGCGAATGTGATTCCCTCGCCATAGCGGTCTATCGCATCGTCCATACCGAGTTCGCCGCTTTCAAGTTCACGCGCGATATCCTCAAGTTCAGCGAGCGCTTCCTCGAAGCTCTCAATTTTCTTTACTTTCTTTTTCTTTTCCAAGAGTGACTCCTTCATACAGCGACAGGATGCCGCAGTCAGCTTTCCCGTCCGAGAGATAGAGGGATATCGTGTCCCCAGTCCGCACCGATTTTATACTTTTGACAACCTTTTTTTCAGAATCAACCGCGACGGAATACCCTCGCGCGATCACCCCGAGCGGAGAAAGCGATTCAATCGCGGATAGCGACAACGCGAGAGAGTTTTTTCTTTTATCGATGATCCCCTGCATTTCTTTGGTGATATCCGGGATGACCGAAAGACGCGCGCACGCGTCGGATATCATATCCTTGAGGGAAAGTATCATCCGATTTTTGAGATCCGAAAGTTCGATCTCTTTCATGTACACAATATGTGACGGCTCAGCGAAGACACGTCTCGCGAGAACATTATCTATCCGGTTACGGTCACGCTCAATACGCTTTTCAAGAGCTCCGAGAGCCTTGTCGTGAAGCATATTGATTTCCGCGGCGAGCTCCTCTTTAACCGGCACGGCGATCTCAGCCGCGGCGGACGGAGTCGGTGCGTACAAATCGGCCGCGTCATCCGAGAGGGGATGGTCAATCTGATGCCCCACGGCGGAGATTATCGGCAGACGGGAAGACGCAAACGCGCGGACGACCTGCTCTTCGTTAAACGGCATCAGATCCTCAAAAGAGCCTCCGCCGCGCCCCGCGATAATCACGTCAATTCCCCATTCAGGTTTATTGAGTTCAATTATTCCGCGCACAATTGTCGCGGCGGCGTCATCACCCTGCACCTTCGCGGGTGCGAGCACAATCTCGATTGTCGGATACCGGCGCAGTGCGACTTTCAGAATATCGCGGAACGCGGCGCCTGTAGGCGAAGTTACCACCCCGATGCGTTTCGGAAGGAACGGGATTTTTCTTTTCCGCGCAGGGTCAAATATCCCCTCCGCGAGAAGCTTTTTCTTGAGCTGTTCAATCTGTTTCTGAAGCGCTCCGATCCCTTCAAGACTTACATCGGCAACCACCATCTGATAATTCCCGCGCTTCTCATATGTGGTAATGCTCCCGAATGCGATAATCGCAAGTCCTTCCTCAAGTTTGAATTTGAGACCTCGGTTCACCGATTTGAAAAACACCGCCTGCAGAATCGCGTTGGGATCCTTAAGCGTGAAATAAATGTGGCCTGATGAGTGGTACGTGATATTTGATATTTCACCGCGAACCCATATGCTCGTGAGATCCGGTGCTCCTTCGATCCTGCGCTTGACGATCTGCGCGCATTCGCTGACAGTGATTACTCTGTCCATCATTCTCCGCCGGCGAGGTACTCAGAAATATCACATACGCGTATTGACTGCGCTCCTATCTTCACTATACCTTTACAGATCATTTCAACGCAATGGGGACATGCGGTTACCACCGTTCTCGCGCCGGTTGAATATATATCACGCGCGCGGAATTCAGCGAGCGCATCAGCTTCATTTCCATTCCATTTAAGATGACCTCCGCAGCAGAAGCTTTCCGTTTTTGATCGGGGCATCTCGATAAAAATCGCACCGGTTCCCGTAATCAGTTCCCGTGGGATATTATATGAATCATTATATCTCCCAAGAAAGCAAGGATCATGGTATGTGACGGGGAAACGGATGTCCGCGTTCATTTCGAGATTTCCTTCTTCCATGAGAAAACGCAGTATCTGGGTCGAATGAACAACAGTGTATGAATGTGACATCCCGAGTTCACGGGCGAGAGCGCGGTATTCTTTATTGAGCACATTGTATCCATGCGGGCACGATGCGATGATCTGTTTTACACCATAACGCGCGAATGTTTCAAGATTGGCGGTGGCAAGTTTTCTGAACAGCGATTCGTTACCCGCACGAAGAGCCGCGTCACCGCAGCACACTTCTTCAGTCCCGAGCACACCGACAGATATTTTCGCGTTGCGGGCAAGAGACAGAAACGCGCGTGCGCTTTTCCGTCCGCTCTCCTCCGATACCGCACAACCCGCGAAGTACAGGAAATCAGCGCTTCCATTCACGGAAAGGGGTGCAACTCCTTCAATACCCGAAAACCATGTCCCTCGGAAATCATTACTCTCCGCGGTTGTATTCTTTTCAAAAATGGATTCAACGGTTTTTGCGAATCCCTCCGGGACTGAATCCGATCCCTTACGCAGATCAACGATCTTTTGCAAATGATTGATTCGGGACGGACAGCTTTCCGCGCATGCACCGCACATCGCGCATGACCAGAATTCATAATCATGAACATACTCGCGGATTATTCCATCACCCGGATTATTTTTTCGTACATGGTCATCAAGGCACTGCGACAGTTCATGGATTATTTTTTTCGGCGACAGCGGCTTACCCGCGAGAAATGACGGACATGCGTCCTGACATCTACCGCATCCTGTACAGGCATCCAGATCCATCAGCTGTTTTGCGGGAAAGTCAGTGATGCGCGTGATCCGATTCTCCGCAGAAAGCGATACGGTATACTTCATGCCGCGCGCCCGGCATACAGGGGGACACGCATACACGTTCAGCAATGAGACGGTAAGACGCCTGAAAAAATATGACGCACCGAGAGCGACGACGAGAAGTCCCGCGGCGGAATGCAGACACCATATAACGAACTGAACAGGCGTAAGAAAACCTTCAGATCCTGACATAAATATCTTCGAAAGCGCAAAAGAGAATGGAGCCCATACCTCGAAATCAGGACCTCCGCTGATCGCGATTCGAAGCGCGTTCTGCACAAATCCGAGGAACAGAAAAAACAGAACAAGAAAGAATGAAACATATTCATTCCGGGTTGTCGCCACGCTTGAAGGCTTAATTGCGACACGGCGAATCAACGCCGCTGCTAATCCGGTAAAAGCCGTAAAGCTGAACATATCATCCATCAGTGTGAACGCGATATAATAGTATCCGGTCAGAAATCGTATATTGAAAACCGGAGCAGTGAAGTATTCCTGAACAAAGACCACTGTATATATACAGACCAGTCCGGCGAATCCGTAGAAAACCGCGGCATCCATGATACCGTTCAATTCACGGAGAGTACGTTTGTGGAGAACAATCTCCTTGAGTACGACAGAGACCCTTCCCCACTCAAAGCGGGGCTTGACATCTTTGGATCCGCGTCTCCACACCGCAACGCGGGCAAGAAGTGTAACAAAGAAAAATACAACCGCCGCAAGGCACAGCCCTAAGAAAACCCACGGAAAAATCGCAAACCGATCGGACACTGTGAAGAAAAAGTCGCGCGTTACATCATGCACGGGATAGCCATAAAGAAAGTCAGTCACGATCGCCTCCGGAACAGGGAAAATGTCGCTCTCTGAATCGCCCATTTCAGAGGGTTGTCAAGGGGAATTTGAATGATTGAGTTGGACGGGATATTCATCTTGTCACGGGTTATAATTTCCTGAACAATCCCGCTATCGCGGTCACCGGATCACTTCACAGGAAAAGACACGCCGCACTATCTCACGTTCCGCCGTGTCAGATACAATTCGAACTGGCGGGCGAAGGCCGCTTTGTCTTTGTTCGCGAAGGGAGGAGGTCCTCCTGTCTCAACACCGCCCGATCGAAGCTGATCCATCATATCACGAATTGTCAGCCTCTCTCCAACATTGTCTTTTGTGAGAAGCTCTCCTCGAGGCGTGATGACAAATCCTCCCTTCTCAACCGCGCGCGCCGCGAGAGGAATGTCTGAAGTGATTACCAGATCATTTTCAGCGACAATATTGGCGATACGGTCGTCGGCTTCATCCGGACCGCTCGGCACAATAATCATAGAGATGAGCGTGGATTCCGGATGCCTGATGCCGGTATTGGCGACCAGTACAACCTCTATGCCGAGCCGTGCCGAAGCGCGATAAATCATTTCCTTCACCGCAATCGGCGCCGCATCGGCGTCAATTATTATGCGCATCAGTTCCTCCACTCGGTACGTTCAGAGTCACGATGCCATACACAGGACGAACAGCAATACAAAAAGAACAGGATTAACCGCTCGTCGTAAAATATTGTGCGTCGCATTGAAGACTACGATTCAAACCGTCCAGAGGAACAAACCATTACCGGATATATACTGCCCCGGATATTGAACGGATCATCGTCATCAGATCTCTGAGCCGAGCCGGGTACAGTACGATGTCCATTCTACGGATGTTTCAGAGTATTGAAGAAAACAAGAATATCGATGTTGAACACGCCATCAACACACCCGATGAAACCGATATAGTGAGTGCGGCTGATCGATGGCTTTCCACACTTAAAACACTTCACACTCAATCCAGTGACCTGCGCGGACTGATAAGAAAAGCACTCAATTTACGGTTAAAGTGACTTCTGCATAAACATCACGTCGATGTAACGATCGAATTTGTATCCGATTTTTAACAACACTCCCGATTCCCGGAATCCACTTTTCACGTGAAGCCGTACACTTTCAGGATTCGGAAGCGCGATCACACCGATCATTTCGCGGAAGCCTTTTTCTTTCGCGACCGTACACAGCCTATCATAGAGCTTGCTCCCGATTCCTTTCCCGATATGATCTTGTGCTACATACACCGTTGATTCAACAGTATGACGGTACGCCGCGCGCGTACGGAATTCTCCGTAATACGCATACCCCAGTAATATGTTATTCTGTTCCGCCACGAGCCAGTCATACTTCGCGAGTTTGGACTGTATACGGATTTTCATTTCACTGGCTGAGACCTCTTCTGTCTCGAAGGTGATCGGAGTGTATGCAATGTAATGATTATAAATAGATGCGATATGCTCCGCATCACGAAGATCAGCGGATCTGATAATCATGAGAAAGACTCCGTAAATAGAACACGCACCAGGCGATTGAGACGTGCGAAGAATCGCAAGATCATATACCTGGAGAATGAAAGTACATTATTGATTAAGTATACATTTCACATCTGATCAGCCAATCTGCTTCTATTACACAAGATAATACATATTCTTTGTAATAATCCACTATTGATTACGTCAGCATAAAAGAAGACATGCTGTTGGACGTGTATATACTAATATCACGGCTTCACCGTCACGGAGTTTATTCGAAGCTGGGCATTTTCTACAGCTTTCTTGAATTCCGCACTTACCTTCTGCATCTCTTTCATTTTCTTCTGTACCGATTCAGGCGGAGCACTCATTCTACTCCCATTCGTTTCTCCGGTTATTTCAATCATCGTATCTGATATTTTTTTCATTTCCACACTGAACGATGTCATCAATAATTTGAATTCATCAATTGTTGTTACAGTTCCAAGTTGCGTGATATATTTTCTCTGTAATGAGAGCTGATCTTCTATTACTGAATCAATTTTATCATACTGCGTTGATATAGACTTCATTTGCTTCAGCGGAATATGCCGATCAGGAGATTCACTTCTTTTTGCCCTATTCACGACAAATAATGACAGAGAAATAATAACAACCATAAGAAGCATTATTGTGCTTTTCTTTTTCATATTATTACATCCAAATACATACTAATTCAATCTACCGCACCAAACAAAATAAGTTCAGGAACAGCTCAATTGATTTATGGCATTTTACAGCCACCGATTATTAGACGCAATTCATATTCTATTATAGTCCGGGAACTATCAACTTACTAATTGAACACATTACATTTTTGCTATTATTTTCTGCTCAGCGAAATTTATCATTGCATTATATTGGTTAGGCGATTCTACTATATCAATGTGTGCACTTTCTACTAAATATCTATAATTTATGTTAACTTGAGCTCATTGAATTACATTTTTGATCAGTGACCTGAACCACATATCATTGTGCTCCGCAGTTGCGTTAACCTGACAATAGATGAACCATTGTTCAACTAACATCATACACAATGTTAGGGTGTCTTAAGTATATAAAGCGTTCAAAACGGTCAAGGAGGCCTGCATGATACACTTTAAAAGAATCCTGTT
>Ga0209373_10003544_pt1 | contig 14292 bp, 11 predicted proteins | sample Higcelweek5metaG_FD_187173 | JGI IMG/M metagenome (GOLD analysis project Ga0209373, IMG submission 187173) | Freshwater pond sediment microbial communities from the University of Edinburgh, under environmental carbon perturbations - High... | ecosystem: Environmental > Aquatic > Freshwater >...
TATGTTGGATATACCGGATTGTAAGGATCCATTGCCGACAAAGTTTTAAAATTGTGCAACAGATGTTCGTACCTGGTATAAGGTTCGGCAGTAAATTTGGTTTCTTTACCGTCTTTATAAATCTTATTTGCAATTGGGTCCCACTGATAGTCTCCGCTATTAATTACTTGTTGAGGAATTTCCTGATTTACGATACGAAGCATTACCTGATAAATAATCTTTTGTTTTTCCAAGCCTCCTTCTGCATTGTAATTTGATTTTAGTTCGTCTCTTAATCCCCAATGTGTAATCAGAACCATGTCTTTTGGAAAGAATGTTGCTAATTTGCTATTGACAAGATTACCCATATAAATATTGTAATCAGCAATGTAAGTATCTGCGTTAGTCGTTGCGGCCGAAGCATTCTGAATTAAATCTGCTGGAACACGTGAAATGAAAACATCTCCCATTCTTGCATAAGCCCAATCAAGTCTTGACCATTTGTCGGCATTTTTTGATTTTTCCTCCAGCGAGTAGGATGGAAAATTTAAAGCAACATAAAAAGCCAATTTATTTGCAAAAAGGTCCTCGGTCAAATGCGATGATGCTGAATATGAGCCCATTACCTCGTCTACAAAATGAATTTCGCCCATATCCAAATGTAGAGGTTCCATAAGTTCAACGGTCATCGTATTAAAAGTTCCAAACAAGATTTCGAAATTTCGTTCAAGTTTGTTATATGCTACTTTTAACCCAGCCGAGTCAGCAATAAAATTATCTACACAGAAAGTTTGAAATGCCTGGACATCACCATCCTTTTCCTGCCAAAGTGCTGCAACCTGTTTAACACCTTTTTCAATTCTGAAAGCCTGTTCGTCAGTGTAAATCTCCTTAATTTTGCGAATAGTTTCGTTGACATCGTCATCCGAAATTTTGAATTCGGTCTTTTTTTGTTCAACCGGAGCAGGCTTATCGTTTTTACAACCAACAGTTAAAATAACCGTTAAAATGAGTAATGAATAAACAGCAGTTTTCATAATTTTTATTTTTAATTATTTAAAAGAGATTCTCTATTAATTTGTCATCAGCAATTTCTGGTACAGTAACTCTCATTTCTGGATATGCCATCATTGCACGTTTGATTGCAAAAACAGCACCCTCATTTCTAGCCCAACTTCTTCGGCTAATACCGTTATTAACATCCCACAGCAACATCATTTTTAGTCGGCGTTCGCTTTCGGCACTGCCGTCTAGTACCATGCCAAAACCACCATTGATAACTTCGCCCCATCCAACGCCTCCACCATTGTGGATCGAAATCCAAGTAGCGCCACGGAAAGAGTCACCAATGACATTCTGTATAGCCATATCGGCAGTAAATTTACTTCCGTCATATATGTTTGAAGTTTCGCGGAAAGGAGAATCAGTGCCAGAAACATCGTGATGATCTCTGCCCAGAACAACAGGTTGCGAAATTTTTCCGCTTTTGATAGCGTCATTAAATGCTTTTGCAATTTTTATTCTGCCTTCGGCATCTGCATATAAAATGCGTGCTTGTGAGCCAACAACCAATTTGTTTGCTTTTGCTTCGCGAATCCATTTAATGTTGTCACGCATTTGCTGCGAAATTTCTTCAGGAGCAGTTTTTGCAATTTCTTCAAGTACGTTCATTGCAATATTGTCTGTTGTCTCTAGATCTTCCGGTTTACTCGATGTGCAAACCCAGCGAAATGGTCCAAACCCGTAATCAAAACACATTGGTCCCATAATGTCCTGCACGTATGATGGATATTTAAAGTCTATACCATTAGCAGCCATTACGTCGGCACCTGCGCGAGAACTTTCGAGCAGAAAAGCATTTCCGTAATCGAAGAAATACATTCCGTTTGCAGTAAGAGTGTTTATTGCTGCTATCTGTCGGCACAATGATTTGTGAACCAATTCTTTAAATTGTGCAGGATTTTTAGCCATCATTTCGTTTGACTCTTCATAGCTAAGTCCTACAGGATAATAGCCTCCTGCCCATGGATTATGAAGTGAAGTCTGGTCACTTCCCATATCTACTTTAATTTTGCGCTCGGCCATTTTTTCCCAAAGGTCAACAATATTACCAAGGTAGGCAATTGAATGGGCCTGTTTCTTTTTTTGCCATTCGAGAGCAGAATCAATAGCTTTGTCAACATCACTAACAATTTCGTCAACCCAACCTTGTTCGTAGCGCTTGTTGGCTGCTTTCGGGTTTATTTCGGCAGTAATGCTAACAACTCCGGCAATATTTGCAGCTTTAGGCTGCGCTCCACTCATTCCTCCTAAACCAGATGTTATAAATAATTTGCCTTCTATTCCTTCATTGTTTTTGCTAACTTTTCGTCCGGCATTTAAAACCGTTATTGTCGTCCCATGAACAATTCCTTGAGGACCAATATACATATAAGAGCCAGCAGTCATTTGACCATACTGGCTTACTCCAAGTGCATTAAATTTTTCCCAATCGTCAGGTTTTGAATAATTTGGAATAACCATTCCGTTGGTAACTACAACACGTGGAGCATCTTTATGTGAAGGATACAAACCCATCGGGTGTCCCGAATACATAACTAGGGTCTGTTCGTCAGTCATTTCTGCCAAATACTTCATGGTGATTAGATATTGAGCCCAGTTCTGAAAGACAGCTCCGTTACCACCATAAGTAATGAGTTCATGAGGATGTTGAGCTACAGCGTAATCGAGATTGTTTGAGACCATCAGCATTATAGCTGCGGCTTGTATGCTTTTATGAGGAAACCATGTGATATCTCTAGCGGTAATCTCATATTGTGGACGGAAACGGTACATGTATATTCTGCCATAAGTTTCCAATTCATATTTGAATTCTGGAGCCAATTCTGAGTGAAACTTAACCGGAAAATAGCGAAGCGCATTCTTAATTGCCAGTTTTTTTTCTTCAACCGACAGAATCTGTTTTCTTATAGGTGCGTGATTTATATTTTTTTCGTATGCTGCCGGACTTGGTAATACATCTGGGATGCCTTGTAAAACAAGCTTTTTAAAATCTTCTTTTGAAATCATAACTGTTAAAATTTGTCTGTTTTTACAGTGGTTAAAGATAATCAAAAGACAGAAATGAAGCATATTATTTTACAAAATAGTAAAGATTTGAGGTAACTATTTTGGTCTCATGTAAAATTTGTAAGCAGTAAGCAGTTATCTGTCCCGCCGCGTCGGAGGTAAATCGCAATAAACTTGAGGCTGTGCTTTCTTTTTTTGTAAACAAAGCAGCGCCCCAATAAGCGGTAGCACCTACTCTAAACTCACCGACCACCGATTACTGACTACAAAAACACCATTTTACCATGCGATGCGCTGATATGGCACAGCGAAGCCGAAGAGAGCAAAGATAAAGGGTAGAAAACTAATTTTAAGCTTTAACATACCACCTAAATAATTACGATTTGAGAATAAAAAAGCCCACTTAAAATTAAGTAGGCTTTTTCATATATAAAACTTTATTAATTACAGTTTTTCATAGCGGAATTGCCACAGGCCGAAAACTCCTAAATCTTCATTTAGCCACATTTCAGAATTGGTTAATCTTAAAACTGCTGTTTCTGACCATTCAGTTTCATCTGTTTTTTTGAACATTAAAATCGTTTTGTCATCATTGAATTTCCATTCAATGTCATCAGTTACTGAGCCTGAGCCAAGTGAAGTGGTTCTAGTTCCAGTTCCATCTGAAGCAAATGTAAATTCAATCTGATAATCATTGCTTTGAAGCTCATCGTTTACATATAGTTCAGTTTGGCTCCATGTCCCCTTAATTCTCATTTCAGGAGTTAGGAGACTAAATGATGGTCCTTCTTCATATCCAGTGCAGGCACTAAAGGTAAAAGCGAGAGATACAATGACGATGGCTATAATAAAAAACTTCTTCATCTTTTATTCTTTTGTCAGTTTTTGAATTGTAACAACTTCAACAGTGCTAATAGTTTCAACTGTTTTAATCCAGCATTCAGAATTTGTTAATCTAAGAATTTCGCCATCTTCCCAGTCGCCGAATTCGGTTTCATCAACTTCTTTTGTGCGAGTTCTGAGGTTTTCTTTTGCTTCATCAAATTCCCATTCCAAATCTGAGGTAAAGGTAAAACCTGACCAAGTTGCTGACATTGTTCCTGTTCCGTCTTTCTCCAATGTGCTTTTTATAACTACACCTTCCATATCCTGGATTTCTCCGTCAACAGTTATTTCGGTAACAGTCCAAGTGCCAACGACTCTAGCTTTTTTTGTCATTAAAGAGAATGATGGTCCTTCTTCGTATTTTCCGCATGAAGAGAAAATCATAGCTGTAGCAGCAACAATAGTAAAAATAATTGCAAATCTTTTCATAATTAAATAGTTTAAGTTAATAATCGATTGTTAATTTGTTCCAAAGATATAATAAATAATAATATTACTGTTCAACGAACTGAAATTTTGTTGATTCTTCTGAGTTATTGTCAATAATCCAAAACTCATCTGCCGTTAATTTTAGTATTTGTTTGTTATCGCTCCAAGCGCTCCATTCATCATTTAGACCTTTGCTTCTTTCTCTTATGTTTTCCTTTTTTTCATCAAGTTCCCACTCAAATTCTGTCTCAAGCGTATACTCACCACTTGTTATATAGCTAGTGCCTGTTCCATCTTCATTATAAACTACTCGATAATTGGAAATTCCTTGGTCAGTTAAACTAATTAATTCATCATTGATGTAGTACTTGTCTAGAAGATAATCGCCTGCAATTCTTTTTTCGGCGGATCTTAGGCTGACGAATGGCCCTTCTTCATATTTACTGCATGCAGCAAAGACTATTGTCAATAAAATAGAAACTAATATTACTCTGTATATTTTCATGGTTTTGAGGTTTTGGTAAATCTTCTTTCAATTATATAGTCGCTTTGCCTAGTTGAGGAGTATTCATCCGATAACCATAACTCATCATCTGTAAGTCGCAGAATTTTATAACTCTCGCCAGATAATGACACATAGTTTTCATCAGAATTTAAATCTAGGATTATCGAGGTTTTATCATCGTTGAATTGCCACTCGCCAGTTAAAGTTGAACTACTACGTGACGAAGTCAAATAACTGATTACTAGTGTTCCTTCTTCACCAAATGTATATTTTATGTCATTTTCTGAGTCAAGCAAAACATCATCAGTTTTGTCGTTAATCAATACATCCGTTAGTTCCCAGTCTCCTGATATTCTCGTGCTAGCATTTTTAAGCGAAATTGCTGGACCTTGTTCATAGTAAGTACAGGATGAAAAAATCAAAATTAAGGTTAAAAACAGTAGAGCTTTGAACTTCATATTTTTTGGTTTTTGCAAATATACTGAATTATTTTTAAACCAGCATATGCTTAAACCAAATTGTTCTAACCTGTATCTGTTGATAATAAAGACCGCTCAAATAAAAAAGCCGCCCCAATCTGGAACGGCTTTTAGATATTATTTTGATTGTCAATTATTCAACAACGATTTTTACGATTGCAGTTTTTTCAGCTTTTGTAATTTTTACAAAGTAAACACCTGCTTCGAGATTTTCGATGTCAATAGTAGAAATTTCAGAATCAACATTGATTTCGCTTACAACCTGACCAACAAGATTGGTAATTGTTATCATTTCTGCACCATGAGGAACATTAACAGTTATATAATCAGATGCTGGGTTTGGATATAAACTGATTTGTGATGCGAATTCAGAGTCAATGTTTGCTAAAACAACGATATCAGATTCTCTTCTGTAGTTTAATTCAAATAAGCCATAAGAAAAAGAAGTAACACCTGTGATATCATAACGAGTACCTACAACTTCTGTGAATTCCCAAATACCATTGTCTTGACATTTCAATGCTCCAGTTCCATCATTAATTGTCCATTCTCCATAAGGATCAGAACTCATACATTCTGCTTCATGAACCTTAATTAAGCAAGATTCGTATTGTTCGCTGTTTCCGTCAAGTGTGCTTACAAGTGTAGCAGGAGCAACGATTCCGTCAGGAGCAATAACTGTGAATGAAGTAACAGTTTCAATTTGAGTGAAAGTGTAAAATTCATCAATTGTTCCAGCGATTTCAACAGAGTCACCAATTGCTGGTGCATTTAATAGATCATAAACATAGATACCATTCCATGCTCCACCACCTTGCTGGATAAAATATCCTTCGCCAAATTCACTTCCATTAAAGTTTGCAGAAACTACTGCTCTTACCCATACTTCTTGTCCAATTAGTGGAGAGTCACCACCAACTGAATACTGAATGTCATAAATGTCGGTATAAGTAGGGCCAGAGAGGTTTACTGTAATGTTAATAGTAACATTTACTGGTGTGGATAGAGGGTTGTTTGACATATCAACTAATGCAAGATTGATTGTATGAGCACCAGCAGTTAAGCCTGTAATAACAATAGGACTTACTGTAACATAAGCATTAGCTGCACCATCAAGATTCCATGCAACTTTTCCGTCGGTTCCAAGTACAAAGTTAGAAACAGTAAAAACAACGCTTGTATTGTCAGCATAGATTGTTGCATTATTTTCTGGTGATGTAACAGAAAGTAATGGATCAGAGCTTGCACCATTGTCAATAACGTCAGCTGCATCGCGAGGGAACATTTTCCATTCGGTAAAAGAATAATCAACAATACCGGTAACTGTATATGAATTTCCCACTACAGGAGTATAGGCAAATAAAACATCGTCAACAAGAATGTCGCCTGAGCCATCACTAATTGTCCACATTCCATAGCCTGCGTCAGCATTTGTACAAACGCCAGTAGTTTTAACTAAAACACCTTCGTATAGTTCTGCACCGATAGAGCCAGTTGCGAGAATAGTAGCAGCAGCAACAACATTTCCAGAATTTAATACTGTTACATTTGTAACAGGACTAACTTCGGTTAAGTTATTATACTCAGTAATTGTACCTGTAACCATAACAGAGTCGCCACGAGCTGGTCCCGGAGTAGTTATGTAATAAACATAAAGGCCATTCCATGCACCTGCACCGTCCTGAATCCAAAATTTATCGCCAAAAACTGCAGAAACTACACCTTTAGTTGTTCCAGATAATCCATTTAAAGGCGAATTTCCTGAAATATCAGTTGTGTATTGAATTTCGTAAATAGTAGTATAAGAAGGAGCAGACAAATCAACTGTAAAAGAAATGTTGTATGTTTCTGCAGGGCTTAAAGAAGCATCAGACATGTCAACTAATTCCATATTCACAGTGTGAACAGCTTCTGTTAATCCTGTAAGTGCAATTGGTGTATTGTCTAATTGGAATACATCAGCACCACCATCAACAGAATATTTTACTTTACCATCTGTGCCTAAAACAAAGTTCTCAACTACAAAAGTAACGTTAACATCGGTAGTGTTAACTGTAGAATTGTTTGACGGAGCAGTAATGTATAAGTTTGGCATTAGTACAACTGCACCCCAAGTTTCAAAACTTCCGTTAAGTACAATGTTTGAACCGCCATCAAGTGTTACAATCATATTGTCAACAATGTTTGTTGCAGTGTTGCCGTTAGTAGCCCAACCAGCAGTTTCGTCATAAAATCTTATTTCTATGTAAGCGGTTGTGTATCCTGCAGGTACTGTGCCTGTATAAGTAATTGTTTGAAATCCTGCCTGATCAACTGAGTATTCAGAAGAACCAAGGGTCCAGTCAATAGCGTCAGCTCCCCAACCAATTCCATAGCGAGTACGGCCAGCATTCGTGTTGTCTAGGATGTCTAATGATATTGAAACAGCAGAACCTTCAGTAACCGCGAAATCATCAGATCGTAGTTTTTGAGTGTCTGTACTTGTCCAAGTCATTGATGCTGAAGATGAACCATCAGATACATTAGCTGGGGTTGTTTCTTCGGTTGCTGTAAGAGCAGCAGAGGTAATTGTCCAGTTTCCTGGAACTTCTTGTGCCCAAAGCAAACTAATTGCCATAACACAAATTGTTAATAAAGTAAATTTTTTCATCATGTTAATTTTAAATTTATAAATATTTAATTTCTCTTCTTTTTGTAAGTGTACAAATTTACGCTTTTATATAATAGGTATAGGTTAAATTATTAATAAGTTTTTAACAAAAAAAAACGAGAATTGTTGACACAATCCTCGTTTTTGTATGATTACTTGTGTCTATTTTTCGAGAATATCTGGATCTACCAAAATACGCCCGCAATATTCACATGGAATAATTTTTCTGCTTGATTTAATGTCGAGCTGACGTTGAGGTGGGATCTTATTGAAACAACCACCGCAGGCGTCACGTTCAATTGACACTACTGCAAGTTTATTGATGACGTTGTTGCGAATACGACTATAAGCGTAAAGCAAACGTGAATCAATATAGCCAGCAATTGCTTCGCGGTCTTTGTTTAATTTTTCCTCATCAATCTGAGTTTCCGAAATAATACTATCTAATTCTGCTTTCTTTTGTTCCAAATCTTTTTGACGTTCGTCAAGTCTTGCTTTGGATTCGTCAACAAAAACAGTTTTTTGTTCAATATCAATTCTGTGTTCTTTAACCTTTTTCTCGCACAATTCAATCTCTAAATTCTGAAATTCAATCTCTTTGCTCAGAGAATCGTATTCGCGGTTATTTCTAACATTATTCTGTTGCTCGGTATATTTTTTTATTAAAGCATGTGCCTCTGTCTTTCCAAGTTCACGTGCCGAAATCTGATTTTTTAGATAGTCGGTTTCTGACTCAAGGTTAGCAATTCTGGTCTCTAAGCCGGCAATTTCATCTTCGAGGTCACGAACTTCAAGAGGTAGTTCACCACGCATAATCTTAATTCTGTCTATTTCAGAATCGATTAGCTGAAGTTTGTACAAACTCTTTAGTTTTTCTGTTACACTAAGATTTGCGCTTTCAATTTTTGTATCTGTTTTTGCCATTTCAAAAAGTATTAATCGGATTCGTATTTATTTCTGAAAAACGGACTGCAAAGTTAGGATTTTTTTTCATAATTATATCATAAAAAATTTCTTTTGTAAATTGTTCACTTTCAAAATGTCCGATATCGATAATTATTATCTTATTTTCTGCATAAAAATAGTCGTGATATTTAATGTCTCCACTTACATAAACCTGAGCTCCAGAGTTTTTTGCACTGTGTATTAAAAAGCCTCCACTGCCACCACAAACTGCAACTTTTTTTATTGGTTTATTAAATAATGCGGAGTGTTTTAAACTTTTAAGACCAAATTTATCTTTTAGTAACAACAAAAAATCCTCTTCAGGCATCTCTTTTTCAAATTCGCCAGTCATACCTAAACCCGAAGTTTGCCATTTGTTCTCAACTTTGTAAATGTCATAAGCAACTTCTTCGTAAGGATGAACTTTCATCATTTTTAAAACAACCTGTTTCTCAATATACGAGGGGAAAATCATCTCTATACGGGTTTCTTTTTCAAAATGCAATTTGCCTTTTTCTCCAACAAATGGATTGGCATCCTCGTTAGCCCTAAAAGTGCCAGTGCCATCAAGATTGTAGCTGCAATTATCGTAGTTCCCAATATGTCCAGCTCCAGCCTCAAACATTGCATTTCTAACTACCTCCGCATGTGATTCTGGAACAAAAACGACTATTTTTTTAAGAGTATCTGCTTTGGGAGCAAGAATATGAAGGCTTTTCAATCCGAGTTTCTCACAGATTTTACCACTAACGCCATTAATAACCTGGTCAAAATTGGTATGCCCACAATAAATCGCGATGTCATTTTTAATCGCCAGAATTATTGATTTTTCGACATAGTCGCTACCAGTAATTTTTTTTAGTTTCGAGAATATTAGTGGATGATGAGAAACAACCATATTCAGTTTGTTTTTGATTGCTTCCTCAATAACTTCCGGTGTAATGTCAATGCAAATCAGAACTCCTTTTATATCATTTTCTGGATTGCCTATTTGTAAGCCCGAGTTGTCAAAATCTTCCTGCAAAGCAACAGGCGCAAATTCTTCGAAACTGTTAACTAGTTCTTTTATTTTCATAATTTGTTGATTGTTGTGTGCGAAAAAAGCAGATATGTGAGTTTGTAACCGGTAGACTTTTCAAAATCTTACATCTCGTCTCTGATTTCTATCAGGAGAGATTTAATCTCGGAAAGTTTTTTTACAAGTTCAAAATTATGCTCTGTCTCGGCTCGGTTGTCTTTGATTTTTTTCTTGGCCCCATTAAGAGTCATACCTCTTTCTTTAACCAAATGCCAGATTAAATGGAAATTTTCAATGTCTTTTTGAGTAAATAACCTGTTACCCTTTTTGTTTTTCTGTGGTTTAATAACATCAAACTCATTTTCCCAATAACGAATAAGGGATGTGTTTACATTAAACATCGCAGCAACTTCTCCGATACTGTAAAACAATTTGTCAGACTTAATTTTCTTATCAGGATTCATGATGATAAATTTGTTTACAAATTTGAACAAAAAAACTTAAATGCCCAAATTTATTGTCTAAAATAATTTTCAGGTGCATTTATACTTAAATTCTATAAATTTCTGTCACCACAGAATTCTTTTCGCTGGCATTTTTTACAATGAATTCCAATCCAAACATTGTCGAACTGATTTATCGCTTCGTTGACTAGCGTGGGGTCTGAAGTTAAAATGCCGGTTTCGAAATTTCTATTATCGGCGCTTTTTAAACCGAGGCCAGCTCCGGTTAAATTGGCCGATCCGAAATATGCAATTTTGTTGTCAAAAAGAATAATTTTAAAATGAACTCGGGGACAAAGCATTCTTTCCATGCTATCCCATAAAACCGGAAATTTGTCGAAGTCATTTCGGAAATTCTGACCAGGTTCGCGAGCATGTATTAGCCGAATAGAAACTCCTCTTTTTAATAAATCAGCGAGAATAGAAAGCAAGGGCACCACTTGCGTACCTTTTTTCACATAAAGATCTTTTATGTCAGCAGTTCCTATCCATAAGCTACGCTCAACATTCGCAATGCGAGAAATGACATCTGTGTAATGTTCTTCGTTCTTAATATATTTTGTACTAGTATTCATTTTCTATTATTAAAAAACCGGAACAACCAGTCAATTATTGTGCTGATTGTTCCGGCATCATGTTTTATAATTATGCTAATCTACGAATTGCAAAGCATAATACTTTGCGGTAAGTTCTTCTCCAGTAGCATTTTTAATCATATCATTCCAATACAAAGATGCACCTGGTTTAAATACTTTTTCGATCAGGAATTTGCCTACTTCTTTGTTATTGTAATAGCTCTGCATGTTAAAATCGTTGCTTTTACAGATATTTGTAGAAATATAGTAGTTAAGCTGCGATGCAAGAAGTTCCCCAAGTAAATAATTGTGGTAGTAGCAAGGCGATGTAGCAATGTGAACTTTAGTTGCCCAGTCTGGCATGTCTCTGCCCTCTGGACGGGTAAGCATCTGATATTCTTCAACTAAATCCCACCACAATTTGTTGAGATCCTGATCTGGATTTTCGTACATAGATTTTTCGAATCTGTACATTACTTGTGCCCAGCGGCTGAATACGAGTTGTTCGAGACGTAATGAATTAAAGCCATCGATACGGATTTTTTCTTTTTCTTGGTCACTAATTCCAAGCATATCCTGCATCCATTGTGCGTTTGAACCCATTCGGCCAAATAGCATTGCAATTGCTTCGGTTGTAAAGGTGTGTGCAGGATCAATTAGAGCAAAAGGTAGATTACGATCAATATATTTGTTGTAAACAGCGTGGCCATATTCATGCAACATTGTGTTCATCCAGTTATAATTTGGTTTAATATTGCAAAGAACTCTAATGTCACCAGCACGGTCAACGTCTATGCAATAAGCGTGTTGGTTTTTGCCTTCTTTCTCATATAAATCACTTTTTGCAACCATGTCGGTAATGTCAAGACCTATAGATGCAAAATAATCTATTGTTAATTTTTCGATATTTTGATCTTTATAATAACTGTCGAGGTCAATTTCATAAATTTTTGGAGCTTCCTGGAAAAATCTATTTTGATAATGCCAAGGTCTCAAATCTTCTTTTTTAATATTGAATTTTTTAGCTAGATAGTCATCAATTTCTCCTTTTAGTTCGGCAAAAGAATCTCTTGTAAGGTCGTCAAGCTCGTCAAAAATCTTTTCAATTTCTTCAGGATCCTGATCGCTAAGTTTTAGACTCATTTCGTGGTAATTGTTAAAACCTAAGGACACTGCAAGTTCGTTGCGTTTTTTTACCAAGGCAATAATTTCATCAGAAACAATAGGTCCGATTTTTTTCACTTCGGTCCATGCTAATTCAACTTCTGCTGATTTTGTAGATGTTGACAATATTTCTTCAATATCATTGTCGCTCAAGGTTTTTCCATTTACAGTAGCTCTGAATAAAGAATATTGCATTTCAATTTCAGAAGACATATTAATCATTTCTTCGAGCATTTTAGGGTCTGCCTGATTTGATAAATATGAATTGTAAAGAACCTCTAATTCGCGTAGTAAAATAGGGTCTTTAATTTTACCAGATTCTTTGGCTTTTTTAAGAAACTCAAAATCTTCTTTATTTGTGTAAATTTTAGTTAGCTCTAGCTCAAGTTCGGCTGACCTTTTATAGTCTTCTTCTTTGCCAGAAATCGATGCTACAAAATATGCATCACACATATCTTTGTACACCGGTTTTACTGCCGCTTCGTGTTTTACCACAAACTCTTTAAATTGTTTTTCCATGTCTTCGTCTTTTTGTTCTGTTTTACCTTTGCATGATGCAAGTATTACCACAGGAAGAATTAAAATTGCGAGATACTTTTTCATTTTAATTTGATTTATTTGTTATTATTTGATTTATTGAAGTTTAGAATATTTTGCATTGTCTTGCAATGTCTATGTTTTAAAATTATTTGCGTTCCTGCTAAAATTATCATTAAACTGAGATTTTTATCTTAGCAAAGTAAATAAAAATTTGGTCTTGTTGTTATCCGATTACTTGATATTTTATTGGTTTTTTGATGGCATACTAACGAAAAAAAATCAGAAAAAAAGAAAAATAAGTTAGTGTTTGTATTTCAAAAATGTTATATTTACAATTCGTTATTGTCTACAATTTATTGATAAATACAGAATTTATGAAAGCTAAGAACTTGTTATTATGTGTTACTACATTAATAGTAAGCACTTCTGCTATGGCACAGACTTATGATTATCTTGACAGGAATCAGATTAAGGCACTAATAAATTCAAACGGAGCATTATTCGGTCATATTTTTCATCAGAATTTTATTCCATCTTTCGAAGTGCCAAAGGGTATGGGATTAAATTCAATAGAGATGGCAAATTTGTGGGTTGCAGGGATAGACGAATTTGGAAATGTTAGAGGCGCAGCATCGACCTATTTCCAATATGACGAATATTATTTTGGTCCCGTAGCAGATAGTTATGATTCTGAGCAATATAAAAATACCTACAACAGAGTTTGGAAAGTAGATCTAAGTGAAATCCAAAATCATTTAGAAAATTTTAGTCAACCTGGATATGAAATGCCAGAGGCTTTTCTTCACTGGCCAGCTCATGGAAATACGAGCAACGGCGAGGCTGCCGATTTAGCTCCTTATTATGATTATAATCAAAATGGTATTTATGACCCAATTGAGGGCGATTGTCCAGCAATAAGTGGTGATCAAGCAGTTTATTTCATTTTTAATGAAGCCTTAGGGCACCATGAATCTGGTGGCTCAAAAATGGGTTTGGAGTTTCATGGAATGGCATATTGTTTTAATCCTTCCATCGGTTCGACATTGACACAAACAATATTTATAAATTACAAAATAATAAACAGATCATCTCAAGATTATACTGATTTTTATGCGGGAATGTGGTGTGACTTTAGTTTGGGTTATAATAATGATGATACATTTGGATCAGATTCAATAAATCAAATGATGTACGTTTTTAATTCAAATAATACTGACCCACTGTATGGGGCTCCTTCTCCAGTGCAGGGCGTAATACTGTTAAACTCTGAAATAAAGGCAGCAATCCCATTAGATTGCTGTGGTCCTGAAGATAGTGTGGCTTTTAATAACTTGAGGGGACTTAGTACCTCAGGTGGAGAATACCATTACGGTGGAGTGCCAGAAGGCTATCCAACAACATATTATTATTCAGGTTATCCTGAGTTAGGTACTGGTTGGATTGCCAGAAATAGTTATACTGGTGATTTTTATGGATTTAACGTAAGTGGAATTATTTCCGCAGGGCCATATAATCTTAAGAGTAACGAGTCTCTATGTCTGGATTTTGCCT
>Ga0209373_10003545_pt1 | contig 14292 bp, 14 predicted proteins | sample Higcelweek5metaG_FD_187173 | JGI IMG/M metagenome (GOLD analysis project Ga0209373, IMG submission 187173) | Freshwater pond sediment microbial communities from the University of Edinburgh, under environmental carbon perturbations - High... | ecosystem: Environmental > Aquatic > Freshwater >...
TCACAGTTAACGGTAATGTTGTAAACATTCCGTCATTTAGCGTTCGCCCCGGTGACATTATCGGTGTACGCGAGAAGTCTAAGTCTCTCGAGATCATCGTTGAATGCCTTGGCGCCAACCGCCGTTCAAAACTGGCATGGCTGGAGTGGGATGATACTCAGATGGCCGGTAAATATATGAGTGTTCCCGAACGTTCAGAAATACCTGAAGAGATCAAGGAACAGCTTATAGTTGAATTATATTCCAAGTAATCACAGTAATAATATCAATATGGCCATACTAGCATTCCAGAAACCTGACAAAGTAATTTTACTGGAAGCGGACGATCAGTACGGAAAATTTGAATTCCGCCCGCTTGAACCCGGTTACGGTATAACAGTCGGTAATGCACTCAGGCGCATACTGCTTTCATCACTCGAAGGTTTTGCAATCACCACTGTCAAGATCGAAGGCGTTGACCATGAATTCTCAACGGTCACCGGTGTTATCGAAGACGTTACCGAAATCCTCCTGAATCTGAAACAGGTACGCTTCAGACGTATGGTCGAGGATGTTGACGGTGAGAAAATCGTGATAAAAGTATCCGGACAGGAAATCCTGAAAGCCGGAGACCTGAACAATGTACTGAGCAGCTTCGAGGTCCTGAATCCTGACCATGTGATATGCCACATGGAGCCCGATGTGAAACTTCAGATCGAAGTCACAATAAACAAGGGCAGAGGCTATGTTCCCGCAGAAGAAAATCAGCCTGCGGAAGCAGAATTCGGTGTGATAGCCGTTGACTCAATCTTCACACCCATCAGGAATGTGAGGTATGCAATTGAAAACTACAGGGTTGAGCAGAAAACCGACTATGAGAAGCTCGTGATAGAGATAACTACTGACGGTTCAATACATCCGAAAGACGCCCTCAAGGAAGCAGCCAAGATTCTCATATATCATTTCATGCTTTTCTCTGAGGATAAGATAACAATCGATTACGAGGATAAAATGGCAAATGAAGAATTCGATGAGGAGATCCTTCATATGCGCCAGCTTCTCAAAACCAAACTTGTTGACCTTGACCTTTCAGTAAGAGCCCTTAACTGCCTCAAGGCAGCAGAGGTTGAATCACTGGGTGACCTTGTCAAATTCAATAAGAATGACCTCCTTAAGTTCCGCAACTTCGGCAAGAAGTCGCTCACCGAACTTGACGAGCTGCTGGAGACAATGAGCCTTTCATTCGGAATGGATGTGGCAAAATATAAACTGGATAAAGATTAATAACAGGTAAGGATAGATAGAAATGCGACATTTAAGAGTTATAAATCACCTGGGAAGGAAAAGCGCAGACAGAAAGGCAATGATGGCCAACATGGCATCATCACTCATACTTCACAAGCGCATCACCACCACCAACGCCAAGGCGCGTGCGTTGCGCACCTATGTCGAGCCGCTGATTACAAAATCAAAGGAAGACTCGACCCATTCGCGCAGAGTTGTTTTCAGCTATCTTGCAAATAAGGAAGCTGTATCTGAACTCTTCAGGGAAGTGGCTCCCAAAATCACTGACCGTCCCGGCGGCTATACCCGCATACTTAAACTGGGAAACCGTCTTGGTGATGCAGCTGAGATGTGCCTTATTGAGCTCGTAGACTTCAATGAGAACATGCTTGCAGCAGATGCAACAAAGGCAAAAGCAACACGCCGCCGCCGCAGCCCGAAGAAGAAAACCGAAGAGGCTGTGACTGCTGTTAAGGAAACTGCTGCCCCTAAGAAAGAAGATTCTGCTGTTTCGAAAGATGAATAACATTTTACTGTGAAATATTAAAGGGATAGAGTCCGGGTGACTATATCCCTTTTTTTGTATATTGCATATTGATAAATTAAATCCAAAAGACAATGAGTCAGATAATTAACGTACATGCAAGGGAGATCCTTGACTCAAGGGGAAACCCTACAATTGAAGTTGAAGTAGTTACATCAAGCGGTGCAACAGGCAGGGCAGCAGTTCCATCCGGTGCATCAACAGGTGAAAATGAGGCGCTGGAGCTGAGAGACGGCGACAAAGCCCGTTATTTGGGGAAAGGCGTTCTTAAGGCTGTCTACAATGTAAACAGCATTATTGCCGAGGATATCATGGGTATGGATGTGACTGACCAGATAGGCATTGATATGAAGATGATCGAGCTTGACGGCACGCCCACCAAGAGCAACCTGGGTGCAAATGCGATACTGGGTGTCTCACTGGCCTGCGCAAAGGCTGCTGCTGCGTACCACGGTCTTCCCCTCTACAAATATATAGGCGGCCCGAATGCAAGAGTAATCCCGATCCCGATGATGAACATCATCAACGGCGGATCTCACTCCGATGCCCCCATAGCTTTTCAGGAGTTCATGATACGTCCGAAAGGCGCACCTTCATTTGCTGAAGGCCTTCGCATGGGTGCAGAAGTGTTCCATTCCCTCAAAAAGGTTCTCAAGGAGCGCGGATTCAGTACGGCTGTTGGCGACGAAGGCGGTTTTGCACCGGCACTTAACGGCACTGAAGATGCACTCGAGAGTATCCTTAAGGCAGTAAAGGCAGCAGGTTATGAACCCGGCAGGGATGTGACAATAGCCCTCGACTGTGCAGCAAGTGAATTCTATGTAGATGGCAAATACGATTATACAAAGTTCGAAGGTGATAAAGGCAAAAAACTGACCCCGGCAGAACAGGTTGACTTTCTCGCCACACTGGCTGAGAAATATCCGATCGACTCAATCGAGGACGGAATGGCTGAAAACGACTGGGACGGATGGAAACTGCTGACTGAAAAGCTCGGAAGCAAGATACAGATAGTCGGTGATGACCTTTTCGTTACCAATGTTGTATATCTTGAAAAGGGTATTGCAATGGGTTGTGCAAATTCCATACTTATAAAGCTAAACCAGATTGGCACTCTCACCGAGACTCTCAACTGTATCGAAATGGCACACAGGGCAGGTTACACGACAGTCACCTCTCACCGTTCAGGAGAGACCGAAGACAGTACTATCGCCGATGTTGCTGTAGCAACAAACTCGGGCCAGATCAAGACCGGATCTCTGAGCCGCACAGACCGTATCGCAAAATATAACCAGCTGCTGCGCATCGAGGAAGAACTGGGCAACAGGGCTGTTTACGGCTGCGAATAAGAACATACAGCTAACGCAAGCACCAGGAGGCCCCGCAATACCGGGGCCTCTTTTTTATACTCACCCGGCAGGCTGCTTTCTGCCATAACAGAAATGCTTATCTTTGTATAAATCTACTATTCGATGACATTTTCCGGCCTTTCAGACTTTATCAGCCATCTTGATTCATGCGGTGATCTCTGCCGTGTTAAATGTCGCGTTGATCCCCACCTTGAGATTGCAGAGATAGCTGACCGTATGGTTAAGTCAGGGGGGAAGGCGCTTTTATTTGAAGATACCGGTACAGCTTTTCCCCTCCTCATCAATGCTCTTGCCTCGGACAACCGGATGGCATCAGCCATTGGCAGAGTCTCACCTGAAGATGCGGGAAATGAGATCCTTTCACTTTTTGACGCAATCAGCGGAGACAAGAGTATCCTGAGTAAAATAAGCCAGTTGCCACGTCTGTACAGGCTTATTAAACTCGCGCCCCGGAAGAAAAGAGGCAGGGGCATTTGCCAGGAAGTCGTCATCAGCAAGCCTGACCTTTCAATACTGCCAGTGATGAAATGCTGGCCGCATGACGGAGGAAAATTCATCACACTCCCCCTGGTCCATACCAAGCATCCTGAAACCGGAAAGCCGAATCTGGGAATGTACCGGATGCAGATTATGGGCCCTGCCCTGACAGGCATGCACTGGCACAGGCACAAGACAGGTGCCCGGCACTTCCAGGCATGGAAAGAGACCGGCAGAAGGATGCCTGTAACGGTGACTCTGGGCGGTGATCCCGTGTACACTTACTCCGCCACAGCACCGATGCCTGAAAACATCGATGAGTACATGCTGGCAGGATTCCTTCGCGGCCGGAGAGTTGAAATGGTAAAATGCATTACAAATGATCTCTGGATACCTGCTGATTCTGATATAGTTATCGAAGGATATGTAGATCCTTCTGAAGAGCTGTTGCTTGAAGGACCCTTTGGCGACCATACCGGTTTCTATTCGCTTGCCGATTACTATCCGGGTTTTCATGTCACCTGCATCACCCATCGCAGAAATGCCGTTTATCCCTCTACAATCGTTGGGGTTCCGCCCATGGAAGACGCCTGGATAGGCAGAGCGACGGAAAAGATATTCCTTGCCCCGCTTAAACTTGCGATCACACCGGAGATAATGGATCTTCATATGCCGGTGTCAGGAGTAGCTCATAATCTTGTGCTTGTAAGCATCGACAAAACTTATCCCGGCCAGGGAATGAAGGTCCTCAATGCCCTCTTCGGTGCAGGACAGATGATGTTCAGCAAATACATTGTCGTTCTTAACAGCGGCGTACCGCTTCACGACTACGGGAAAGTGGCCGAAGCCCTCTTTGAAAATGTCAGGTTTGGAACCGATCTGATGGTGACCCGGGGACCGCTTGATGTACTTGACCACTCTTCAGACACCTTCAGCATGGGGGGTAAGATGGGAATCGACGCCACCGTGAAGCTGAACGAGGAAAAAAATCTGGAATTAAGCGCTGTTCCGCTGCGGCTGGTGGCGGTAGAGGGTATAAGGAACGAGGTTGTCACAGGGATAAAGACCCTCTCTGACCTGACTCTCCCGCTGGTTATAATTACGGTAAGAAAGCCCGCTGAAGGATTTATTATGAAAGAGCTCGTGTCATCTCTTCCGGCACCGGTCCAGAATGACGGTATTATTTCCGTCGCTGTTGATGACGGCACTGATACCGGTGATCTCGGCATGATCCTTTGGCTTGTCACAGGGAACAGTGATCCGGCACGTGATATCTATAAGCCTGCCGGCGGAGGACTGTTCATCGATGCCACCTCGAAATCGGGATCACTGCCTGTCTTCCCCAGAGAGTGGCCCAATGTCGTATGTTCTGACATTGAGACAATTGAAAGGGTCGATCGCCGCTGGAGTGAGTACAATGCCGGCGCGTTCATAAAATCACCCTCCCTGAAACTTTTTCCACTTGTTCAGCCGGGAGGAGCCGCGGTGAAAAAGCCTAAATGATTATGACGTGAACAGCATTGTCATAAATTATCTGATAGCCGCATTTGTCGTTGCTGCTCTGGTCTACCTGGCCATCCTGCAGTTCTGGGTGCTGTTGCGTACCAAAAAGCACCTCACCGAGATGAAGTCGGCATATTCGGAGATAAATGATCAGCGTGAAGAGCTTCAGGTAAAAAACAAGGATATTACTGACAGTCTGAACTATGCCAGGAGGATACAGTCGGCACTGCTGCCAGCCGAGCATTACATCAGGCGCATTTTCCCCAATTATTTTATCTTTTACAAGCCCAAGCATATAGTCAGCGGCGACTTCTACTGGGTGAGCCAGCGCAGCGGAAAGTACTTTATTGCGGCTGCAGACTGCACAGGGCACGGTGTTCCCGGAGCACTCATGTCAATGATCGGTCTTGAACTTATCCAGAAGATCATCAATGAAATGAAAGTGGAAACAAGTGACAGTATACTAATGACCCTGAACCGTGAGCTGGAGTCATCATTTTATAAGGAGGAGGACGGCAGGGCACTTATCAAGGACGGTATTGAAATGAGTATTTGTGTAATTAACCGTGAGACCAGGGAAATGCAGTTTTCAGGAGCTTTTCTCCCGGTTTATATTGTCCGCAATGACAAACTGATCGAGATAAAGGGGGATAAGATAAACGTCGGGCAGACTTATGTGAACGGCGTTTCATTCAATAAGAGCACCTTTACCCTCGAGAGGGGAGACATCCTTTATCTGTTCTCTGACGGGTATGCCGATCAGTTTGGCGGGCCTGAAAACAAGAAGTTCATGTATCGCAGACTCAGACATATACTGCTTACAATAAGTAAGTACCCTCTGCCTGATCAGGAGCGTATCCTCGATGAGACAATAACCACGTGGATGGAGGGTTGTGAGCAGATTGACGACATGATGGTTATGGGATTCAGGCCTTTCTGACACTAAATCAGGGCACTTATCTTTTCAATTAGGAGATCCGGCTCTATGGGCTTGCTGATGTAATCATCCATTCCTACGGCAAGGCACTGCTCCCTGTCACCCAGCATGGCATTGGCCGTGATCGCTATTATGGGTGTATGCATATGTGTGCTGGTCTCAAGTGCCCTAATCTTTTCAGCTGAGACAAGTCCGTTCATTACAGGCATCTGGATATCCATGAGTATCAGATCATATCTCGAGGTGCCGAACATGTCAAGAGCTTCCTTACCGTTTCGCGCTATCTCAATCCTTTTCACAAGGGGTTCCAGCATCAGCTGTGTAATGCGCTGATTGATAGGATTATCCTCAACAAGCAGGATACATACGTCCTTCATTTCCTTCTTTCCTGCCTCCTTGCTGATGCCCTTTATGAGAGTGCTGGCAGCCTCGGGCCGCTCTACTTTCCTGTTTTTCTGCGACCTGACAGTGAAGACAAAATATGATCCGGAACCTGACGAGTTCTCCTGCCAGGTACCGCCGGCACCGGTAATCAGTTTAGAGGCCAGATTATAGGGTTGCCTTCCCTCACCGATAAAAATAACCGGGTGGTTGGTCGAAAGGGTAAATTCAATGAGGTGTATTCCTTCGCGCTCCGGTGTTTCGCGGGCCTCGATTTTCAGGGTCAGGTTACCAGTTGCCGCTGAGATGGCTGTGCTCAGAAGGTCAATCAGTATCTGTTTTATTATGATCGGATTGCCCCTTAATTCTGTGGCACCCTCTCCCTTATCGTCATAAATGATCATGCTGTGCTCATGACGGCGGTTCAGTTTCAGCAGCTCAATCGTATCGCGGATAGTCGGGCCCAGCTTGAACATGATGTCGCTGCGCGACTCAAAGGTGGCGTTGCCGGCGGTTTCCATCGTAAGCTCATTAACCACTTCTACCATTGAATCTGTAGAGGCCACGAACGTTTCGATCAGTTCCTGCTGTTTACCCGGTGCAGTTGATTCGCGCAGCATGCCGCTGAGCAGTACAAGATTGTTCAGGGGCTCCCTGATCTTGTGTGAAAAACTGTTAATGACCTCCTCGTGCTTCTCAGCTATGAATGACAGTTCCCTCATTATGGCCCTTGTTTCTGCAATCAGGCTCCTGAGCTCCATAATTGAAACAAACAGGGCGATTATTGTAATGACACCAGCAATTACAGGCAGGATAATCATTCCCGCGACAGCCGCAGCCACAGAAATAATTGCAGAGAGTGATGCAAGGCCAACAGGCAGAAGGATCCGTTTTCTTATCCTCCTCGTCATCAGTTCAGATTGCGGTGTGGCACCGACTTTGTATTTCCTGGCCATTTTGCAGTACAGTAGAAAATATCTCACTCAAATATACGTCAAATTCAATAAAGAAAGTGACCGTATGGAGGTGCTTCGGGTTAAAAGATTATTTTTGCCTTACGGTATAATATTTGATGATGTTTTTGAAAACGAGAGATATGAAAACGGCCGCACTGACCCTTATCCTGGGTTTAATTACCCTTGGCACTGCTTCAGGTCAGAAGCCTGATACGCTGGTGCAGTACACTCCCGACTTCAAATTCAGAGACGGAATCTACCTCAACTTCGATATGGTCCGCGCCAACGCTCCGATACCGAAAGCCAAGCTTCTTACATCGGTGGACTATAACGACAAGGATTTTTTCGCACAGATCCTTTCAGGCGACAAAATCTATTTCTATGACAACATGGGTGTAAGGCAGGAGATCGACAAGAGTACTATCTGGGGATTTGCCCGAAACGGAGTCCTCTACAGGAAAGTACAGGAAAACTACAACAGGATCACTTTTTTCGGCAGCATCATTCACTTCGTGGCTGATGTGACAAGAAATGATCCCGCCTATAATCCTTACGGTTACTATGATCCCTATTATTCACCCTACCGCTCATCCTATTATTCACCCTACTACTCACCTTACTATTCCCCTTACAATTCGCCATATTCCTACGGAAATCCTTATAGGTCATCCGGTTCCAGGACTGACCTGCAGATGTATATGATAGATTTTGAGACGGGCAAGGACTATGAATACGACCTCAAAAACCTTGAGGTGCTGCTCATGAAAGATCCTGAACTATACGAAGAGTTTGTCTCGATGAGGAACAAGAATCAGAAGAAAATGATGTTTGTTTACCTTCGGAAATTCAATGAAAAACACCCTGTTTTTATGCCTTCAGGCAAATAGTCACTGTATGAAAAAAGCCTCCCTCGTCATTTTAATGGTTCTTGCCACTGTTGCCCTCTCAGGGCAGGTACGGCCTTATCCCACACTTGATGACGCTAAGAAATTCTTTGCCTCCACCACGTGCATTGTAATCGAAGACAACCCCTTTTCATTTTACAATGCCGAACTAAAGATTGCGGTTGAAAAATACTGGAAGGTGACACCTTTCAAATTCATTACAGTCAATGAGTTCAACGTGATGCGAACTGATCCTGCATATTCGTTCATCGTTCTGACAATCACTAACTTCAGTAATGACAAATCGGGGTCAGCCTATGATTTTCTGAATTTGCTTCTCGGGGCCGATGTGGACAATCTTGACGAATTACCTGAATTTTGCGCAATACCCCTCTCTTTTGCCGGAGCTGACGAGGGTGAATACAGCTACAAGATGGGCCTCATCGTAAGGTTCATGCAGTACCATGCCGACCTTGTGACAAAGAATCCGACAATTTCAGCACTCAGGTATCTTAAATACTATAATAAAAATGTGCCTGAGATAAGTAAAAAGACGATACTGATCAGGGTAGAAGACCTGGCACCTGAGATTGATACAGAGGAAAAAATAAAGGCATATTACCCATACGGAGTCAGGATTGTGGATGAGGATGCGATAATCACTGCGGTTGAAAACAGGGAAAAGGATGTCCTGATATTCCACAAGGTCGGTCCTGACGGTTCAAAGCAGACCGGTACATGTCTGAAGATGCTGATCGGCACTGATGACGCAGTGATGTATTATCATGATATCCATATGGTTGACAGTAAGAATGCAAACGGTATGCTTATTACTGATCTGAAGAGAATAGCGCGTTTCTGATAAGCAGCATTTAAATAATTATTTCGTCTTTAAACAAAAAAGCTATGGAAGAGATCAAATCATACACACAGTCGGAGAGAGACTGGGCAATGTTCTGTCACCTTTCGGCCTTTGCCGGGTATTTCTTCCCCCTGGGAGGCGTTATCGGTCCGATGGTATGCTGGATATCGCGCAAGCAGGAGTCGGACTGGGTTGATGTCAACGGAAAGGCATCTCTCAATTTTCAGCTCTCGATACTTATGTATACTGTGCTTGCAATACCGTTGTGTTTTATAATAATCGGCATTCCGATCATAATGTTCCTTGCAATTCTTGAACTTGTCTGTATTGTTGTAGCTGCCATAAGAGCCGCAAAGGGAGAGCTTTTCAAATATCCCATTTCAATTCCTTTCGTGCAATAATCTGCCATAGGTTAATAACATAAGGGCTGCCACCAACGTGACAGCCTCTTTTTTTTTATTTTTGTCCCATAATCAGGTAAGAATGTCTCAGAAACCGTCTGTTCCCAAGGGCACACGCGACTTCTCCCCCGGGGAGATGCTCCGTCGAAACTATATTTTTGACACTGTCAGAAGAACCTTCTCCCTTTACGGTTATCAGCCAATTGAGACACCGGCAATGGAAAACCTTTCTACGCTGCTTGGTAAATACGGTGAGGAAGGTGACAAACTTCTGTTCCGAATCCTCAACTCCGGAGACTTTCTCTCATCCGTAGACCGCTCTTATTTAGCCACTGCTGACAGTTCTTCCCTCTCTTCCGGCATCTGCGAAAAGGGTCTGAGGTATGACCTTACCGTTCCTTTCGCACGTTATGTGGTTCAGCACCGCGATGAGATCACATTCCCCTTCAGGAGATACCAGGTACAGCCGGTGTGGCGTGCCGACAGGCCCCAGAAGGGGAGGTACCGCGAGTTTTTTCAGTGTGATGTGGACGTGATCGGGAGCGATTCACTGCTTAACGAACTCGAACTGGTTCAGATCATTGACCGGATCTTCAGAGACCTGAAGATTAACATTACGGTGAAGATCAACAACCGTAAAATACTCAGCGGAATAGCTGAGACAGTTGGTGAAACGGAGAGGATCACTGACATAACTGTAGCTATTGACAAGCTTGACAAAATAGGGAAGGAGGGAGTCAGGCAGGAGCTTATCCAGAAAGGGATTTCCGAACAGACTGTCTCGCGTCTTGAGCCGATTTTGGGCCTTGGTGGTTCAACAGTCTCGAAGCTCAATGAGCTGGGAATCATCATGCAGTCTTCGCAGGTGGGAATGAAGGGTATAGCCGAGATGGAGGAACTATTCGGTTTTATAGCCTCAGAATCATTGGCGGCACGTGTTGAACTTGACCTTTCCCTGGCCCGGGGTTTGAATTACTATACCGGGGCAATTATAGAGGTTAAGGCAGACGATGCAGCCATCGGAAGCATATGCGGCGGCGGAAGGTATGATGATCTTACCGGAATCTTCGGTCTACCTGGTGTATCAGGGGTAGGAGTCTCCTTCGGTGCGGACCGGATTTACGATGTCATGTTGCAGTTAGGTCTTTTCCCGGAGGCAGCTGCCACGGGAACCAAAGCCCTTGTAATCAACTTTGGCGGAAAAGAATTGTCTGAACTGGTACAGATTACACGCTCACTGCGTGATTCCGGGGTAAGTTCTGAGCTGTACCCCGATGTTGCCAGGCTTAAAAAGCAGTTCGCATACGCTGACGCCCGCAGAATACCGTGGGTCATCATTGCCGGAAGTGAAGAACTTGCTGCGGGTCAGGTGACAGTTAAGGAGATGCGGACAGGCGGGCAGCATAAAATTGATATTTCTGCATTGCCGGCCTTCATGTTGGCAGAAAGTGGGGGGAACAAAAGTTGACCACCTCCCCCCTGGCCGTCCGCCTGCTGGCGGAGAGCCAGGGGTACTCCTCCTTATCAAGGAGGAGAAACTTAATAAATTAATTATCAGCCGCTTTCCCCTCCTTGACAAGGAGGGGTGTCAGTCAGCCCCCTGGCTGACTGACGGGGTGGTAAATGACCCTGTGAAAAAATCCCTTATTAACCTATAATTGCCTGCGGATTCCTGAATTGCCCTGACCGGCTCCCTGGCCCTGTCTGCGCTGGTTCAGCTCCCTCAGAAGCTGCTGTTTGTACTGGGTCTCAGACTGAAAAAGCTTTATCACCTTGGCCGGCGGCAGGATCTTTTTAATATCCGCATTGAACGATACTGTAAGATTGGCTTCGTCAGCAAAAGACTGCGCAAGCTTGTCTGCCGTTGATGAAAGTTCCTGTTCGCTGAGGTTGGCTTCGTTCTGCATGGCGTACCGCATCAGTGCCACTCTTTCAAGCTGGATCTTGCTTTTACGTGCCGAATAGTCATTGTAAACAGGCCAGAATTTCTCGGCTTCTCCTGATGCAAGGTTCAGTTTCTGCGTAAAGAAGGCGATCTTGTAAGCAGTGAGTTTGTCAAGATCTTCCTGTCCCTGTGACTTCACTTCGAAAGCCGAGACAATCAGTAAGGCAATGATTGCTGTAAATACTCTTTTCATATTTATATTTTTATAGTAGTTCATATATATCTGTCAGTTCCACATTCTCCAGGAGCAGGTAATCGATGATGGCTTCACTCTGAATCCCGGTCTCGTTACTCTGAACATCGGTATCACTTTCTGTTATTTCTTCCGAAACAGCCCACTCATTTTCTATTATATAGGTGTCTATCTCGCCGGCCATGAGATCAGCATAAATCCCGTCCTGAGCTTCCCGGGGGTAGCCGCCGGCATCGCGTGTAACCAGCCTTACCATAAAGGCAGCAAGGATTGCAAACCCGATTATGGCGGCTGCCAGAGCAAGAAAAGGCATCACCCTTACCTTACCGCCTTGATTTTCAGCGGCGGACTTCCCTGCTACGGGGATATCCTTAACAGCTGACATTGTTCTTTCAGTCAGTGACTCAAAGTAGCCGTCAGGCACCCTGAAGGGATTCTCTTTTTTTATTTCGTCGATTGACTTCATACTTCTCTTTGATGAGTTTAACCGTCAGAGGTTTAATTACTCAATTATAAATCTTTCAATTTTTTTAACAGCATGGTGATAGGAAGCCTTGAGTGCACCTACTGATGTGCCAAGCGCAAGGCTTATTTCCTCATAACTCATGTCGTCAAAATACTTCATATTGAATACTGTACGCTGTTTTTCAGGCAGTTTCATGATTGCATTCTGAAGTTTCAGGGTAACTTCGTTACCATCAAAATACGAATCTCCCTCGGTTGAAACAGAGATTATTGATTCAACATCGTCAAGCGAGACGCCGCTTGACTTCTCTCTTTTTCTTATGAGCGTCAGAGCCTCATTGGTTGCAATAGAGTAGAGCCAGGTATAAAGGGAACTCTCGCTCCGGAACCCTCCCAGACCTTTCCAGGCATTTATGAATGTGTTCTGCAATGCATCATCGGCATCAGCATGGATTATCACCAGACGTCTGATATGCCAGTAGAGCTTCGAGCCGAATTTCTCGACTATCAGCCTGAAAGCCTTTTCGGGCTCACTGTTCAGCAGCATTTTTATTTCTTCTTCAGACGCGTGAAGCTTCACCTTCAGATCAGTATTTGCAATTGAGATGTAAAAGCGGGGTTAAGGTTTAATCCGGACATCAAAATTAGTAAAAAGAGGCCATCACACTCTGCCTGATTGATGCAGAGTGGCACTTTTTGGTACCTTTGTGGCATAACGGAAAAAATCAGGATCGATGGCACTTAAATGCGGCATAATAGGAATTACAAGCGTCGGAAAGACAACAATCTTCAACTGCATCTCCAATTCGCGGGGCGAGACAGGCACTTTCGGGGCTGTTGCAAAAGCAAACCTGGGCATCATTCAGGTCCCTGATCCGCGTCTCCGGGAGCTTGAAAAGCATCAGGTCACTGAAAAGCTTGTGCCAACCACCGTCGAGATAGTCGATATCCCCGGACTGGTGAGGGGCAAGGGCGACGGCTCCGGAAACAGGCTTCTCGGCGATATCCGCAATACCGATGCACTGATACATGTGCTCCGTTGCTTTGACAATGACACCCTGCCACATATAGACGGTTCAGTGGATCCGGTAAGGGATCTCGAGAACGTGGAGTTCGAGTTGCAGGTAAAAGATATCGAATCAGTTGAGAAAAAGCTGCAGCGTCTTGAACGAGCAGCAAAGACCGGTGACAAGGAAGCAAAGCACGGGATCGAAGTGCTTCACCGTTACAAGGACCATCTTGAAGGCTTTCAGAATGCAATAACCCTTGATGCGAAGCCTGAAGAAAGGAAATATACTGACGATATCTTTCTGCTTACAATGAAACCTGTGCTTTATGTATGCAATGTCGACGAGGGCTCTGCCGTCAGCGGGAACAAATACGTGGATGCGGTAACAGTATTTCTGAAGGAACGCGGAAAAACCCCGCTTGTAATCGCAGGAGCGGTGGAAGCTGAGATTGCTACCCTGGCTGATGAAGCGGACAGAATGGAATTCCTGCAGGCAGCGGGTCTGTCAGAACCAGGGGTGAACAAGCTTGTCAGGGCCGCCTATTCGATGCTGAATCTCCTCACATTCTTTACAGTGGGTCCGAAGGAGATACGTGCATGGACCATAACTGACGGCATGACTGCTCCACAGGCAGCTGGCGTCATTCACTCTGATCTCGAGCGGGGCTTCATCAGGGCGGAGGTAATGAAATACAATGACTTCATGAGACTTGGCTCGGAACACGCCTGCAAGGAAGCCGGCAGGTTTATGATCGAGGGAAAGAGTTATGTCGTAGGGGACGGTGACATCCTTAATATCAGGTTTAACGTATAGTGCTTATTTTGAGTTACAAACTTCTGACAGCTGCCCTTTTCTTACTTTTCCTGCGGGTAAATGTGTCCGCTCAGGAGACAGGTGATGATATATTGTCTCTTGTCAGGCATTACGGACAGGCTGAGGTTGTAATTGACTATCCCGGCTATGATGCCATGTCGCAGCTTGCCACTCATTATTCAGTGTCGTCGTGCGACGGAAGAACCGCAATTCTATCTCTTTCCCCGCTTACCGCCCGGATGTTTGTCAGGACAGGGATAAAGTATCAAATAATAAAACCCGAAAGCC